>JACCDG011676898.1_pt1 | contig 11962 bp, 9 predicted proteins | sample 7442471 | NCBI WGS metagenome assembly JACCDG01 (sample SAMN15323444, study PRJNA562643) | freshwater metagenome | isolation source: river surface water | place: USA:Blue River Watershed | collected 2017-08-17
CATCTGGCCATACACACCAGAACATGTTAGTGCTACTTTGTTCAACAGCATTGAGATAATCTTGATATGTAGCAATATCAAATTTATCAAACTTAACAGGAGATGATGCTATAACTTCTTCTTCTTTTCTGTTAGTGATAAACTTGCCTTCAATTTCTCGCTGAGATATTTCTTGGTGCTTACTCACAAGAAAGACGCCATCATAAAAACCGCCATTAAGAAACGCATGATGGTTGTTTCTCTCAAATTCTTTATCATGTGTATAATACAAATCAAATTTAAAGTCAGGCAAAATTTCTATGTCACTAGGAACCATCCAAAACATTTCCGTTTTAGATTGTTTTACAGCGTTTACATAATCTTCGTAACTATCAACAGTAAACTTTTCATACTGACAAGGACCTGAAGCAACTTCATCCCATTCTTTACGCTCAAGTATATAACGATGCTCGATTTCTTTTCGGCCAACTGGTTTTTGTTTACTCAATAAGAATATGCCGTTATATAACTTTTCGCCATTGACTAAATGAGCAAATGCGTGATTCTCCTGGCGTTCGTATGAGTTATGATACGTTATGTATAAATCAAATTTAAAATCATCAGCAACTTTTAAGTTAGGGCTGGTCATCCAGAACATGTCTGTAGTTGACTTTTCCATTGCTTCTAGATATTGCTCGTAAGTTTCTATTTCAAAGATATCGTACTGCTTAGGATAGCTAATCACATAATCAATTTCTTTCTTGTCTGTGAAGAATCTATACTTAAATTCTTTTTCACTGACTAACGTGTGTTTATTAAACAAACAAATACCGTCAAAGTATTTGTCATTCTTAAACACATGTGTTATGTGCTGGTTGTATCTAGGAACATAATATTCAAAGTCAAAATCGTCAACTACTTCAACATCTGGCCATACACACCAGAACATTTTTGTTCTAGCTTGCTCACATGCTTCCAAGTAATCTTTATAGGAATTAATATAAAAAACATCAAACTTAACAGGCAACGATGCTACAATTTCTTCTTCTTTTCTGTTGGTAATAAATTTAGATTCAATTTCTCTTTGAGAAATTTCTAGATGTTTACTTACAAGAAAGATGCCGTCGTAGAACACGCCATTAAGAAACGCATGATGATTGTTTCTTTCAAAATCTTTATCATGCGAGTAGTAAATGTCAAAGTTAAAATCATCTAGAGGATTAATATCACTAGGAATCATCCAGAACATTTCTGTTCTAGATTGGCTCATTGCTTCTAAGTACTGCTCGTATGTATCAACAATAAACTTTTCATACTGACAAGGACCTGACGCAACAATGTCCCATTCCTTGCGTTCAAAAATGTATCTGTGCTCAATTTCTCTTTTAGAGACTTCTTTAAATTTGCTTAGTAAGAACACACCATTATACAGTGTTGTGTCATTGACTTTATGAACAAAAACATGATTCTCATATCTATTATAAGTCTGATCATGACTAAAGTAAATGTCAAATTTAAAGTCGTCGGCAATTTTTAAATTAGGACTGGTCATCCAGAACATTTCTGTTTTAGATGATTTCATAGCTTCTAGGTATTGTTCGTATGTTTCTATTTCAAATATATCATACTGACAAGGACCCGAAGCAACAATGTCCCATTCTTTTCTATCAATGATGTATCTATGTTCAATTTCACGCTTAGTAACAGGCTTTTTCTTACTCATTAAGAATATGCCGTTATACAGTTTTTCACCGTTTACTAAATGAACAAATGCGTGATTCTCTTGACGTTCATATGCGTTATGATGTGTTATGTACAAATCAAACTTAAAGTCTTCAGCAATTTTTAAATTAGGACTAGTCATCCAGAACATGTCTGTAGTTGACTTTTCCATTGCTTCTAAGTATTGTTCGTATGTCTCTACTTCAAAGATATCATACTTCTTAGGTTCACTGGCGATTTGATCTATTTCTTTTTTATCTGTAAAGAATCTATATTTTACTTCTTTGTCAGATATTTGTTTATTTTTTGGTACTAAAGATAACCCGTCAAAGTATTCTTTATTTTTCCAAACGTGTACATAGTCCTCATCCCATTTAGGAACACTTAGAGTAAAATCAAAATCTTCTTGTACTTCAATATCATCCCACACTGCCCAAAACATCGGGGTAATAGCTTTCGACTTTGCTTCTTTAAAATCACTTACCTTTTTAGCAAAGGGATATTTAGATTTAATTTTTTTCCAATTTAGGTTATTACCGATAACAAAAATGTCGTACATAAAATTATCTCATTGTGAAATTATAAAGTTTTTCAGCATACAGTCTATGAGGTTCTTCGTTATGGTGCCAGTACTGCGCTTTGGGATTTTCGTAGCCGGCATTTTTGTATTTCCAATAAAATGCCTCATCGTTATTATCATAGTCAATGTATCTTTCCTTGTCGATTAAGTCTAAGAAAAATTCTGTATGATTGTTCCTTGTAAACATGTGCATAGTATTACACATCAAATAATTTACATCTAACGATTTAAAATAATACTGTAACTGTAACGCAAGATTGGCACTTAAATTTTCTAGATAAGTTAAATTGTCGGCGATGAACTTTTGATAATATGGTGTAACTCTTTTTTCATAACCGTCGCCGCCGGGCCATCCTTGATTGATTCTAAAGTACCTATTATCGTATGTAGAAAGCCAGCTAGCAGATCTATTAGTAGTTGCGTAGTCCGTGCCTTGCTCACTGGGCAATTCCATCCTAGAGCTTTCTGTCCATGCTAGTGTAACAAAAACTTCCATTGATGATGGATCGTATTTTTTTGAAAACCATTCTAAAACTAATCTAGCTATGGTAGGATTTGCTGCCGCTGAACTAGCAATGTTTATAGGAGTGTATCCCATCATTTCTGCTAGGACATTGCCAAAGGAATTTTGTCTATTGTATGTGCTGTCTTGAGAGCCGTCTATTTCAGCACCGGCTGCATGACTACACCCTGCTATAAGCATAATTTTTTTCATATTACTTTTGAACCGTTTTGAACGGTGACTTTTCTAATAGTATACTATAATTATGCTCTAAAATGTCGGACATGCTCTGATATAGAGTTTCACACTGCTTTATGGAAAAACTGTTAATATGATTGATTAGCGTTATAATTTTGACTGTGCGCTCTTCGTGATTAGTACAGCTATCGTAGCTTTCATCCCAAAAATCTCCAAACGTCTTAAATCCGTAATTTTTAGCATACTCGAGTGTGTAAGGTGGAGCAACTAATATGAACGGAGTTTTATACCTTATAGATTGAAAAAGCTTTTCGCTAAAATTGCCAGTGTGCTGAGCAAATCTAGTTTCGTTAACTACATCGCAGAATACACTGTTATAAAATTGTTCAAGTATCTTATTTTTAGGATTGTCAAATGCTGGATTGTTATGCCCAAAGTATTTTACACTCTTAGGATAAAAAACAGAATAACCGCTGTCAACTAATATAGGATCAGCATTTTGTAAATCTATCAACGAAGGACAAGTTTTGTTTAAAATTTTTAAACCTTGAACAATCTGTTGATATAGATCAGGATGTGTAGTTTTCCAGCGGTCTAAATCAAACCATAGATCCTCATTCAAAGTTTCTAAAGAAGACTTAAAATACCAACTGTAATAACTATTTGTTTTAGCCAGTGCCGAAACAATCAAATGTCGATGCTTAGAGTGACGCCAATTAACTGAAATAAATTTTTTTCTAATTCTCTTTACTGTAGACGTTTCAAATACAGAATAATTTTTTAAAAATAAATCATCGCAGTGTAGACTCATGTAGGAAAGATAGTGAGGAAAATATAATTCCGCATTGTAGTCACAAGTATGTACTGACACATTAGTTAATTTGTTTCTAACTACATACTCTTTGATCGAATCTAATTCTTCTGATCGAACAGTAACAGGGTCTACTTCAAAATTGAATTCACTAAAAAATTGTCTATTGTGTCTAGACCCATCGATGTAAGCACAGATAGGTTCATATAAAAATATTTTTAAACCTTTTTGATTGAGAACATCTATGTCTACAGAAGAATGTGTTATACTATCGAGTGCTTGAAGTTTACCATTGCCCATATGTATTATTACAGGCAATCCGTCAAAGCCCGTTAGCTTCATGGTAAAAACTAAAAAAGGATTTTGTAAGGTTTCTGGATTACTTTTTACACCTGGCAAATTAAACCAGTGAGTGTTTTGTAAAGGATTACTCAATTAGTTCCCCAGTAATCTGTAAAGTATATCTTTCTTCTACACCGATGTTGCTGGCAGCATGAGGAACATCAGCTTGCCATAAAAACCAATCACCAGCTGTCCAGTTAGTGTAACCTTTGCCGTCTACTTCTAAATAATGTCCTGATTTCCAATCTTCTAGCATTACTAGTATTCTACAAACATTCTCAGGTTTAGCATCAAATAATTCAATATAGCGCAAATATTTGTCTGTGTGTACTGGCATTATTTCAAGTGTTTTCATTTTGTAAAAACAATAAACTTGATTCTTTAGATTAAACACATTAAACTTATCCATGTAACTAGGCATAGGATTTTTGTTATCATACATCCATCCCGTAAAGCTCTTTACATAATCATAGCCTTGACTTTGCCAATCACTAACTTCGTGATTAGTAATAGGCTGCTTTACATAATGAAAGCTTTTAAAGCCATCGTCCCAAAAAGGTTCAATGTGTCCTAGTTTAATCATGATCTCTTAATATGTCCAATGTAACACAATGGAAACCGCCGCCTAGAGTACGTTGATGTCTCATAGGTAACATAGCACATTCAATACCATACTTTTCTAATTCTTTACGTAGAGGTTCTTGGTTTTCTTCAAGTGCTACTAGATTAGGATTTACACTGAACAAGTTCATATTGATCCATGTACTAGCATTACAGTATCCCGGATAGTGTCCAATATCTACCGGCTCTGGGCACCAGATGTAATCCCAGCTTTGTAAAGGTTTAGGCAATTGTTCAATGCTTTTAATTCTAGCAGGATTGAGCAACATTAATCCTTCTTTTAATAGACAAAGTGTACTATCGAGATGCATGTAACTGTATACCCCCTCAATTGTCCACACTTTCTTGTCAGGGCACAATTCTTGTAGATATTTGGCGCCAGCTTTGTTTCCGCTATTACTAACAAGATAATAAAGGTTGTCATTGTCTCTAAGTATATTGGCAGCATCAAATGCTGGCTCAGTTTCATTAAGAGCTAACACATCAGGGTCACCTAAACAACCAAGATTGTACAAACTTTCATCGTGACTACAAGTTGCCACAGTCAAGTCACCGTATTCACTAAGATGTTGACTAAATCCGTAATACTCGTAGCGACGAGCCTTTAAAGGATTTGGTGTAGCTAACATTAGCTTGTCATGTATTAATATGGTATCTCTAGGACAATAAAAATAATAACTAGGAACAAACGTCAAATCAGGACGCAATACTTTGATGCTCTCGCCTTTGAGAAAATTACAAAATTTTTCTAAGTCTTCATTGGCTTCTCGAATTACTCTACTCGGATATGCGCCGTGGGGAATTTTACTAACATCATCTTCGTCAGCATAATTAACAGTTCTTAAACTAATATCTAAATTAGGGATACAAGCATCTGTAGCAGTACCAACTATAACTGCTTTTAGAGGATCCCATTCATTCTTACTTAACATTAAACACTCTCATTTTACTAATATCGGGATAGTCTTTATCACTCCATTGTTTTGATTCTATGTCTTTAACTTGACTGAATCTCTCAATGCCTAACTCCGCAGTTTCCGGAGTCATGTAATAGTGATAACCAAACATATCAACGTCTTGTTCTTTCCATTGAACATCTGGCAGTCTGCCGTCGTAGGAAAGTTTTTTTAATTTTTTGGCAGCGTCGGCGTTATCCGTTAATATCATGCCGCCTCGTCCTAAACTTAAATGTTTTTTAAACTGAAAGCTTAGGCACATAAAAGTATTGGGAATATAACTATCTTTACGCCATAGAACCGCGGCATCTATGATATTAGTGTTGCCAATATAATAATATTCTTCCCACTTGTAATCATAAAATGCCCACTGTAATCCTAACTTTTCAAACGTCATTGGAATTGACAAATACGTATGAGATGGACAAGTAACTGCCTTAGGTTGTACTAGTCTAAGGCAAAGTTCTATGGCATGTGTACAGCAATCAACTGCTACCGCATGTGGTGCGTTAAAGTAATCAGCAATTACTTTTTCAAACGTTGCTACCTGATTCATTGCTACGATTCTTTATACTTGTAATTGGAATTACAGCACTTGAAGGAGCATACATATTTTCTTTCTCAGGAATAGCAGTCATTGAAGATTTATTAGATACTTCTACCTCATAATCTTTAAAGTTACCCCAATTGCCCGAACCTCTGTACCTATACTGGAAAGTAAAATCGATGGTATTATTAAGTATGTGTTCTTCTTCTAATAGTTTTCCAAAATCAGTGCCGTCTCTTCCTAATTCAATATCCCAAGTTGGCTTAGCTAACTTTCTAGCTCTTTTAGCAGTATTACTCATCATTCGACTGTAATCCTGAGCAAAGAACGGACCTTTTCTTCCCTTAGGTGGAGGCTCTCTATTATCGTAAGGATTGTCAATTTGATCAAACTTATATTTAAAATCTGCGGTCCATTCGCCTTCATCAGAAATTTTAAATTTAAACACTGCGTTGTACATACCAGGGCCGTATTGACTTCCAAATTCTTTTAAATCAATTTCAGGATTAAAAAGAATTTCTGCTTCATAACCGCCTCTAGTTTTCCACAACATACGGAAAAACGGCCACATCTCATTTACTAAAGAATCAGCAAACGGATTAATGTTAGGCTTAATAATATTAAAATCAAACTGCTCGTATTCTATTTCGTTGATTGTGTTAGGATTGTTTAACTTAATCTTGTAGTGCTCTTTAGCTAAGTTATGTCTAACAGGATATCCAAAAGGAACTTCAGTACAACCAGTCATAAAATCTAAAAAGATATGAAAGGTTTTTACTCTGGTCATAACATGAGTTCCACCTTTTGTGAAATCATTTGTTATCCAATGGTTCTGATATTTGTGCCAGCTGATGTTAAATTTATGAGGATTCTGTCCTACAATAGTTTCAGGACCTAAGCCGTAACCTACGCCAGCGCCAACATTATTAATGTTCATGTTACGCATACGCCATAGTAGAGTCATGCTATCAGTAAAGTCTTGTAAGTCTTCTGTAGGGAACCCTACAATCCAATTAGTGGCTGCGTAAATGCCAACTTCTTTACCGTGACGGAAGTTATCTTCCATTTCTTTAATAGTCACGCCTTTGGCCATATCGTCTAGAACTTTTTGACTACCTGACTCAACTCCATAGTTGAGGTTAATACAGCCGCCAGCCTTGAGGTCTTTAAAATACTCTAAATCCATGCGGCCGTCACAGCGAGCATACCCTGTCCAGTGTATTGGTAATTTTTTAGCTTCAACTGCTTTACAAAATGCTCGCAATTCTTTTAAGTTACCGTTAACAAGACTGTCAATGAACCAAACAACATCTGTACCTTTGTTGTAGTATAGCCATTCTAGTTCAGTTATCACATCCACGGCCTGGCGCTGGCGGTATTTCCAAAAGTGTGTTTCTTCGCAGAATGTACACTTAGCAGTACATCCGCGACTCAGTTCACTGTTAACACCGTTAGGAAGATCATATAAACTAAAGTCAATGCTTTCATAATCAGGCATTGGCAATCCGTTAATGTTTACTCGCTGATCTTCATCTTGCCTTAAGACCACTGTTTCAGTATGTTCTACACCATTCTCAACATCTTCTAATATTTTTAAAAGATTTATTTCGCCTTCTCCTACTACAACATAGTCGTAATAAGGTTGTACAGCAAACCAATTTTTATGAGCGTTAGGGCCGCCGATGGCAATTTTAATATGAGGAGCTCTACGCTTTAATTCTTGTGCCATCCACTTAGTCGGTTCTTCACTAATGTAGTACATTGAAAATCCGACTACTTGAGGATCTAGTTCGATTAGCTCGTCAATTGCTTGACTAAGTATTGGTTCTAAAACGGGGTGAATATCTTTAATATACGTGTCACCTAGCCAGTGCCAACTTCCGGCTGCGTCCCATAACCTAAATGGTAGTTTGTTATTTGGTTGCCAGTCATTTCTGTAAGCTCGATACGACCTAACATTTAAATCCATGACATGTGTTTCATATCCAGCAGATTTAGCTATTCCACTTAGTCTCGCAAGACTGAACGGAGGCATGTAAGGACTCCATTCTGGACATAAAACTAATGCTAATTTAGTTTTTCGTGTCTTATAATCTACATATACCGGTGTTAGATTTTTTTGTACAGTGGCTTTGGCGTAGGGAGCGATAGCCTTCATCATCGATAGATGGCGTTCGTCTGCTATGTCTTCCGTAGGTTTTTCTGGTAAGACAATTTCTTTTTTCGCTAATTCACTTAAGGTAAATCTCAATCTTATTCTCCCAACAAATATTTAACCATTATCTAAAACGTAATTATTTTTATTCATTAAAACTGTATAATTATGCTCGACTATATCAGCTACATTTCGTTGCCATTCGATCCACTGGTTATCTGAAAAAGCACAAAGGCGCTCAACTTCTTTCCAAACCGCATCGAGTCTATCTCGGTCATTTTCAATGTCATCATAAGACTCGTTGATATACGGAGCAAAAGTTCTATAACCTAATTTTTTTAAATGATACAAACTCTTGTATGGAGCAGCCAGGACAAATGGATGCTTGTGTACAAAAGGTCTAAATGTTTTTTCTGTTAGAAAAATAGATATTCCGGCATCCATTGCGTCTTTAAAAAATAGCGTTTCTGTGACTAGACTAAAATACGATTCTCGATGATATAGCATATCTCCTTCCCATACATCAATTGGGTTCTGTCTGTCACTTGTCATATTTAAAGTTAAAGGAAAGATATGCTTATGCTTAATAAACTCTTTTCTAATGTCAATTTTATCAGGATCAGTTAGTCCTGAAATTATTTGTTTTCCGAATTGAAAAGAAGAATAAGTTTTATCTAAAAGATTATTTTTAAGAATTTTATAAAAAATCTCTGTCCTATGCGGACGTAGAGCTTTATTAAAACAACAAAATAACTTTTTCTTTAATTTAATTTCATATTCAATTTTTACGTCTGGATTTAAAATAGAAAAATGTCTCATAGCTTCTTTTTGATGACATTCAAAGAAGCTAACGGGAAGCATGTGTATAACTGGTTTAATATTGCCTTCTAAGCAATATTGATTATATGCTTCTTTAGAATTTTGAGCAGATGAAAGATAGTAATAATCTATAGAAGGATTGTTGATCATTTTAATTATTCTATGTATCTTTCTTATTATATCAAAGTACATAGCTTCATTAATGTTGTCAAATAAAACCTTTGTGTATCCTTGTGTGATAGCTTGTTGAATCTCATTTACAATAAAATCTGTATCAATCATACAAAAATGCTGGCCTCCATACGTGCCAGCATATACATAAAAATATTGATCAACAAAATTTGGAAGGACTTTTCTAACAATATCCTTGTTAGCTTCTATTTGATTTTCGCTGAGTGCTAAACTTTTTTTTTACGAGTGTCACCGTAACTAATAATTTCAAAAGTTTCACCGTGGGCCGAATTTAATTTCCTCCACGGATCAATTACTTTAGAACCAATAGGTATAGACTCTCTAGTATAATTGTCCCAATACCCTATAAGATAAACATCAGTCCAATCTCGCTTAATATCAAGATCTCCAGTATGTACATCATAATAGTTTACTGTTCCGCCTAGTTTTTCAATATAGTGTCCTAGTAATAGACTTGGGCTACCTTGTGTATAATGAACTCCAGGCTTGTATGCTTTTCCTATAATTGTAATATTTTTACCATGCTCTAAGCAACGTTTAGCCATACGCTCAGTTTGAACTTCTCGAGCTCTCATAATAGCATCAAATAAATCGTATCCTAAATTTAATCTATCAGCAAGATACCTTAAAGCAATGTTATCTCTAGGATGACATGCGCCGCCGTCACCGAGGCCAGCAGTCATATAAGCAGGTCCCATGATACGATATGTGCTTTTCTTTAGTGCGTTTGTAACTACATCAACGTTAATATTGCCGTTTGTTTCAGCAACATCTTGTATCATATTAACTAACGCTAACTTAGTGCTAATGAATGTGTTATAGAAAATCTTAATGGATTCTGCTTCGTCCCATGTACCAACTTCGTAACGTGGATTGTTTTCCATAAATGGCTTATAGAAGTTAATAAGCTCATCAGCATCTCCAGTGATACTACCATCCTCTGTACCAATAATTACCATTTCTGGATTTACCATGTCCCATTTAATAGTACCCATGGCAATTAGATAAGGATTGTAGATAAATCTAGCGTTAGTGATACATGGTGCTAAGATATTACGAACTGTACCTGGAAGTGTAGTGCTGATAAGAACAACTAGCTGATTCTTAGTTACGTGTTTGTTTACTTCTTCAAGAATGCCTTTGACAATAGTATAATCAAAATCTTTATTAGGCAAATGACTTGATGGTGTTTCGCCGCCGTAAATCGGATCGTGGGCAGTAGGAGCAGCAATAAAGATCAAATCTCTGTCTTTAACAGCTTCTTGTATAGAACCGCACATAAGAAAGTTTGAAGGCGTTCTTGGCTCAACATCATACCCAACAACATTATAATGATCAGCCATAACTTCGGCGCAATCTTGCCCTAACTTACCTACTCCGATCATTGCTACTTTTTTCATAAAGATTCCTTCTATTAACTGTGTATTTAATAATCTTACCACCATTGGTTAAAATAATGATCTCCACACTGATTGTTAGCAAATTTGGATTTCATCTCTGACATTGTTTTGGTTGTTTTTAAAATTCGAAGAGATTCATGAGCATACTGTTTAGATTTTTCAGTTAGCGGAAATTTTAACTTGTCCAAATAATTCCAATATCTAACTGGGTTAGGGTGATAATCGCCTACCTGTTGCTTAGATTCATCATTATAATATTCATGCCCGTTTTCAAACTCGCCTTTTAACTCTAAATCGTACATACATGGCGGAGTATTTTTTACAAGATCTGTAAAAGAATTAATAATTGGTACTACCGAAGTGTCTCTTTCATTTTGATAATTAAACGGCACTGACATCAATGTTACGCTATCGCAAGGAAGAGCTTTTAGATAATTTGTTGTTAATTCCATCAGAGATAAGTCTCTAATTAGATACCCTTTTGGATCAGCAAACTTTTTTACAAAATCAGCACTGTATGTTTGCTGTGTAAAAATGTTACCTGGGGACTCCCATCTATTTTTATAATAACGATCTTCTCTACAGAAAGTAGACCACATTATCATTACTAAATCGTCTTGATTAAAATTAAATTTTAAATTAGCTTCAACTGCCCTTGCGGAAATTAATAAATTTCCAGCACCGCAAATTCCCATATTATAATAAGTTGCATCTGGCATTTCTTTAGAAAGAACATCAGCCCAAGTCGGCCAAAAATATCCTGTGAAACTACAACCAAACGCAAAAAATCTTTTGTACTTGCTAAAATTAATATCTTGAATCATCGGTTATCTCTCTAATAAATTGTTTTTTGTTTATTAAGACATTGTAATTATAATCACAAATTTCTCGAGCTTTTATTAAAAACTGTTCTAACTCAGATTCTGACAAATAACATAGTCTTTTAATTTCTTTTAAGATCATCATCATTCTAGTTACATCATCTTCTTCTTTGTCATATGATTCGTCGATAAGCCCTTCAAATGTTTTATAACCTAAATCTTGTAAACACGATAATGTTTTTGGTCTACTAACAACAACAAAAGGATGTTTATGTGCTATAGATTTAAAAATCTTTTCAGTTAAAAATACTGCTGGC
>JACCDG011075127.1_pt1 | contig 11959 bp, 23 predicted proteins | sample 7442471 | NCBI WGS metagenome assembly JACCDG01 (sample SAMN15323444, study PRJNA562643) | freshwater metagenome | isolation source: river surface water | place: USA:Blue River Watershed | collected 2017-08-17
CGCCGCCCGCGATGCCGCCTACGCCGCCCGCGCCGCCCGCGTCGCCGAGCAGCGCGATAGATTTGCCGCGATGGTCAATGCCGCTTTTGCGGCGATTGGAGAGAACGATGCGTGAAACGACCGCTGCACAATGCCCGATTCACCCGATGGAAACGCAGCCGTGCCCGGCTGCCGACCCTCTGCCCGTAGCATGGGCAACGCCAAGCCTGCTTGTCACGATGTCTGCTGTCGAAAAGAGACTACTGACTTCGCCTGAAATGCGGGGGCGCGGCGGCGGATGGGAAGCGGACGCTCGCGATGCTGATCGGTACAGCGTGCCGCTGTATCGCGCCGACGCCCTCGACGCCGCCCTCGAACGCCTGCGGGCCGAGCGCGCCGCCCTGCGCGAGTGCGTGCGGGCGGCGGATGCGATGGCGCTTGAATGCAGGCGCGTGGGGTTAATTTCGTCAACGTGGCTTGAAGATTACGATGACGCCCGCGCGAAGGTGACGCTGCCATGACTCCCCACTACCTCAATCCCTCGTGGCGCTATCACACGGCGGCATCGCACGCGAACGCCGATGCGTTCCGCCGCAGGCAGCACCAGCGCCGCCGGGACGCGCAGGAAGCCGCCAAGGCAACCGTGACCCCGATCAAGCGGAGGGCCAAGGCGTGATCGAGCAACCGGACGACGGCATGTACGACGCCGCGCATCAAGCCGAACTGGAATTGCAGGAGCGCACGGAACTCGCCCTGCGACACGCCGTCGAGCGCGGCTTGCCCGAGGACGACGTGCGCCTGCTGTGCTTCCACGCCGGCATCAAGTACGACCACATTTCCACGAGGAGTTGACGCATGACATGGGCACGCGGAGGCGGTGACTACAAGGACGCGCCGGTTGGGACGCACATCGCGCGGTGCGTGGGGCTGATCGACCTCGGCACGCAGAAGCACGAGTACCAGGGCAAGACCTCGATCCGCCGGCAGAACATCATCCGGTGGGAACTGCCGACCGAACTGATGGACGAGGGCGAGTCGGCCGGCAAGCCGTTCACCGTGTCCAAGTTCTACACGACGAGCCTGCACGAGAAGGCGAACCTGTACGCCGATCTGGTCAATTGGCGCGGGCGGGAGTTCACCCCCGAAGAGCTCGCCGGGTTCGAGGAAAAGAACCTGCTCGACAAGGTGTGCATGGTCAGCCTGACCGAGAACGACAAGGGCAAGGTGCGTGTGACGGCGCTCATCGCCAAGCCCAAGACGATAGAATGCCCGCCGCGAGTGAACGACCTCGTGTACTTCTCGCTGGAACCGGATCGGTTCGACCGGGCGACGTTCGACCGGCTGTCGGACGGGATCAAGACCATCATCATGAAGTCACCCGAATGGGCCGAACTCAACGGCGGCGGCGTCAAGCAACAACGCGCACCCGGGGCGGACTTCGACGACGATATCCCATTCATCGTTAACGAGTGCGTCTACGCGGTCGATAACGCGATGGATCGGAGGCTGCGCCGTGCTCGCCTCCGGTAAGAGTTGGGCGTCGGAATCGTCGCACTGGTACTCGCTCACCGGCGAGCCGCGCTACACCATCGTCGGCAAGAACGGGAAGGAGCGCCCGACCACGTTGCGGGACGCACGCGAACACAACCTCGTTCCGTCCGTGACGACCATCATCCGCTGCGCCGCTGCGCCGGGGTTGGAGAAGTGGAAGCGGGAGCAGCTGCTGCTCGCGGCCCTGACCCTGCCACGCGCGCCGGGTGAGTCGGAAACCGACTGGCTCGTTCGCGTCGAGCGCGACAGCCAGGAGACGGGACGCAAGGCCGCCGACCGGGGGACGCTGATCCACGGCGCGGTCGAGCGTCACTACCGGGGCGAGATTCCCGACGCCGACTACTGGCCGCATGTGGTCGCCGCGCGCGACTGCATCGCGGAAGGGTGCGGGGAACAGGTCTGGTTGCCCGAGCGTTCGTTCGCCAGCGACGGGTACGGCGGGAAGTGCGACCTGCACTCGTCGACGTGGGTGCTGGACATCAAGACGAAGGAAGGAGCTATCCCCCGCGCGCTGTACGACGAGCACTTGATGCAGCTGGCCGCGTACCGGCGCGGGCTGGGCGTGCCAATGGCCCGATGCGGGATCGTGTTCGTGCAGCGGGAAGAGCCGGCAGCAACGTTGATCGAGGCCAGCCACGACGACCTCGAATCCGGCCTGACGATGTTCGACGCCCTGCTGACCTACTGGCAGGCGAAGAACGGCTATACGCCGATGATGGCTGCGGCATGAAGTCCGAACGCTGCCCGACCTGTGGTGCGCTCAAGAAGCGCAGCAGCAAGCAGAACGCCCGCATGTGGGCGATGTTGCACGAGATTGCCGAGCAGGTGAACTGGCACGGCCAGCACCTGACCGCAGATGAATGGAAGGACATCTTCACCGCCGGACTGAAGCGCCAACGGGCGGTGCCAGGGATCGACGGCGGATTCGTCATCCTCGGCGCGCATACCAGCCGCCTGACGGTTGCTGAAATGTCCGACCTACAGGAACTCATTGCCGCGTTCGGTAGCGAGCATGGCGTCACGTTCAAGGCTGCGGCATGAGCAACATCGGCAAGGCGTGGATGGCCCGCGTCGCGCAAGTTCCGTGCGTAGTGTGCGGTGCGTGGCCAGTCGAGGTGCATCACTGCCGCACCGGGGCTGGACTGTCGCAACGGTCGCAGGATGTACTGACCGTGGCACTGTGTCCAGAACACCACCGAGGCGCGTCAGGCGTGCATGGGCTGGGCCGCAAGGGATTCTACGCGCGCTACAAGCGCGACGAAATGGACTTGCTCGCCGCGACGATTGAGGCTATAGCGAAGGGGATGCCATGACCGACACCATCGCGCGGACGATTGCCGCGCTGCGTGAGTTCCCTGTGGCCGTTGCCGCTGAACTCTATCGCCTCGCGCCCGGCCGTAAGCCGCCGAACGGTGACGACATCCTAGTCCTCTGCGATGCCGCCGAGGCGTCCCTGCGCGCGACCAACGAGATTGAACGCGCCTATCAAATTCTCGAAGTCGATAGACAACGCCATCAACGCAGAGAGGAAACAGCCGTGACCGACAACCTCGCGCGGTCGATTGCCGCGCCACTAGAACGTATGCGCGCCCTTGCTGCGTTAATCGAAAAAATGCCGGGCGGCTTCACGCTGGCGACATCTCACGCGCGCGACCTGTTCGTTATCTGCGACGCCGCCGAGCGCGGTCTGCGCTACCCGCCGAGGGAGCCGACGCAGGAGATGATTTCATGCGGCGTCATCGTCATGTCTGTGACCGGCGGAACACTTTACGACGATGTGTGCGCTATGTGGCGCGCAATGTGGGACGCCGCGCCGAAGATCAACGAGGGCGGGCAGGACGTAGATAAGTCTGTCCATGCTGACGGTTCGAGTCCGTCCGTGCCTGTCCCGCCCTCACCCGATGCGGTGTCGCACGCATGGAAATCCGGCTATGCGCAGGCAAAGGAAGAGGATGTCCTGTCGCGGCGGTTTTGCCCACATTGCAATCCGTGCGACGGCGCTGGAAACGAAGAGTGCAGAAAGCCCGTCCCACCCTCACCCGATGCCGATCTGGTCGCGCGGGCAACCGCATACCTTACCGGCGGCGGGCTGTTCAACCCGGAGCTTGCCAATCACGACGCGGTGCGTAACTTGATCATCGACTGCCGCGACGCCATCGAACGCCTGACGCGCGAGATTAACCTGTCGCGCCAGTACGCCGCCGGGAAGGATGCCGACTACGTTACCGAACTCGGCGCACGACTGGCGGCAGAGCGCGAGCGGGACGAGGCGCGCGATCTATGCGCCAAGCTCCGCAACGAGGCGCGGGTGCACGCGCAGGAGGCGCGCACAGCCAACGCGACGATCGCCAAAATCTACCGAGCCTGCACTGGCGGCACTGGCGAGCCGGGGAACTGGCGCGGCGCGCAGCCGGTGATCGACACTCTCGCCCGACTCACCCGCGAGCTGGACGAGGCGCTGGACGCACAGGAGTGGGCAGAGAAAGGCAACGGCGAATATCAGCATCTGCTGCGGCAGGCCGAAAAAAATCTTGCGCAGGCGAATCTCGAACGCGACGGCTACGCCTCGCGCGCCGAGCGCGCAGAAACCGAGTGCGAGCGGCTGCGGGCGGCGCTGCTCCATCTTGAACAGGCGTACAGCAACCGCCATTCTCCACAGCATCGCGCGGCGGCATTGAATAGCGCGCAAGGTCTGCTCGCCGCCATCGACGCCGGGAGGCGGGGCGAGTGACATGAGCAGAATAGCCATCCGCATCGAAGCCGAAGCGTACGCGGGCACGTCCATCGAAAACGCCTGCGACGATCTTTGCGCGCTCGCCAGGCGCGTTCTGGTGAACGTACACTGTTCGTTCAACGGGGTGACATTGATCGCGCGCCCCACAAGCGATCCGCGCGAATTGGAAGCCTCGTGGAACGACGCGATTAAGCTTAAGCGCACCTGCGCGACAACGGATCTACCGTAGGGGCGGTGCGCCGATGTTCCTGACGCCTGACGAGCTCGAGCGCCTGACCGGCCGCCGCCGCTTCTCGGCGCAGCGGCGCGCGCTCGCAGGGAGGAAGGGATGAGCGACACGCAGGGATGGGCCGACGAGTATCTGACGATGCTTGATGATTGCGAGGCGCGCGAATCGCGCCTGACGGATTGGGAACGTAGTTTCGTAGATTCGCTTCGATCACAGATCGAGGCGGGTAGGCGTCCGAGCGTGAAGCAGCTCGACACGCTGGACAACATTTGGGAAAAGGCAACCTCGAAAGGATAGCGGCATGGAAAACCAGCATCGGGAAATCAAGGGCTACCGTGAACTGAACGCGACCGAAATCGCGCTGATGAACGAAGTCAAGCAGGCTGGCATCGCCCTGGGTGAGTTGGTCGACAAGCTGCGCGCAAAGGATGGCATCGACCAGCGATGGGTAAGCGTGGGCGCTACCGATCTTCAAACTGGCCTGATGGCGTTGACGCGCGCCGTGGCGCGGCCGACGTTCTTCTAGCCACATGACCACCGACATCAGCGTGTCGCTGCGGCTCCAGGATCTGGCGCGCGAGCTAGATCGCCGTCTGGAGGACATCGCCGGCGAGCCTGTCGGCTTCACGCTGCTCGTCTACACATCTCCGCGCGCGAGCTACATCAGCAACGTGGATCGCAAGGTGGCAATTCGCGAGATGCTTCGCTTGCTGGCCGCGTGGCGAGCTGGCATGCCTGACATCCCGGCGCACGAGGTGTCGTGAGCACCCTCGACCTGGCCGCGGCCGCCGACTATCTGGGCCTCCACCCGGACACGTTGCGCGAGCGAGCGGCGGCATTGAATAGCGCGCAAGGTCTGCTCGCCGCCATCGACGCCGGGAGAAAGGGCTAGCTACTCGTCGTCCTCCGGCTTCGGCGGAAACCAGCGGATCGCCTCGGCCATGTCCTTTTCGGACATGATCCGCAGCGTCGCCCATCCGCCGCAGCCGATGCAGCGCAGCACTTGCGGTATCTCTGGCACCGGTTCGACCGTCATCTGCGTACAGGTGCAGCGGTGCAGCGCGGCGTCTAGTTCTTCCGGCGTCATACTGACAGCACCTCGCCGCGCGGCAGCGGCTCGCCGTCGCGCCGGTCGGGAATCTCCGCATCCTCGATCCGCTCAAGGGCCGCCATAACGTCAGCCAGAAGCACGCCTGCATCATCCAGCGTCAGCGGCGCGGTCATGATGCCCCCTAGGTCATGTCGAGCGTGGTTCCGGTAGTTTGCGCCTGCGCGATGACGGCAGCGTGATGCGCCCGCCACAGCTGCACCAGGGCTTCGGCAATCTCGGCCGGCGGGTCATCCCAGCGCAGGCGGATCAGCATCGTGCCAATTGCATCGCCGCCCTTGTCCGCCCTGAACGTTACGGTCGCGTCCCAGACCTTGTAATCGGTCACGGCCAGACGATGGAGAAGCCGGAGCCGGTCGTGTCTGGCGTGGCATCTTCGAGCAGCAGCAGGTTGGCGTAGAGGATCGTTCCGACCGGGAAATCGACGCCGGCCTGCAGGTACACGGTAGGTTGCTTGCTGTCCGACGACAACGCCGCGTCCATGTCGCCGGGCTTGGTGGAGACAGTCAGGCGGCGCAGCCACGGCGCGGCGCCGGGAATCGACGGATTCTCGCTGGCGCTCATGTAAAACGTGCTGCCGCTAGCGCCGTAGGGCGGCCCCGGAACGCGGAACGGGAACACGTCAACCACGCCGACCGCCTGCGAGAATAGCCGCCGCGTGTAGTCACCGGCCGGGATGTCATCGTGCAGAATCTTGGGTAGGGAGACCGCCTGCGCGGCCCAGTAGTTGAGCGCGCCCGCCAAATCTGACAGCGCGGTATATTCCTGCGGGGTCAGGTTAAACGTCGCGCCAGCCTGCAACCGCCCCATGACGTTCGACATGACCTCTTGGTGATAGCGCCGAATGTGCGCGGGGAATCGGTCGCTCATCGCTTTGCCACCATCGCGGACAGCGCCGCCGATTGCGCCTCGGACGATTTCGTGCCGTCGAACCGGAAGGCGATGATGGCCGCCCACGCCGCGACCGCCGACATGAAGATCGGGCCGGCCAAGCCGAGCAGGCCGGAATCAATCGTGCGCTCGCCCGTTGTCGCCTGGTACAGCAGCGCGCCGAGCAGAGCGAACACCAGACCGGACAGCGTGGCGGCCGCGAACCAGACAACCGTCTGTGTCATGTCCCACAGCCCGGCCTTGCGCTCGGCAATGGCGACCTCGGACGCCGCCCGCTTGCCGGCAATCTCCGCGCCCCACTTCTGCGCGTCGTACTCCGCGAGCTTGTCTAGGAACGGCGCCGCTTGCTTGAACCAGTCATCCGCCGCGACCTCGACCTTGGCGACCATCGCCGGATTCTGCCGGGCGACCGCAACGGCTTCGAGCGGGTCGGATTTGCCTGTAACCTGTTGGGTTACGGCCAGCAGGTTATCAACCAACGGCTTACCGACTTCGGTCCCGAGCGCCTTGTCCACCTTGGCGCGGATGAGCGGGGAAAATACGCCGGTCAGTAGACTGACGATACTCAGCGGGTCCATGCGTGTCCTCTCATTGGGTACGTTCGTACCCATTTCCGGTATATCAGGTGCAGGCGCCCCGGATTCGACCGGTGGCGGCGCATCGGGTTGTGCAGCGATCCCGCCCGGCGCCTGCGTTGGCGCAATTGTTACGTGACTGTCCAGTGGCGTAACTTCCTGTCCGCCGGCCTGCCGGTACTTGGCGCGGCAGTACGCCATGTCGCGCGTCGGCTGCCCGTAGGGCGATCCCGGCAGGCTCGCCCATTCCTTGTTGCACCTGGCGATGGCCGCTTCGAGCCGCCCCGCCTCAACGTCGGCGGTCGCGCCACGCCGGCCGATGAGCCACCGCGCGCACAAGTCCTGCGAGTCGGGCGAGAAGTCATGCGGGCCGTTCGCGGCGATGAAATCGCGCCATGTGCGGTAGAGAATCTGGTACGCGCCGGCCGCCGTGGACGTGTAGCCGCCGGCAGTGACCGTGCGATTAGGGTGATCCGCGAACGAGTTAAACAGCCCGCCGCCGTAGAGCGTGCGGTAGCCGTCAAGCCCTGCGGTCCCCTCGCAGTTGCGGATGACCCACAGAAACGCGCCGAGGTTCGGACTCACGTCTGCGGGCATTCCTTCTTGACGCGCGCAAGCTCGGCCCGCAGCGTGGCAATCTCGGCGTCTTTGGACTTGATCGCCAGCACCAGCACGCGTTGATCCTCGGGGTCTAGTACAACGTGCGGCTGGCCGTCAATCTCGACGGTCGTCATGGCCCTGGCCGGCGTCACCAGCAGCGTGAACAGCACGAACACAAACGCGCCGATGATGCAGCACAGGGCGCACAGGGCGGCAAGCCGCTTGTCGTCGTCGTTCATTTGTCCGCCTTTCGGTCGAGTTTGTCTAGCACGCGGTCTAGCTTATCCTCAATCCGGGCAATGTCGGTTTTGGTGGAGTAGGTCTTGGCGGCTTCGACCTTGTGATCTGTCAGGTCGTTTTCCAACGACTTGATCGCCTCATAGATGGACTTCATCACCCAGCCGCCGACCGCCAGCGCCGCCGACAGAATCGTGCTCCACAGGGCTTGGCCGTCCATCACAACAGCACCCGCATGATTGACAACCGCGTGCCGATGCCGCCCTTTACCGTCGTGTTGGCGCTGCCGGTGACGTATAGCTCGACGTTCTGCCCGGAGGTTGCATTGCTCAACCACGACAGCGAGGCCGCTGTGATGTTGTTGGCGGTGCTGTGTGAACGCGACACCGCCTGCGACACCGCGGCGCCGCCAACGTAGATTTGCGGAGTAACCGCAACACTGGTTCCGGTGTCGGAAAACTCAACCTGTGCCCGGATGAGGTAACACCCGGCGTGAATCAGTGTAAATCGGTTATTGGCGTTGTCCCACGTCGCTGACAGGTCGGTGGCTGTCGTCCACGTCGTCACCTTCGTTGCCGAGCCGAACCCGGTCATGTCGCCTGACTTGTAGACCTCGCCACAGTGCCGCGACAAGATGCTACCACTGTTGCCCTGAATGATCCCGTAGTAGACCTTGGATAGCCCGGAATCAAGCGTCCCGCTATCATTGGTGATTGTTACATCGGTCCCGCTGATTGACGAAACAACTCCGTAGCGCGTGCCGGCTGTGTTGATCGACTTGACGCGCCGGCCCGCCGTGTACTCGGCCGCGCTAGTAGCAACACTAAACAATGTCCCGCTTACGTAGGTCACCGCCTGCGTCTCTTCGATCCACTCGCTCACCGCCGGCTGCGGGTAGCCCAGCGCCGGGGCTACGTCGTCCATCGTCCACTGCGTCACGTCGGAGCTGTCCTTGACGACGATCTTGTAGAGCGTGTTCGTCAGGAAGATCGGCGCTTCGCCGTAGCTATCCAGCACCACCGGGTTAGCGTTGGCGTTCGTGCCGGCCAGAGCGTCATCGTAGGTCGGGTAGGACGCAAGCGGCGTGGTCGTGCCGGCGACGTAGGTGTAGACCTTGCCGGATGCCAGCGGCGCCGTGCCGGCTTGATTCCACGCCCGGAACCGGGGCACCCACAGCGGCGCGGCGTAAGGGGAGGTTGCCATTGTCTCGTTCCCTATTGATTGATGATGTTTGCCCCGAGCACTGCCTCGACTGCCGCCGCTTGCGAGTAGCCGCGCTGCATTAACTGCACTGCTTGGTCGATCTTGGCGATGATCTCGTTCGTTGGCGTCCCGCGCAGCGACCCGCCCGACCGCAGCATCAGCATCTTTCCGATTTCGTCGCGGACGACCTCGGGCGTGCCAAGCCTGCCGCCCAAAGAGCGCGCGGCATTGATCATGCCGGTAACACTCCCGCCGGATGCCGCCGCTGCTGCGTTTGCGGCATCGGTTACCACTCCGACAGAAGCATCTTCCATACGAGCCTCACGACCCGCCGTCTGTGATCCACGGCCTACCTTCTCAAGCCGCTTCAACTGGCCCTCAGCTAGAATCGTGGACATCGCATCGCGGTAGCCGCGCTGGTTGCCAAAGATATAGTTCAGTTGTTCGCGTGTATTCCTGTCAAACTGTGCATTCAATAGATTAGTTTGGCCGGCGCGCGTGCCGATTTTCTCGCGGAGCGCATCGGCTGCGCCTAGACGGAACGCATCCACCTCTGACGCGTCAGCCCTGAACAGTATGGATTTGATCTCGGATGGCTTCATCGTTAGCGCGCGTCGGCCTTCTTCGATCATCGTCTCAAGCGCCGCCACGCCGCCAAACGCATCACGCGCCTCCTTGTAGACCGGGGCGAGTCGGTCAAGCTCTGATACCAGCGCACGCTTGACCTTCAAAATATCTGACTGCGCGCCGGCCTCCTTCGCCGTCAGCGTCCCGCGCTTCACGTCGAGGTAGAGGTCGTCCAGCCCCTTTTTCACGTCATCCCAGAAGCGCAGAGGCATTGTGCCGCGCTGCTCAAGCGCCGCCGCGAATTGCTCGGTCGCCGCCCCGCCCTCGTTCGCCACCCGCGTGCGCGCGTACTGCATCGCGCTTTTCATCGCCGGGCGATCCATAAGATCGGCCAGCTCTGGCGTCATCTGGATGCTGATCTTGTTTACCTTGTCGTAAAGTGGCTTGGCAATTTCTTCCTTCGTCGTCGCTAGCATGGCGAGAATGTCGTCACCCTTCGCCCCGCCGCCGAGTGCATCCGGGATAGCATCCATCCGGCCGGCCCGACCGACCTGTCGCTGGTGAATGAGGTTCGCCGCCCGGTTCTGCGTCTGCCCCGGCAAGGTCGCCATCGTGTCGAGCAGGTTCCTGGCATTCTCTCCGGCAGCGTCAGCGATGACTGCCTCCGGGCCTAGCTTATCCATCCTCCGCAGGACAGTGCGGCCGGTCGCCTCGTCGCGCACTAGCGCGAGACCCAATTGCCGCAGCGCCAGTTGATGCGCCTGCGCCCCGCCGAACGCCGGCAGGCGCGGGCCGACTTGCTTCCCGACCGCGCCGGCAACGGCCCCCAGACCGCTCAGAACGCCCGCTGACGCGCCGCCGACGGCGGCGCCCTGCGCCATAGATTCCGGCAGCGCAGCGATGCTCTCAGCGTCCCCTGCGCCCTGCAAGGCACCGAACCCTGCGCCCATCCCGACCGTGGACGCGGCGCGGCCCAGCGCGCCCATCCGGCCGACCGCCCCGACCGCCCCGAGCGGGGCCTGCAACAAGCTCCCGGCGACGTTCCCAATCGTGCTTGCGACCGGGTAGTCCCGCTGGTGCTGCTCGACCGCGCCCCGGACGAAATCCCGGCCCTTCCCGTAGCCCTCGCCAAAGCTGCCGCCGGTCGCGGCCTCGTAGCCCCCCCGGAGTCCTCCCGCGATCTCGTCAGCGAATCCGAACGTCAGCCCGCCGGCGGCGTTCAGCAGCGCCGGCACGGTCGTGCCCTCTCGCGCGTACTTGCGCCCAGCCTCACGGTCGGCGCTTGGGACGTTCTTGCCACGCGCCAACTGCTCCTGAACGTAGGCGAGGGCGTCTTCCTCGGTCGCGCCAGATGGCGCGTTGACCTCGTACCGTTGCCCGTCAGGAGCGGTTACTTCGTAGCGCGGCATCTAGCGCCCCCCCCCCGGAAGTTTCCTCACAGACCAGTCGCCATTGTCTGACGTCCCCATGCCGAGCTTGGGCTTGCCGGTCGCATCGATAGGTCTAAGCCGCAGCCCGCCGCGCGACTCGTAAGTTTCAACGGCTTCCGGCGAAAATCCGGCGCGGGCATTCTGCTGAGCCGCGTTGATGCGACCGACGACAAGAGGCCACGCCTCCCGCAGATCGTCATCGTTGAACTGCCCAGACGCCATCATTTCCGTCGCCCTGCGCTCGGCTTCGTTCGCGGTCACCGCGCCGCCGCTGTAGAGTTTCAAAAGGTCGTTTGCCACAGCCTGAATCTGCGAGCGAACCTTTTTCCCATCCCTACTTAGCAACATCGGCGGCATATATGACTGCGGGACACCGACGCCGGGGATTTTTTGGCCGGCGTAGCTCTTGATCGTATCGTTTAGCGCGTTCGCCGATGTAATGAGATTGGGCAGCGCCGTGCTATCGATCATCTTAGCGTAAGCCTGAGTTTCTGCATTGATCTTGGCGCCGCTCGTTGCATCGCGCGTTACTTGATTTGTTTCGCGCGCCCGATCATCCGTCATCTTAGCGACAGTCATCTGCACGCCGCGCCCGGCCGCAGCATCCGCCGACTGCCGATCCTGCCCGCGCATCGTGACCGCGTGCCACTCGCGCGACGACTCGCGCGTCAGGTCTTGCCCGCGCCGCGTCGTTTCGTTCTGCACCCGATCCTTCACGTCGAACGCCTGCGCCGCGAGGCTCTTGAGGTACGACTGCACGTCATCGCCCTCGGCCAGCGGCGGGAGTTCGATCCCGTGCGCCTTGGCGACGAATTGCACCCGCGACAGCGACAGCTTGTTCGGCGCCTCAGCCTC
>JACCDG010136486.1_pt1 | contig 11958 bp, 9 predicted proteins | sample 7442471 | NCBI WGS metagenome assembly JACCDG01 (sample SAMN15323444, study PRJNA562643) | freshwater metagenome | isolation source: river surface water | place: USA:Blue River Watershed | collected 2017-08-17
AGAAAAAGAAACCGATTCTTTTGATCTTGGTGATCGTGTTGTCCGTGATCATTCTGATCATGTCGGTCATGTTCGGCACCTTGTATTTCTCTGGCTACTTTGAGCACAAGAGCGAAGCCGCGGCCCATGAAAAAGTGGACGAACTGGAGAAACAAGCGGATGCAGCACACAACGCTACCCCAGAAGGCCCATCTAAGGTGAAGAAAGAAGCCGAAGCTACACGCTTTGAAAACACGTATTTGGAAATCGACAAAGAGTTCATGACCAACATCACGAACTCGAAAAAAATCATGGTGGTGAAAATTGCCGTGATGACGCATTACGACTCGCGCGTGTTTGACAACGTGAAAAAACATGAATTTGCCATCCGTTCGGCCGTCTTGGATGTGATGCGTCAAAGCACCGAAGTCGATGTGGCAAGACCAGATTTCCGTTCTGAATTGGCTGCCAAGATCAAGGTGGTGATGAACGACATGCTGATGAAGTACGAAGACTTCGGCGGCATTGAAGATGTGTTCTTCACCTCATTTGTGATGCAGTAACTTTTTAAAGACCCATGAAATCAAACCTGCTCTCGGACGAAGAACTGGCCGCGCTGTCGGAAGGCGTGCGCGACGGTTCGATCGAGACCGACACTGGCTTCAACAACAGTGTGCGGGTGCGCAAACACGACCTGGCCAGCGAAGACAGCAGCTTAGGTGTAAACGTTTCGTCGATCGACATGATCAACGAACGCTTCATCCGACTGTTCCGTCTTGGCTTGCTCGAAGTGCTGCGTACCAGCCCACGCGTGAACCCCACGCGCGTGCAAATTTTGAAGTTTGGCGACTACCTCAAAGGCCTACGAGCCCCTTTATCGGTCAACATCATCCGCATGAACCCGCTACGGGGGAACTCGGTGATCATCATCGACCCCAATGTGGTGTTCAGTTCGCTCGACAGCTTTTTTGGCGGTTTCGGCAAAGGCGTGGGCGAATTGCCGCCTAGCCGCTTGTTCACCCCCACTGAATCACGCATCATCAAAATCATTTTGGAAGTGTTCTTCCGCTCCCTAACGGAAGCGTGGGGCCCACTGATGCCCATCGAATGCGAACACGTGAGTTCTGAGATCAACCCTCAGTTCGCACAAATCGCTGACGAAAACGACTTGGTGGTCTTGAGCCGCTTTGAAGCCGATGCCACTGCCAGCGGTGGCAAAGGCTTCATCGATTTGGTCTACCCCTATGCCACCTTGAAACCCATACGTGAATTGCTCAGCAGTCGCGTACAAAGTGGTGAAGGTAACGAAGAGTCAGACCGTAAATGGCGCAAAGCCCTTGCAGATGCAGTGGGCGATGCGAAGCTGGAATTGCAAGTCACCATGGGTGAAATCAAAACCACGCTGCACCACTTGAACCATTTGCAAGAGGGTGACTTGCTGTTCTTCAAGAAAGACGACACAGCCCTCATGACCGCCAACGGCGTCCCCGCCTTCCACGTCAATGTGGGTACACGCGGCTCCCAAGTGGCGGTGCAAATTGACCACGAACATGTTCACGGCAAAAACTGAGACAGGAACACATCATGACCGACGAAAAAGAAAACCCAACTCCAGAACACGATGATGCGGAAGCTACAGCAGCAGAAGCTGAGCAAGAGACCCACGAAGAGGTGGCAGCTGTTACTGCGCACGAAGAAGAGCCTGAGCCTAGTTTGGAAGACTTCAAGCCCACTATGCCAGGCAACATCAACCCCGAGGTGTTGCAAAACATCGTTGTGAACTTGTCCATTGAAGTGGGCCGCGCACAAATCAAAATCAAAGACCTGATGCGACTCACGCAAGGCAGCGTGGTCGAGCTTGATCGCATTGCAGGTGAACCGCTCGACCTGTTGGTAAACAACTCAGTTGTGGCCCAAGGTGAAATCGTGCTGGTGAACGACCGCTATGGTGTTCGTCTAACGCGTGTTGTGCCATCTTCAGAGCGTCTCAAACTGATCTAAATTGCGTTGACCTTCGTGTTGTGCTTTCGGGCGCACCACGTGTGTCAAGCCGTTAGGGCTAATCCTCGATGAACGCAGAACTGATTGATCCGCAAGCCATACTCCGGCTTCGTGTTCTTTGCAAACTAGATCACGCACGCGTGGCGCGTTTGTGTGGTTTGAGCGTCGGTCAAGTGCGTGAACTCGAAGAAGGTGGCTACAGCCAATTCGCCAACCGCGACATGAAGGTGCAAGCCGCCCTGAAAGTGGCGACCACCCTCAGCGGCTCGCAAACCAACGGCATGCCCGTGGTAAATGTATTTCGCTCTCACGCTATCGCCGATGGTTTAGGCAAGCCACTGCCCGCTTTCAAAATAGAACCTACAGCAACACCTAAAAATAAATTTCCAGACTCGCCTGAGTTCTTCAAGTTGTTGCTCATCTTTGTGGTCATGGTGTTCTTGTTGGTCGCTGTGGCCATGCCATTGCTCTACACGCTTCCCTCACCACCGCCCAAATTGGGTTAGACCTAAGCACCAAAATTAGCGCCATAAAAAACGCCTGCTCTGATGAAACAGAGCAGGCGTTTTAGTTTGTCTGTCATGCGCTAGAGCAGCGCATGACAAACGTCATCAGTTCGCGTTGATTTTGCGACCGTTCAAAGGCTGTACAGGGCGCGCATTGCGCTTGAAGGGGAAGTCCATGACTTGCTTCTTGCTGATGTCCACAGGTGTCTTCAAGATGTAGAAGTTCACACCTTCGGTGCAAGGTGGTGTGGTCAACGAACCTTCGTAGCTGTAGTGTGTCAAAGCGGCAGGCACCAAGCTGCTGGGGTCAAACTTGACCTTGTCGACCACCACCTCTGGGCCTTCGGCCTTGGGGGCGTTGTTCCACAGGGTTTGGATGGCGGCGTTGTCTTTGCCATCATTGAGCAACACGCCCAACACAGCCAACTTGCCTTCAGCGTTTTTGTGCACAAAGTGGGCCACCATAGCCATGGGCTTGCCATCGATTTGCTCTTCGCTGGGACGGTGGAAGTGGAATTGCAACAGGTTGTACACATCCTTGTTGATCTTCAAGGTGCTGCCTGGCTCCACATTCACTTGAATGGTGTGGCCGTTGTTGACAATTTTCAGAGGACCTTCTTTGTAGTTCACCACCAACACGTCTTTGGATTTCTCAAATGGACCGGTGATGTTCAAAGGTGCTTGTTTTTGGCCTTTGCCGCAAGTTGGGAATTCATCGCCCCAGTTCTCTGGACCCATGTCACCGGCGTAATCCCAATGAACAGCGTGGCCTTTTTTGTGGGCTTTGTCTTCTTTTTCCAAAGCGCAATCAGCCAAAACCTTTACTTTTTGGCCGGCTGCAGCCAAGGCATTTTGAGCAGCACAGATCGACTTCACGCGTGACGACCATTCCGCCATCTCCAATGCTTTTTGGAACGCACTCACAGTCTCTGGATCTTCAGCACCTTTGGTGAGCAAGCGCAACGCGCCCAAGCCCAATTGGCGCTCGCTGGTGGTTGGGCCTTTCTGCGCCTTGATAAAGGCTTCGTAGTCTTGCAAGACCACACCATTGGCAAAAGACTCTTTGACAGCAGCCAACTGTTTCGCCGCAGGCTCGTATTCTTCGAGATGCTCTTTGGCTTCTTCGAGTTCCTTGGTCAGCTTCTCGAGTTCCTCTTGGGCTTCGCTTACGCCTTCGCTGGCCTCGGTCAGCTCGCTCATGATGTGTTTTTTACCGGTGTAGCTCCAGTAACCAAAAGCCAAGGCGCCTGCGAGCAGCAGACCCATGACGATTTCAATGATCAGTCGTAAATATTTTTTCATAGCCATTCACTTTTGAGTGGGTGCATTGGATAAAGCCAAACAGACACGCGCAGCGCACGCCCCTGTTCGGGCAAGTCAGTGGGTATCGGCTCGATTTGACACAAGCTTTAATTTCCACAGATGTCGGCAAATTATTGCCGCAACTGACAAGAGCAAGAAACATACACAAAAGAAGCCGACACTACAATTGCCAACTTCGTTAACAGCCTCTGGATCAACACCATGAACCGCTGCATTTATCCCCACGGGGAGGCTCAATCATGAGCCGCAAAGTCTTTATTAAAACCTTCGGCTGCCAAATGAACGAGTACGACTCGGACAAGATGGCCGATGTGCTGGGCGAGGCCCAGGGTTACGAAAAAACCAACGATGTCGAAGAAGCCGATTTGATCGTCTTCAACACCTGCTCGGTGCGCGAAAAAGCCCAAGAAAAGGTGTTTTCCGACCTCGGCCGTATCCAGCACTTGAAAGCCAAGGGCGTCAAGATTGCGGTCGGCGGCTGCGTGGCCAGCCAAGAAGGCGACACCATCATTGCCCGCGCGCCTTATGTCGATGTGGTGTTTGGACCCCAAACCCTGCACCGCTTGCCCGATTTGCTGAACCAACGCGAAAGCTTGGCCAAGCCTCAGGTAGACATCAGCTTTCCCGAAATCGAAAAGTTCGACCACCTGCCCCCTGCCCGCGTGGAAGGCGGTAGCGCTTTTGTGAGCATCATGGAAGGTTGCAGCAAATATTGCAGCTACTGCGTGGTGCCCTACACCCGAGGCGAAGAAGTGAGCCGTCCGTTTGACGACGTGTTGGTCGAAGTCGCGGGCTTGGCCGCGCAAGGTGTGAAAGAAGTCACACTCTTGGGCCAAAACGTCAATGCCTATCGTGGGGCCATGGGCGGCACATCTGAGATTGCCGACTTTGCCCTGCTCATCGAATACGTAGCCGAAATCCCCGGCATTGAACGCATCCGCTACACCACCAGCCACCCCAACGAGTTCACCCAGCGACTGATTGATGCCTACGCCAAGGTGCCGCAATTGGTGAGCCACTTGCACCTGCCCGTGCAGCACGGCAGCGACCGCATTTTGATGGCCATGAAACGCGGCTACACCGCCATGGAATACAAGAGCACAGTGAAGAAGTTGCGCGCCATTCGCCCCGACATGGCGATGAGCTCAGACTTCATCGTGGGCTTTCCGGGCGAAACCGAGGAGGACCACCAAAAGCTCATCAAGCTCATGCACGATGTGTACTTTGACAACTCGTTTAGCTTCATCTTCAGCCCCCGCCCCGGCACGCCTGCGGCCAACTTGCACGACGACACACCGCACGAGGTGAAGCTGCGCCGTTTGCAAGAGGTGCAAAAAATCATTGAAGACAATATGCGCGACATCAATGTGCAGCGCGTGGGCACGGTACAACGCGTGTTGGTGGACGGCTACTCTAAGAAAGACGCCACCGAACTGCGCGCCCGCACCGAGTGCAACCGCATCGTCAACTTCAAAGCAGGCCCTAACCCTGAACGCCTGATGAACCAGCTGATTGACGTGAAGATCACAGAGGCCAACCCGCATTCACTGCGTGGCGAGGTGTTTGTGAAAGAGTCAGCTTAACGCCACATTCAGCGGCCACATGCGGCCAAGGTTGCCATCCACCAGTGGACATGCGCCATGAAAAAATCCCTGAAGCTGCAAAGCATCAGGGATTTTTTTAACGTGCATGAAGCTCTCAGCGCATGCCTGGAAAACCACCGCCGCCAAAACCGCCCATGCCTTTCATGGCGCCGAGCTTTTTCATCATCTTCATCATGCCGCCGCCACTCATCTTCTTCATCATGGTTTGCATTTGCTCAAACTCTTTGAGCAGACGGTTCACGTCTTGCACCTGCACACCCGCACCAGCGGCAATGCGGCGCTTGCGCGTGGCTTTGATGAGTTCGGGCTTGGCGCGCTCTTTGGGCGTCATGCTGTGGATGATGCCTTGCTTGCGGCCAATGTCTTTCTCGGCCTTGTCCATGTCGACCTGGCCGGCTTTGGCCGCCATTTGGGTGGGCAATTTATCCATGATGGTGGACAAACCACCCATCGAGCGCATTTGTTGAATTTGCGCCAAGAAGTCGTTGAGGTCAAAGCTGTCACCTCGCTTGACCTTCTCAGCCAGCTTTTGCGCAGCCGCCATGTCCACGCCGGCGGTGACTTGTTCGACCAAGGCCACGATGTCGCCCATACCGAGCACGCGGCCTGCATGGCGGTTGGCATCGAACAACTCCAAGCCATCCAGCTTCTCACTGGTACCGGCAAACTTGATGGGCGCACCTGTGATTTGCTTGACCGACAGAGCCGCACCACCACGTGAGTCGCCATCGAGCTTGGTCAGCACAATGCCCGTCAATGGCAAGGCATCACTGAAGGCCTTGGCCGTGTTCACCGCGTCTTGACCTTGCATGGCATCGACCACAAACAAGGTCTCCACGGGGTTCAACACACGGTGCAGGTCTTTGATCTCAGCCATCAAGGCTTCATCAATCGCCAAACGACCAGCCGTGTCGACCAGCAAGACATCAAAGTAATGTTTGCGTGCGTAGTCCAGCGCAGCACGGGCAATGTCGGCGGGTTTTTGGTCGGGCGAACTGGGGAACCACTCGGCACCCGCTTGCGCGGTGACAGTTTTGAGCTGCTCAATGGCAGCCGGGCGATACACGTCGCCTGACACCGTCAGCACTTTTTTCTTGCGCTGGTTAATCAACCAACGCGCCAGCTTGGCGGTGGTGGTGGTTTTACCCGCACCTTGCAAACCCGCCATCAACACCACGGCAGGCGGCTGGGCGGCGAGGTTCAAGTCGCTGACGCCTTCGCCCATGGTGGCAGCCAACTCTTGGTTGACGATGGCCACCAAGGCTTGACCGGGCTGCAAGGAGCCAATCACCTCTTGACCAAGGGCTTTGTCTTTGACGCGGGCAATGAAGTCGCGCACCACAGGCAAGGCCACGTCGGCTTCGAGCAAGGCCATGCGCACCTCGCGCAACATATCGGCCACGTTGCTTTCGGTGATGCGGGCCTGTCCGCTGATGTGCTTGACGAGGCGCGAGAGTTTGTCGGTAAGGGCTGAGGCCATATAGACGCCTTGATGTGGCTTGGAGTTTCGTGTGTAGCGAAAGGCCAAACAGTTGGTCATGATTTTAGCCAGCGACATCCCGCTCACCCTTTGGCTCGCATTGCCCACAGCGGCGGCGTACACATTGACAGCGCTGATGGGGCCACGTGTGGCACCCGAGATGGGCCACCGGCTGCTCAGTGTGCCTTGGGCGTTGCACGGGTTGGGTTTGATATTTGCGCTATTTGCCCCGCAAGATGGCGGCTTGCGATTCGGTTTTGCGCCAGCACTCTCCGTCACAGCTTGGCTGATGCTGACGTTTTATGTGCTGGAGCACCACTGGTTCCCGCAGTTGCGCACACGCTGGACCTTGGCCATGGTGGGAGCTGCTGTTGTGGTGTTGGCTGCATCGTTTCCTGGCACACCGCTGCACACCCAAACATCACCCATGTTGCCACTGCACTTGGCCTTGGGCGTGGCTTCTTACGGTTTGTTTGCGGCGGCTGTGGTACACGCCTGGCTCATGGGACGGGCAGAAAAGAATATACGCATGGGCACAGACACCCATGTGGGCTTACCCTTGCTCACGCTCGAACGCTTGACCTTTCGCTTTGTCACCGCAGGCTTTGTGCTGCTGACAGCCACCTTGTTGGCAGGTTGGGTGTTTGGTGATTTGCTTTACGGCGCACAAGCCTCATGGCGTTGGGACCACAAAACCGTGTTCTCGCTGCTGTCTTGGCTGACCTTTGCCGTGCTTTTGGTGGGCCGCAGTCGCTTTGGCTGGCGGGGTCGCAAAGCGGTGCGTGTGCTCTACATCGGCACTGGCTTGCTGCTGTTGGGCTACGCAGGATCACGCTTTGTGCTGGAAGTCGTACTGGGGCGCGCAGCATGAAATACCTTGTTTTAGTGCTAGCTGTGCTAGCCGGTATTTGGTGGATTCGCCAACAACGAAAACCTGACCAAGCCCCGGGCAAGACATCAGGCCCTCACGTCATGGTGCCTTGCTCGCACTGCGGCGCGCATGTACCTGAGGGCGATGCTGTACGCGGCACAAGCGGCTTGTATTGCAGCGCTGCTCACCGCGACAGCCATGAGGGCTAACGCCATGAATACCTTGTGGCGCGATGGCTGGTATCGTTTTGCGAAACACACGCCCTCTCCCAATTTCGGCCCTCGGCCCGAGGGGACTTCCATCGATTTATTGGTACTTCACTCCATCAGCCTACCCCCCGGCGTGTATGGCGGCCCTGAAATTGAAGCCCTGTTCACCAACACCCTCGATTGGGATGCCCACCCTTATTTCCAACAGATTCGTGGGGCAGAGGTATCAGCACACTTTGTAATTCGCCGCGACGGTGCACTCATTCAATTCGTCAGCTGCAACGACCGCGCATGGCATGCAGGCCGATCAAGCTACCAGGGACGTGACAACTGCAACGATTTCTCGATTGGCATCGAACTCGAAGGTTTAGAGGGGAACACCTTTGAAGCGCCTCAGTACGAAACCCTTAGCAGTGTGTGCGCAGCAATCGCGCAGCATTACTCACTCAAACGCATCGCAGGACACGAACATGTAGCTCCCGATCGCAAACAAGATCCTGGCGCAGGATTTGATTGGGTACTTTTGCAGCAATCTTTAGGTTGGTCGAAAAATAGTTTTCCGCAGAAAAATTAATTTTTTGTCATCTCTGAAAAAATATTTTTGATCGCACAGTTTTTGTGCGTGAGATTTTTAGATTTAAGCGTCATGCGCATCAGCGCTGCAAACCCCCAAAAAAATGGCGCCAGCACTCGATTTGAAATTCAAATTCGCTCAGTGACTTAGCTCAAAACAGCTTCATGAAACAGCTGCTTCAAAGACTTCATTTTGTGAAATTCAAAATGTAAGCATTTCCTACCAAAACACTACCTATAGCGTCTCGACCCCAACCGAAACACCAGATATAGTGTCGACCTGAATTTCACATCAGCGGTCTAAGCGCCGCTTTTTCTACGCACTATTGACCCGCTCATCAGGAAGAAAAAAGACATGCAAACAGCTGAGACTTCTGTGCACGCCACCAACCCCATGGCCAACCCATCTTTGGCGCACGATCGTGCTGCACAAGAAAACCCAACCATGTTGACCCACTACCAAATCATTCGCCGCAATGGCGCTGTCGTGCCATTCGAACCCGCCAAAATTGCCGTGGCCATGATGAAGGCTTTCTTGGCTGTGCATGGCACCCAAGGCGCAGCCTCTGCCAGCGTTCGCGAAATGGTTGAAGCCTTGACACAAGGCGTGGTGCGCGCTTTGATGCGCTCACGTCCAGGCGGCGGCACATTCCACATTGAAGACGTACAAGACCAGGTGGAATTGGGCTTGATGCGTGGTGGTCACCACGAAATCGCCCGCGCTTATGTGTTGTATCGCGAGCGTCGCAACCAAGAGCGCGCGCACATCAAAGAAGAGCAAACACCTGCAGCCCCCGCTTTGCACGTGACCGACAACGGTCAACGTGTGGCTTTGGACGTCAACCACTTGCAGCGCCTGATCAATGACTCTTGTGCTGGCTTGGGCGCAGACGTCAAACCAGAACCTATCTTGGCTGAAACCATGCGCAACCTGTATGACGGCGTACCCATGGACGAGGTTTACAAGGCCGCTATCTTGGCCACACGTACCCTGATCGAAAAAGATCCTGACTACACCTACGCCACTGCACGTTTGCTGATGCACACCATCGTCAAAGAAGTGTTGGGCAAAGAAGTGCTGCATGCCGACATGGGTGAGCACTATGCCGAGTACTTCCCACAATTCATTCGCAAAGGTGTGGACAACGACTTGCTCGACCCGGCGATGTTGCAATTCGACCTGCCTCGCTTGGGCGCAGCCCTCAAAGCCAGCCGTGATTTGCAATTTGATTACCTCGGCCTGCAAACCTTGTATGACCGCTACTTCTTGCATGTGCGCAAGACCCGGATCGAATTGCCACAAGCCTTCTTCATGCGCGTGGCTATGGGCTTGGCCTTGAACGAAATCGACCGCGAAGCACGTGCCATTGAGTTCTACGAGGTCCTGTCATCGTTTGATTTCATGTCGAGCACGCCAACGTTGTTCAACAGCGGCACCTTGCGCTCACAACTCTCGAGCTGCTACTTGTCGACCGTGCCTGACCACTTGGACGGCATCTACGAGTTGATCAAAGAAAACGCTTTGCTGTCTAAATTTGCTGGCGGCTTGGGCAACGACTGGACCCGTGTGCGCGCTTTGGGCAGCCACATCAAGGGCACCAACGGCGAATCACAAGGCGTGGTGCCTTTCTTGAAAGTCGTCAACGACACCGCGGTGGCGGTGAACCAAGGTGGCAAGCGCAAAGGTGCGGTGTGTACCTACCTCGAAACCTGGCACTTGGACATCGAAGAATTCCTCGAGCTGCGCAAGAACACCGGTGACGACCGCCGTCGCACCCACGACATGAACACGGCCAACTGGATTCCTGATTTGTTCATGCGTCGTGTCATGGAAAAAGGCGAGTGGACGTTGTTCTCTCCTTCTGACGTGCCTGATTTGCATGATTTGTTCGGCGCTGAGTTCGAAAAAGCCTACGTGGCCTACGAAGCCAAAGCCAAGCGCGGTGAAATCAAGCCTTGCAAAACCGTGCAAGCGACTGACATGTGGCGCAAGATGCTGACCATGTTGTTTGAAACGGGCCACCCATGGATCACGTTCAAAGATCCCTGCAACGTGCGCTCACCCCAGCAACACGTCGGTGTGGTGCACTCATCCAACCTGTGTACCGAGATCACTCTCAACACCAGCGACACCGAAACTGCGGTGTGTAACTTGGGCTCTGTCAACTTGTCTCAACACTTGAAAGACGGCCCCAACGGCAAAGAACTCGACCACGACAAGCTCAAGCGCACCATCGCCGTGGCGATGCGCATGCTCGACAACGTGATCGATATCAACTACTACGCCGTCAAGAAAGCACGCGACTCCAACCTGCGCCACCGCCCTGTGGGCATGGGCATCATGGCCTTCCAAGACAGCTTGTACGAAATGCGTGTGCCTTACGCGTCAGCACAAGCCGTTGAGTTTGCTGACCGTTCGATGGAAGCTGTTTGCTACTACGCTTACTGGGCATCGTCTGAATTGGCCAAAGAGCGCGGTCAGTACGCCAGCTACAAAGGTTCGTTGTGGGACAAGGGCATCTTGCCCATCGACTCGCTCGACCTGCTGTCTCAAGCGCGCGGCGGTTACCTCGAAGTGGATCGCAGCCAAACTTTGGACTGGGACGCCTTGCGCACCAAGATCGCCAAAGACGGCATGCGCAATTCCAACTGTGTGGCCATTGCCCCCACAGCGACCATCTCCAACATCATTGGCGTGGACGCATCTATCGAACCATGTTTCGGCAACTTGTCTGTCAAGTCCAACTTGTCCGGCGAGTTCACCGTGATCAACCACTACTTGGTACGCGACTTGAAGCGCCTCGGCTTGTGGGATGACGTGATGGTGATGGACCTCAAGCACTTTGACGGCTCACTGCGTGCCATCGACCGCGTGCCACAAGAAATCAAAGCCTTGTACGCCACAGCGTTCGAGGTCGAGCCACAGTGGTTGGTGGAAGCTGCATCACGTCGCCAAAAATGGATCGACCAAGCACAGTCACTCAACATCTACATGGCAGGTGCCTCGGGCAAGAAACTCGACGAGACCTACAAACTCGCTTGGTTGCGCGGCTTGAAGACCACTTACTACTTGCGCACTTCGAGCGCACAACAAGTGGAGAAATCAACAGTGCAAGCAGGCTCACACAACGCGGTATCCGCTGGACCTGCCGCAGGTGGCATGAGTGCACTCGAAGCAGCCGCCGCTGCCGCGCAAGCGCAGATGAATGCCATCCCTGCGACTGACATCAAGTTCTGCGGCGTGGATGACCCCACCTGCGAATCGTGTCAGTGATACAACAAAATTCGGCAACGAAGTTCACGAATGCTTTGCGTTTGTCTTCGTTGCATTCATAATTCGCACATTGGATAAATATTTATGTTGACCTGGGACGAAGAAGTCAAGCCCTCATCGCCATCACCTCTTGCAAGC
>JACCDG010947181.1_pt1 | contig 11958 bp, 5 predicted proteins | sample 7442471 | NCBI WGS metagenome assembly JACCDG01 (sample SAMN15323444, study PRJNA562643) | freshwater metagenome | isolation source: river surface water | place: USA:Blue River Watershed | collected 2017-08-17
GTTTAATCATCAACATGTCAAATCTTAAGACAAAAAGCGCTCAAAGACATTTTAAAAAAATCGCCTTGGTAGGCAAATACCAGGCGGATGGCTTTGCGCACATGCTTTTAAACCTCTCCAATATCCTGAAAAACTTAGGGTGTGAGGTCTTTTTAGAGGCAGAAACGGCTCAAAACACAACGATTACTCAGATTCCGAGTATCGCTGCCAAAGAATTTAAATCAAATATCGACCTGGTGATTGTCTTGGGTGGTGATGGCACCATGCTTGGCATCGCAAGACAAATTGCAGGCCAAGATGTCCCTTTGATTGGTATCAACATGGGCACACTTGGTTATATGACTGATATTCCGCTGCAAGATGTTGAATTGGTTTTAACTGAGATGCTCAAAGGCCATCATGAATCTGACAACAGGTACTTGCTTGAGGCTGAGGTTTATAGAAACGAACAAATCATAGGCTCAGGATTGGCCTTGAATGATGTTGTAGTTAATCGTTCCGGCATCTCAGGCATGCTTGAACTCACTGTTCGAGTGAATGGTCAGTTCATGTACAACCAACGATCTGATGGTTTGATTGTTGCAACACCCACTGGTTCAACAGCCTATGCGATGTCTGCAGGGGGCCCAATTCTTCACCCATCAGTGGCAGGCGTCGTGTTAGCACCGATTGCACCCCACGCTCTTTCTAATAGACCAATTGTTTTGCCTAGCAACTCATTGATTGAGGTTGAATTGATTGGCGGCAAAGATGTCAGCGTAAACTTTGACATGCAATCACTGACTCGACTTCAAGTCGGCGATCAGATCAAGATCAAGCAATCTCAAAAAACAATCACGCTGCTTCATCCAATTGATCACAGCGATTACAGAGCTCTTCGTCAGAAGCTGCACTGGAACGAACACCCTTCTTCTTTCTAACCATGTTACGCAGCTTATATATTCGCGACTTTGTGATTGTCGATGAACTAGACATCGATTTAGAAAGTGGCTTCACCGTTCTGACTGGCGAGACTGGCGCAGGTAAATCTATTTTGCTAGACGCACTTTCTTTGGCCATGGGAGAAAGAGCAGATCCAAGTCAAATCAGAGAAGGTAAAAATCGTGCAGAAATATCTGCGATTTTTTCTTTGGCAGATCCTCTTAAAAAAACCATTTCTTCATGGCTGGAAGTACAGGACTTCTCTACTGAAGATGATGGCGCCACCATTATTCTGAAAAGAGTGATTGATACCTCAGGGCGCAGCAAAGCTTTTATCAATGGTGGCACAGCCACATTGAATCAACTCAAAGAGCTTTCAAGCTTCTTGGTAGATATTCATGGCCAACACGCACATCAATTACTTCTCAAGACTGGTGCCCAAAGAGATCTTTTGGACAATCAAGCCAACCTTGATGGACTAGTTGCTGAAGTTAAACAGCTATATCAAGCCTGGCAAACAGCTAAGAAGCAATTAGAGCTGGCCAAGAATGCTGGTGAGAACTTACAAAAAGAACAAGAGCGCTTAGCTTGGCAGCTTGAAGAATTAGACGCACTAGCGCCACAAGCTGGTGAGTGGGCAGAGATTGAGCAAGATCATGCGCGCTTAGCGAATGCAGCCAAACTCATTGAAGGCTCGCAAAACGCTATACAAGCGCTCCAAGATCAAGAGGGTAATGCTGAAGAACTCCTCTCGAAAGCATTCCATGAGATTGCTGATTTAGCGAAGCTTGATAGCAATTTAGAAGACGCAAAAATTGCGATTGAATCTGCTCAAATACAAATTAGTGAGGCAAGCCACAGCCTGAATCGCTATTTACAAAAAATCGATGTAGATCCTGAGCGCTTAGCAACTGTTGAAGAACGCCTCAAGGCACTTCACAGCGCTGCTAAAAAATTCAAAGTGATGCCCAATGATCTTCCAGAAAAATGGGCGGAGATTCAGGAACAAGTCACTGCGATTAAAAATTCACAAGACTTGGGTGCGCTTGAACAAAATCTCAGCAAAACTTTAGCGGCCTATTTAAAGAGCGCTAAAAAGTTAAGCCAAGAAAGAATCGCTGCGGCTAAAACATTAGAGCGCTTGGTCACTGCAGCCATGCAAGATTTGGCGATGGCGGGCGGCGTGTTTGCAATCCAAATCGAAGCTCTTGAAGAAGGCAATGCTCATGGTTTAGAGCAGGTTGAATTCTTGGTTGCTGGTCATCCTGGCGCAACACCTAAGCAGCTAGCAAAAGTAGCTTCAGGTGGTGAGTTGGCTCGAATCAGTTTGGCCATCAGCGTGATCACCTCTGAAGCAAGCCAAATCCCCACCTTGATTTTTGACGAAGTGGATTCAGGAATTGGTGGAGCTGTTGCAGAAACAGTGGGCAAGCGTTTAAAAGAATTAGGGCAAGCGCATCAAGTCTTGTGCGTAACCCACTTACCTCAAGTGGCTGCAGAAGGTCATCAACATTGGAAGGTTGCAAAACAAAGCCAAGACAATGTGACCATCTCAAGCATGCAAATCTTGAGCAGACAAGAACGCGTTGAAGAAATTGCCAGGATGCTGGGTGGCACTGAAATCACAGACACCACCAGACGTCACGCCCGAGAATTACTGGGTAAGTAACACCCTCTCCCAAAGCTCCTTAACGGTGGCTCTGGCTTCAAGCAAAGCTGAGTCCATTTCTTCCTGAGATACCCTGGTTTTATCAGCGCCATCCAATCTGATGCGATGTTGATACTCTCGATAGAGGCGATAAGCATTCGCAGTTTTCAATGCTTGATCACTTGGAATCAAACCTTCTTCACTCGCCAAAGACAATAAAGCAATGTTTCCCAGATTACCTAAAAGTATTGGGTGACCTTGACTGAAGCGCAAGACCAAATACTGAACAATGAATTCAATATCAACCATACCGCCGCTGTCATGCTTGATATCAAACAAACCTGAATCATTCGGATGACCTTCACTGACTTTTTGACGCATGTCTAGAATTTCTTGCTTAAGCAAAGCTTCGTTTCTTTCTTGCGCCAACACTTCAGATCTGATTTTTTCAAACTTCTCACCAATCGAAACATCACCGGCACAAAAACGCGCACGGGTTAAAGCTTGATGCTCCCAAAGCCATGCAGAGTTATCACCTTCTCGCAATTGATAACGTCTGAATGCATCAATACTGGTCACCAATAATCCTGCGGCGCCATTGGGTCTTAAACGAGTATCGATTTCAAAAAGAATACCTGCTGAAGTTGATGCGGTGAGCCATGCAATCAAGCGTCTTGCAAAGAAGGCATAGATCTCCCCTGCACTCTGATCAGACTCAGGGGCATCGTACAAAAATACAATGTCCAAATCTGATGCGTATCCCAACTCTTTACCGCCCAGCTTGCCGTAGGCAATCACTGCGAAGGAAGGTGGAATCACTTCATTTAACTCGAACTTCTTGGCCACCATTGGCCAAACTCTTTCCAGAGTCAAACCAAGAATCAGATCAGCTAAAGCAGACAGTCGATCGCTTACTTTTTCAATCGGTAATGGTTCATCTCGCCCGATACCCAACTCTGCCAACAAGGTCAGGAATGTTTCGGTGTGATGAACTTGCCTCAAAATATCCATGGCTTGCTCTGCTTGGTCACCATTGTCCATTGCATCATCGAGCAAAATGTTGATATCTACTTTGAGTTTGGTCCAATAAACTGCAGGGTGGTCCTCTGGTGTGTATTGACCTTGACCAGTCAATAAGTCATCCAATAAATGTGGGTGCTGAATCAGATAGTCAGTGCCCCACTTAGAAGCAGAAATCAATGAGATCAGCCTACTCAAAATGTGCGGGTACTCACTCAAAAGCGCAAGATACGATGAACGTCTAGAAATTGAATCTAGTAAATTCATCATTCTCACCATGACCTCATCAGATCTTGATAGGGCCCAGCCCTGCTTCTCGACATAAGTCATGGCTGCAGACATCGACTGGGTGAACTTTCTTCTTGATGAGTCCGATAAAGAGCGCCAGCGTGCACTGCCCCACCACTCATTCCATTTCTCAGTCAAAGCCAAATACTCAGGCGCAGGCGTCCACACTGCCAGATTGGCGCCATCTTCATCAACTTCTGCTTGATGCTTTTTCAACACAAAAGCATCGGCAAATAATTTGGCCACATTATCTCGGTGTTGCGCCAATTGCTTTTTGAAATCATCAAAAGTGGCATGACCCATGGCAATGCCCAATCTTTGCTGAGAAGCATCATCACCTGGCAAATGGTGTGTTTGAGCATCTTCCCAATACTGCAAACGATGCTCGAGTTTTCTGAGATAGATATAAGCATTGGTGAGTTGATCAAGTTCCACTTGACCAATCAACTGACGTTCAAACACAGCCTTCAAGACTTCTAAGGTAGGGCGAATTCTCAAGCCTGGATCTTGGCCACCACGCACCAATTGAAACATTTGCGCCATGAATTCAATTTCACGAATTCCCCCACGCCCCAACTTCACATCTGCCGCTCTTTCTGGATGAAGCAGGCTGCGCTTTTCAGCTTCCTGTTGAATTTGCCCGTGAAGCTCTCTGATCGCCGCAATCACGCCAAAATCAAGATAACGTCTGTAGACAAAGGGTCTTACCAAATCTTGCAAACCTTTTTGGCATCTTGCATGAGCAGGCATATCAGGCAAGGGGTAAATCATCCGGCCCTTGATCCATGCATACCGCTCCCATTCACGCCCTTGCACACAGAAATACTCCTCGAGCATCCCTAAGCTACAAACCAATGGACCAGAATCACCATTGGGTCTTAAGCGCATATCCACTCTAAAAATAAAACCTTCGGATCTTAATTCGCTCAGTAAGGCAATCAAGCGTTTGCCAACGCGGGTGTACCACTCTTGGTGGGAAATACTTTTGGTGCCACCCTGAGTCTCACCTTCTTCCTCGTATAAGAAGACCAAATCAATGTCTGATGACACATTGAGCTCACGCCCTCCCAATTTACCCATACCAACAATCATCATCGGGGAGTAATCACCATGCTGATTGAGTGGCTCACCAACCATCGGCTTGATATCTTGTCGGATAGCTTCAATTGCGATAGCAGTGACTTTTTCAGCAAAGCAAGTCATGGCTTGCGTCACTTCTTGAACATCAGCTGCGCCATTAAAATCTCGGGCAGCGATCAACAACATGAACTTTTGGCGCGCGAGGCGTAAATGAGCAGCCAAATCATCAATACTTTGAGCCTGATTTGCCTCAGTTGGCAGTGCTGCCCGAAGCAAACCATCAATCACAGCTTCATTAACAGGGCTTGCAGCCATTTCCCCAATTTCAGAAGACCATTCTGGTCGGGCAGTTAACCAACGCACGGCATAGGCTGAATGGTCTAAAAGAGCGGAAAGTTTTGGGTGAATTGTTGTCATAGGTATCATGTTATCGCTATCAATACCTGCTCGGCTACAGCATAATTATAAAAATGTCGTGGTTATCCAATTTCAACCCCCTGGGAAGCATCAGTCAGCTTAAAGTTGACGAGCATAGACTTGCCATTTGGAAAAAAAGAGCTCAATGGCTACTTTTGCTGATTGCCCTGCTTTTTGTCGCCGCTCAACTACTGACACGCTTTTACATATGGCCGCAAGTTGAAAAAAATAAAGCTTCTTTTGAGCAGGTGATCAGTCAAACACTGGGTGTCAATTTAAAAATTGAAAATATTCAAACCAGTTGGGATGTTCTTTGGCCAGCTTTCAAAATTGACAATATCAAGCTTTATGAACTTGGTGATTCGGACTCCCCCAAGTTAAGTATTCCTCAGGTGACAGGAAAGTTGTCCTGGGAAACTCTTTGGAAACTCAAACCTCACTTTCATGACCTTAGCTTTAATGATGCCTTGATTCAAATTCAACGAGATGCAAAAGGCAACTGGAATATTGCGGGCATCAAGTTAGATCAATCAACTGCTGGTTACAAATTTGGCAATTGGTTATTTGAACAAGATCGCCTTGAAGTTAAAAACGCCAAAATCAATTGGCTGGATCAACGCTTTCAAAGCAGTCAATATGCTCTAGATATTGAATCTCTCACATTAAAAAATTCTTGGTTCAAGCATGCCATTAAGTTAAATATCAAAACACCATGGCATTCAAATACAGCATCTATCAAGGCCGACTTCAGACACAGTATTTTTGGTAATGCGGGTAATTGGAAAGACTGGATTGGTAGACTTGAATGGCAAATCAATGAACTGAATATCGCCAAGGTCAATCAACTATTTGACAGCCCAGTCAATGTTGTCTCTGGTCAACTCAGCTCTCAAGGCCGAACCTACATCGATGATGGCGCACTGGATGGGGGCTCAACAAAACTTGCAGCACAAAACCTCCATATTGAATGGCCGCGCCTAGGTGCCCCGCTAAAGATTGCAAAAGTTGATGTTGAACTTGAGCAGACAACCTCGGGTAAAAAAATGTCGGTCAGCGCTCCTTTACTCAAGTGGCAAGTGAATGAAAAGTCAGCGGCAAAAGAACTGAATGGCATCAGCATTTACTGGGACATGGCTGCAAATATTGATGCCATCATTCACGCTGGAGTTAAAGCCAATGAAATTGATATCAATCTTGTTGAGCAATTGGCCAAACAGTTTCCTCTACCAAAAGACATCACTGAATTCATCAAGCAATATCAACCCTCAGGGTTGCTAAAAAATTTAGATGCCAACTGGCATGCGGAGGCGAGCAAACTACCCTTCAATATAAAAATTCCAGGGTTCAATGCATCTCACTACAAACTTTCATTTGATTTTGAAAATACCTACCTAAAGCCAGAGACAAAAGGTCTGCTCTCTATCGCCAATCTGACAGGCAGACTTTATGCAACCGAGCTGGGCGGAGAAATCAGCTTTGACAGTGAAGGCACATTCATTACCCTTCCTCAAGTTCTAGAGAATGACAACCTCGCGCTAGATCTGATCAAGGGAAAAGTTAAATGGCTTAAGAAGGATGCTGGTCTTGAGTATCAAATCAGCAAGCTAAGACTGAAAAATGATTCTGCCAATTTAATTTTTGATGCCAACTACAAAGCCAAAACTACCAAAGCTCCGGCAGATTTGTATATCAAGGCAGACATTCAAGAAGCCAATGTCAAAAACTTGACCAGATACTTTCCACTGGGCATGTCAAAGACCACAAGAGCCTACTTAAATGCAGCCTTAAAAGAAGGTGTTATTCGAAATGGTCAAATCCATATTCATGGCGATCCTTCGCACATTCCATTTGATACCAAGTTTCCGGGCATTTTTGAGCTGAACTTGCCTATTGAACAAGTCCAATACTCACCAGCCCCCACCGCCGACAAAAAACAAGGGCGATGGTCAGACTTTTCAGATGTGCATGGCATTGTTTCATTCAAGGGTCCAAAACTACAACTTGATTTGAAAAGAGCCTCATTCGAGAGTGTTCAGCTAACTGACATCGAAGGAGTCATCGACAATATTGTCAGTCCAACGGCCACATTAAAAATCAATGGTGTTGCCAAAGGCTCCAGCCAAGAACTACTCAAGTATTACGTCGACAGCCCATCAGGAAAGGGTATCGAAGCTATCAGTAAAAAAATTGAGCTTTCAGGCAATGCTCAATTAAAGATAAACATTGAGATGCCCTTAAAGGACACCAAGGCGACCAAATTGCAGGGTGAAGTGAAGCTCGATCGAAATCAGGCCAAAATCAATCAAAAACTCGATGTGCAACAAATCACTGGTGACATTTTATTTTCTGAAGAAAGCGTGATTGGTCGAAACCTAAGAGCTCAATTACTTGGTGGCGAACTATTGATTGATAACGCGAATAAATTACCTTGGCAATCGTCATCAGACATGAAGGTCTCAGGCAAGGTTGATATCAATCAGTTAATTCAGGCTTTGAACACTTCAGACTCATCTGAAATTAAAAAAATTCAAACGCATTTAAATGGTTTGGTTTCTTACGACGGAAAGCTTGCGATTCGCTCAAAAGGCTACCAGTTAGATTTGGGTCTAAAACTCGATCAACTGAATTCTCAATTTCCAGCGCCATTCAACAAAAAATCTGGCCAGGGATTGACGGGTCAATTCAATTTAAGCAATTTAAGTGAGAGCTCAGATAAAGCGACTTCAGGTCAACTAAAAGTAGGGAAAATCATTGACGCTAAATTCATTTCTGGCGCCAATCAAAAATTACGACTTGGCCTTGGCATCAACGCACCTGGATATATTGCGCAAAAAGGTTTTTCAAGCTCCATAGTATTAGATCAGTTGGATCTATCAGCTTGGCAGACTTGGTTAGATAAAAACTTCTCGGAATCACCTAAACAAGTAAATGCTAATGCTGCCAGTAGCTCAGACTTTGATATTGATACGGTTTCAGCAAAGATTAAAAATCTCAAATTAGCTGATAGATCATTCAAAGATGTTGCTATCCAAGCTACTCACGATAAAGAACAATGGCATGCCAGCATTCAATCGCCAGTTGCTAAAGGTTTGATTCAATGGAAATCGGCGCGTGCGGGCTTCCCTCAAGGAAAGCTAACGGCTCGCCTTCAACAGTTAGTGATCGAAGACACCCAATCTGGTGACACCCTCACCAAAGGTGTCAATAAACGTATTCAAAAAATTCCGGCTTTGGATATTCAATCTGATGAGCTTATTTTTAACAATAAGTCCTATGGAAAAATGGAATTACTGGCCAGCAATGATAAAAATGACTGGAAGATTGAAAAGTTATTTTTGAAAACAGCTGATGCACAGATCAATGCGACTGGCAGATGGATTCTTCCAAAAGAAACCAAGCAATTGAATGCCGGCAAAACAGAATTGAACTTTGACTTAGATATCACCAATGCTGGCAAGCTTTTATCTAAGTTGGGCTTTCCAAAAACGATTGATGATGGTTCTGGCAAACTGGTCGGACAGATTAATTGGGCCAATGCACCCTACAGTTTTGATATCAAAACGTTGAATGCAGAGCTATCACTGGATTTGATCAAAGGCACCATTTTGCAAGTGGATCCAGGTGTCGCAAGATTGCTTGGTGTTCTCAGCTTTCAAGGCTTAACCAGAATAGCCACATTGGATATTGGCGGCGTTCTCAAACCAATCGTTAGTCAAGGAACCCCATTTGACAGAATCACTTCAACTGGCACGATTAATAATGGGGTTGCGAACATCAAAGATTTGGGTATGCGTGGACCTCAAGGAAATATTCGCTTAACTGGTAGAGCTGATTTAATCCAAGAAAACCAAGATATCAGAATCACAGTTGTTCCGAATTTCAATGCCGGCTCCGCCTCTTTGGCTTATACATTCATCAATCCAATCATCGGCCTTAGCACCATGGTTGGTCAATTTTTAATTGCAGATGAAGTCAGTAAATTGTTCCAATTAGATTATCTTGTGCAAGGCACGTGGGCAAACCCACAGATCATTGCACTAGATAACAAGGGCAAGCCTCTTGATGAGAAACAATTGAAAGAGATTCGGGATAAATCTTTACTGAAACAACAAACTCCCACCAAAAAGTAGATCAGAGTTAATATCCAGTTAATGAATCCCAATCAATTAACTGTGGCCGCAATCCAGATGACTTCAACTGCTTCTGTTGAAGAAAATTTACAAACGGCTCAAACATTAATCCAAGCAGCAAAACAAGCTGGCGCTGACGTCATGGTCTTGCCTGAGTATTTTTGTTTGATGGGTCACACAGATCAAGACAAAGTGATCATCAGAGAAGATTTTGGTCAGGGTCAGCTACAAGACTCTTTGAGTCTGATTGCGAAACAGAACCAAATTCATCTGATTGCCGGAACAATTCCTTTGAGTTCCCAAAACAAGGAACAAGTCAGAAACACCAGTTTGGTTTTTGATCCAAATGGTCAAGTCATCAGTAGGTACGACAAGATTCACTTGTTTGGCTTCAAGCAAGGCGAAGAAGAATATCAAGAATCAAAAACGATTGAACCTGGCTCATTGCCTTGCAGTTTCTCTATTCAAAAGAACGGCATTGATTGGAAGTTCGGCGTCACCATTTGCTACGACATACGCTTTCCAGAGTTGTACAGACAAATTGGTCCGGTGGATTGCCACATTGTTTCAGCTGCCTTTACTCACACCACAGGCAAAGCTCATTGGGAAATCCTTTTAAGAGCAAGGGCCATTGAAAACCAATCCTACCTATTGGCCAGCGCTCAAAGCGGTCAGCACACCAATGGCCGAAAGACTTGGGGTCAAAGCATGCTGATTGATCCTTGGGGTGAGATTCAGTCAGAACTCAAAGAAGGTGAAGGATTCACCTTGGGTATTTTGGATAAGAGCAGAATTAATGAAATTCGAGCAAAATTACCTTCACTACAACATCGCACCATCTAAAGAAAATAATGAATTCAACTCTTGCACTAGAAAACCCCCTTCATCTCAGTAGAGCTGATGCTTTAAATATTGCAAAAGAAATTCTTTTGGCACCAGCAGGCATTTCTGAACAAGATCTTCAGAAGACCCTTGCACACATGCACACCCATCAATTAGATGATGCTGATTTGTATTTTCAAAGAACTCACAATGAATCTTGGAGTCTTGAAGAAGGCATTGTTAAATCCGGTAGTTTTAGCATTGATCAAGGCGTTGGCGTTCGTGCAGTCAGTCATGACAAAACAGCATTTGCTTACTCTGATGAGATCAGCGCTCTGGCACTAAGAAACGCTGCAGAAGCAACGCGCGTGATCGGTGCTCAACAAAAGAGTACTTATATCAGTCCCAAATGGAACACACCGGCCACCCATGCGCTGTATCAATCATTCAACCCATTGGATAGTCTTGATGCCAAAGCAAAAATTGCCATTCTTGAAGACATTGAACGCAAAGCCAAAGCCAAAGATCCTCGCATTGTTCAAGTGATGGCCGGTCTTGCTGGTGAATTTGATGTGGTGTTGGTGGCGCGTGCAAACGGTGTTCTTGCAGCTGATATACGTCCACTGGTACGCATTTCAATCACAGTGATTGCAGAACAAAATGGTCGTCGTGAAGTGGGCTCATCAGGTGGTGGTGGTCGATTTGATTATCACTTCTTTGTCAAAGATAAGATTGATCATTGGATCGATGAAGCGGTTCGCTCAGCTTTGGTCAACCTTGAATCACGACCCGCCCCTGCAGGACCGATGACGGTTGTTTTAGGGCCAGGCTGGCCAGGTGTATTACTGCACGAAGCGATTGGCCACGGCCTTGAAGGTGACTTCAATCGCAAGGGATCCTCAGCCTTCTCGGGCAAGATTGGTCAACGTGTTGCTGCCAAGGGTGTCACAGTGGTGGATGACGGGACCATTCCAGGTCGACGCGGTTCATTGTCTGTTGATGATGAAGGTACACCAACACAATGCACCACATTGATTGAAGACGGCGTCTTGAAAGGTTATATCCAAGACAGTCTTAATGCACGTCTCATGAAAATGCCAACAACTGGTAATGCCAGACGTGAAAGCTATGCATCCCTACCAATGCCACGCATGACCAATACCTATATGCTGGGTGGCAAAGAAGATCCTCAAGAAATCATTGCTAGCATCAAAAAAGGTTTGTATGCCGCCAACTTTGGTGGCGGACAAGTAGACATCACCAGTGGCAAGTTTGTGTTTTCAGCGTCCGAAGCTTATTGGGTTGAAAACGGCAAAATTTTGTACCCAGTCAAAGGCGCCACCATCATTGGCAACGGTCCTGAGTCCCTGAAAGACATCAGCATGATTGGCAATGACATGGACTTGGATAGTGGCATCGGTGTTTGCGGCAAAGAGGGCCAAAGCGTGCCAGTCGGCGTTGGCCAGCCCACCCTGAGGATTGATAATATGACGGTTGGCGGAACTGCTTAATCACTAAAACGAATAAAACTGTGCTACATTAACCCCATGTCTGCAAATAAATTTTATTTCTTTTACTTTTGGTTCTCAGCCCACGGCGGTCGAGAGGCAGAAATTCAAGCATAAATTTCCA
>JACCDG010984860.1_pt1 | contig 11956 bp, 4 predicted proteins | sample 7442471 | NCBI WGS metagenome assembly JACCDG01 (sample SAMN15323444, study PRJNA562643) | freshwater metagenome | isolation source: river surface water | place: USA:Blue River Watershed | collected 2017-08-17
CTAGGAGTAGGAAACTGGAGCACAAACACAAGCGCAGCAGCAAAATACTTCTACCTAAACTACACAAACAGAACAACAACAATATACGGATACATGAACATAACAAACAACAACACAACACCAACAAGTGCGACGACTTATCAACCTATAACAACAGAATGCGGTGTTCAGGACCAGCTCAGTAACTATTCAGTACAAAACGCTCGCGTAACATTCTACCGAGACTCCACATACCTAGGGTCAGGAATTACGAATGCAAGCGGACACGCAAGCATAACATACAACGTAAACACAACTGGTACATACACAATAATGTGCAACATAACAAGCCAACCAGAAATATACTACTACAACGGAAGCCAAACACACCACAACACAAGCATCACAATCACCCCACTCCCAGTTACGCCAATTAGCCCTGCTAACGCAACCATTGTTGACCGCGATAGCGTGGACGCCACAGATCCTGATGTCGTGGTACTCAATGCAACTGTTCCAAGCTACGTACCTGATGGAGTTGCCATAAACTTCACTGCGAATCTCACAACACCCGCAGGAATGAGCAGCACAACAAACGTTGTGTTTGGAACAAACACAACTGCAGGTGGCAACGTCGTATTCTGGTTCAACCCGACAGCAACCACCTATGCAGGGAACTGGACATGGTGGGCAAATAACTCAGTCACAAGCATTAATGGAACACGGTACATCTGGGTAAAAGGAGCGCTGAATGTCACATACAGAACACAGAGCAGACCAAATAGCGGCTACAACCAAACAGAAAGCGCAATCCTTGAAGTAAATATAAGCTCGTTCGGCACGGAGAGTTCGGACGAACTCAACACATCGTATGGCATGAGCGTCAACAACTCCATACGCAACACAACGAACAGCTTGATACTTACCAATCTTGCATATGCAACCAATCCGTATTGGAATGGCAGCGCAACACTGAGCTCACTCCTCGGGGTAGGCACGTGGACCACAACTGCCAACGCAAGCGGACTCTTCTGGTACCACAATGGGACTTCAAGAACCTTCACCCTATACGGGTTCTTCAACATAACCGCAAATAGCACCTTACCAAGTACAATTGGAGCATACACATCAACGGTAAGTTCCTGCACAGTACAAGATCAGCTCAGCAACTACGCCGTTGCCAACGCAAATGTCTCCTTCTATCGCAATGGAACATTCCTTGGTGCGAACCTCACCAACAGTGCAGGAGTCACCGCAATCGGTTACAGTGTAAACACAACAGGCGACTGGACGATCACGTGCAACATTACTGACCAGCCAAATATCTACTACTACCGAGGCAGCCAAACAGCAGCAAGCAACACCCTCACCGTCACCCCCTATCCTATTACACCTGTTGCACCAGCAAATAACACCGGCATAGACCGAGATGCGACCAACACAACCCTCGCAGATACCATATTGCTCAACGTCACGGTACCTGCAGAAGTGCCAAGTGGAGTGACCATTGTGTTCCGTGCAAATCTGACGAACCCATCTACTATCGCAGGGCAAACCGACGTGTATCTTGGCAACAACACAACAAATGGGCTTGGAAACGCTGTCTTGTGGTTTGATGCACCACGCACCCTCTACGCAGGAAACTACAGCTGGTTTGGCTACGAAGCGAACGGATATGGCAATGGATCTCGCACCATTATTGTCTTTGGTTCGGTAAACTACTCATATGCAAGCAACCAGTACAACCCCAACGCAACATACAGTAAGCCCGCAACAGTGCTATTTATCGCGAACTCGAGCTCGTATGGTGTTGAAAATGCAAGCGTACTCAATGAAAGTTATAGCGCCATCGTGAATGTGAGCTTCGCATCACCAAATGGCACCCTCGTAAACCTCACAACAACGTTTAACGGTAGCAACTGGAACACAAGCTCACTTGTGACATTGCCAATGCCGCGAGGAACCTGGACTGCAAGCTTACAAGCTCTCACAAACTTCTTTTTCACCAATAACGAATCTCGCGCTGTGGAAATACTCAACGCACCACCCACACAAGCAGCACCCACCCTCAATGCAAGTGACGAACCGCTGAATCTCACCACGGCAGATCTCACTGCACGAAACCAGACAACGTACGATGCAGATGGAGACCCTGTTACCAACATTTACACGTGGTTTGTAAACAGCACACGCTACGAACGCATCGTTCTGCCATTCGATGATAATATGACAAACTTGACGGCAAGTGCCGTTCGAGATTACGCAGGCGATGATGATAATGGAACACTCGGCGCGACTGTTGCAGTAAACTCGCCAGCTTGGAACCAAACAGGAAAAGTGGGCGGAGCATATACCTTCGATGGCGCAAATGACTACATCACCCTTGGCGACAACAGCGTCATTGACAGCGCAACCGAATTCACCTTTAGTGCTTGGGTTCGCGCAGATACGACGACAACTGACGATGACATTGTAACAAAAGGAACGCACGGAGCGACTATTCCTATATTGCTTTGGCGCGATGACGTTGCCACCGTGTCTGGGCGCACTGACACGTGGAGCGTACTAGTGTATAGTGGAACTACATCGCAACGAATAGAATCTGCAACCAATGCAGCAGGGGATACAAATTGGCACCACGTTGCATTTACCTTCAGAGGAGGATCAACGACAGGATTGCGCCTCTATGTCGATGGAGTTGAAGACCCGAACAGCCCAGCGAGCACCGCAAGCGTCGCATCCCTGCACGACAATGCCAATTCGCTCTTCATTGGCGCAGACACGGGCTTAGCGAATCCGTTTGATGGTAGCATCGACGAAGTGCGAATGTACAACAGAGTCTTAACAGCTGCGCAGATAAGACAGCAATACCTCGAAGGACTAACAAACAGTACAAATGCCACGATAGTTGCGAATGAAACTGCACGCGATGATGTGTGGCAAGCCTGTGTAACGCCGAATGACAACGCAGATGATGGCACCACAGCATGCAGCAACACCCTTACGGTCATTGCTCTCATAACTCCAAATGGACCAGCGAATGATACAGCAGTTGATCGCGACGCTGTGAATGCGAGCGTTGCAGACATCATCAACCTTTCTGCGTACGCATACGGAGATGCCAATGTTAACATTTCCTTCTACGCGAACCTCACAGATCCAAGCGGCATCCTTCCAAGTCAAACGAATCTCTTCCTCGGAGCAAATACTACAAACAGCACTGGCTATGCAGTGCTCCATTTCAATCCATCAAGCACGTTCTATGCAGGAAACTACACGTGGTGGGTGAACAGTACAAACGTCACGCAAGTTGGCACACGCACCATGAGCGTATACGGAGCTCTATATGTTGTGCATGAAAATGCAACGTCCGCACCAAACAACAACCACACACGAAACGAAACAATCACTACCCGCTTCAACCTCACAAGCCTTGGACCTGAAAATCGAAGCGCAATCGCCGCAGCATATATCGCAGCACTAACCAGTACCTTGCACAATACAAGCGCAGGAACAAGCAGTGCAAGTGCAAGCTTTACCGATCCAGTTTGGAATGCAACGCACACGCTGCTCACACTCGGTCAACGAGGGAACTGGACCAGCAGTGCAAACGCAAGTGCGAGCTGGTTCTACACCAACTACACTAATCGAACATTCTCTGTGTTCAGCTACGCAAATCTCACTAACGCCACGCTGACGAGTGCTTCAGTGTATGCGTACGAATATGCACAACTCACTTGCGGCGTCGTTGATGCATTCGACAATACCGGAGTGTCAGGTTATACAGTATCATTCTGGAGAAATGGAACGCAAGTTGGATCAAACAGCACCAATGGTTCGGGAATTTCAACATATGCAATCCAAACCAACGGCAGCGGCACCTTTAGCGTAAACTGTACGATCAGTAATAACATCAGCAACTACTACTTTGTAGGTACTGCCATGGTGAATACAACGCTCACCGTACTCCCGTACCCAATCACACCAGTAGCTCCTGCCAATGATACACGAATTGACCGAGACAGCTTCGATGGAAGCGATGCAGACATTGCCATACTCAATGTGACTGTTCCAACATCCGTACCTGATGGAGTAACCATCCAGTTCTATGCCAACCTGACCGCACCATCAGCTATCACTCCAAGCCAAACTCTGCTATACTTAGGAAACAACACTACAAGTGCGAATAGAGCAGTATTTGGATTCAATCCAAATGCAAGCTTCTATGCTGGAAACTACTCCTGGTTTGGAGTGGAAGCACAAGGCCTCACCAATGGCACTCGCACAGTTCTCATCATCGGTAGCTTCACGAACTACTTCACTGACGCAACACTCGATCCGAATAGTACATACTATCAGAATGAGACACCGACAATCGTTGCGAACCTCACTCCGAGTGGACCAGAGAATGCATCAGCATTCAAAGAAACATACAGAGCAACTGCAAATGTTAGCTTTAGCAACAGCACGTTTGGAGCAGCATATCGCGGCCTGACATTCAACGGCAGCCAATACAGAAATACAACATTCACCTTCCTCACCCTGCAAGGCGTTGGCCCATGGAATATATCTATAGAAAGTGCTGCTTCGTACCACTACATCCCAGCAAACATTTCACGAAACACAACAGTATATGGCTTCATGAACGTCACGTCAAATACCACAACTCCGACGACAATGTATCCATATCAGAGTGCAACAACAACGTGTGCAGTGCAGGATCAACACACAGACTATCTTATCCAAAACGCGAATGTAACATTCTATAGGAATGGCACGTACCTAGGATGGGATCTCACTGATGCAAACGGCATAGCTACGATGAGTTACAGTATCAATCAAACGGGCCTTTGGACTATCACTTGTAATGTGACCCACCAGCCCACAACAATATACTACTACCGCGGTGCGCAACCGGAACAGAATTCGTCAGTACTTGTCGTGGTGTATCCAATTACTGCGCTCAGTCCTACAAATGGAACAATCATCGACCGTGACGGAACGGACCCAACAGACCCAGACACCATACTCCTCAACGTCAGTCTTCCAAGCCACATGCCAGATGGCATTTCGGTGAATTTCACAGCAAATCTATCTGATCCTCTCGGTATCGCAGGTACATCTGACATTGTGCTGGGTAACAATACCACGGTCGGTGGGACAGCAGTATTCTACTATAACGCGAACGCTTCGAGCTACGCAGGAAACTGGACTTGGTGGGGCGCAGCAGAAGGGAGCTATGCAAACTCCTCACTACAGTACACCAGCAAAGGTTCTCTCCTCACAATATACCGCAATAATACATATGACCCGAATCAAAGCTACAACCAAACAGATGTTGCGCACATCGAAATCAATGTGACCAGCCTCGGACCAGAAACCCGAAATCAACTACAAGCTACGTACGGCATCTCAGTGAGCAACACTATAGCAAACACTACTCTCTCAACGAATAGAACAACTGCAAGTTACTCTTCGCCATACTGGAATACAACGCACGTACTCAGTCAACTAGCAGGAGTGGGAATCTGGAGTACGAGCGCTAACAGCAGTGGAACATACTGGTATAACAATGGGTCGAATCGGACGTTCATCTTGTACGGATTCATGAACATCACGAGTAATAGCACAACACCCACAGCAATATATGCATACCAAAACGCGACAAGCGCCTGCGTTGTTCAAGACCAACTGAGCAGTTATGAGATAGCGAATGCGAATGTGACGTTCTACCGAAACGGAACTTTCCTTGGATGGAATCTCACCGATGGTACAGGACGTACCGAAATAACATACCAAGTCAATACAACCGGTGATTGGACAATTACTTGTAATGTGACACACCAGCCAAACATCTACTACTACCGAGGCAGTCAACCCCAGCAACAGAACGTACTCTCAGTCTTACCATTCCCGCTCACGCCAAGTGCGCCGCAAAATGAAACAGCACTCGATCGTGATGAAACAAACAGTACTCTCACTGACTCTGTCGCACTCACGCTAACAGTGCCTGCGTACGTACCTGACGGAATCAGTGTAAACTTCACCGCAAATCTAACGAATCCCTCCATTGGAGGTGAAACTGGACTTGTGCTCGGCGCAAATAACACGAGTAGCGGCACAGTCACGTTCTGGTTCAACCCGAATTCCACGTACTATGCAGGAAACTACACGTGGTACCCTGTGCAGAGTAGCGGTACTGCAAATGGAAGCAGAACAATCACATTGATTGGAAGTTACAACCTCACCTTCTGGAGTGCAAGCGTAGATCCAAACGCGACGTATACAAAACCGGTGAATGTGACGATTGCGATAAATACGACATCGTACGGACGCGAAACCATGGTTGAGCTCAACACGAGCTATGGCGCAACACTCAACACAACCATACTCGCACCAAATAGTACGCTCATAACGCGCGACCTTTCATTCCACACCACCCGATGGAATGCTAGCTTGCAACTATTAGTACAGGAACCACGAGGGTACTATGATGTGCGCACGAACGCAAGTGCAAACTACTTCATGCTCATAAATGCTGCAAACAGAACATTCTTTGTACGCAACGTTGCTCCGACGCAAGGAACCCCGATACTGAATGCATCAGACAATCCTCACAATACCACTGACGCAAACCTCAGTGCTTACAACCAAAGCACGAGCGACATAGAAGGCGATGCAGTGACAAACACATACGCCTGGAATGTGAATGGCGAGCCGATCGCGATAGTGCAATATGCGTTTGACACAAACATATCTAGTGTGAGTGCAGGTGCTATCAGGGATTATAGTCGTGCGTACAATGCAACGCTTGGCAATGGATCATCGCAGAATGCACCTGACTGGACGATGAGCGGACTAATCGGTGGCGCATATGAATTCAATGGAATTAATGACACCATCGTAGGCCCCGACGTTCCAACTCCAGTGGACATTACCATAAGCGCCTGGATATACCCTCGAGCAGTTACGGGAGATGATGCGTTTGTAGTTTCGAAAGGACAAAGTGAGTACGAACTTCGTATCGTAGACCCGATTCAAGTAATGCGATTCAGAACGCAAGGCATCACCGTACGAGACGAAGCACTTGTCATTGATTCAAGTAATGATGAGCAGTGGTACCACTACGTTGCAACTTACAGCAATGCAACAGGCAGTGCAGCACTCTATCGAAATGGAATACTGGTAAATAGCACTACAGGCGGTGGAGGAATACAAAACACTGCGAACAATCTCACAATAGGTCGGGCTGCTGGAGACTTTGGATCATTCAACGGAACAATCGATGAGCTGCGCATATACAACAGAACGTTATCCGCAGAACAGATATACCAACTCTTCCTTGAGGGTAACAATAGTATTGAGTTAAGCAGCATCGTTGCACAAGAAACGCAACGAGACGACGTCTGGCAAGCATGTATTACACCAAACGACAATGCCGATGATGGCACCACAGCATGCAGCAACGCGATAACAATATACGGCCTCGTCGATGCGTATGGACCAGCAAATGACTCAGTAGTAGACAGAGATAGTACAAATGCGAGTGATGCTGATGTGCTCAACCTCACAGCAGATACGCATGGAGACGCAAACATCGTCGTCAGCTTCTATGCAAGTCTCATCGACCCTGTTCTTAGTGGTCAGAGCTCGCTCCTCCTTGGCACGAACACAAGCAATGCGAGTGGCACGGCCATATTCCATTTCAACCCGAATAGCTCCATGTACGCAGGCAACTATACCTGGTGGCCGAGCGCTACAAATGCAACAACGCTTAGTAATAGAACATTCGTCGTACTCGGCAGTGTAAACCTCACCTACGCAAACACCACTACCAATCCAGCAGCGAATTACACACAAAACCAGAGTGTTGACATACGAGTCAACCTCACAAGCTATGGTCCAGAAAATACATCGACGTTCAATGCGACATACCTCACAGGCGTGCGCAGCAACCTCACAAACAACAGCGGGGCAATCGACTCGCGCATAGCGACTCTCTTCAGCCCATACTGGAACGCAACACACCGACTGCTTGACCTTGGAGGAATCGGCAACTGGACCAGCATCGTAAACGCAAGCGCTCGCTGGTTCTATGAACCTGTACAAATCAATCGATCATTCACAGTGTTCGGATACGCAAACGTGACAGCGCTCAGCGCAACACCAACACCAGTAGACGCGTACAACATCGTGACTATGGTATGTACTGTGCAAGACCAACACACGAACACTCCAATACAGGGATACAACGCAACATTCTGGCAAAATGGCACCTACTTAGGATCAAATAGCACGAATGCGAACGGTCAAGCAACCATTTACTATCAAGAAACCATGCAAGGCATCTTCACAGCCCTCTGTAACATCACCGACCAAACAAATATCTATTACTTTGCAGGAGATGCTCGCAACCAAACAGCGCTCGTGAATGTGACGCCAATACTTCTCACTCCATTTACTCCTGAAAATGGAACGCAAGTTGACCGAGACGAATCAGGAAGCGGAAACGCTACTATAACACTCACGGGACGCACCATCGCCTCAGTTCCAGACGGCATAACTATAGACTTCTGGGCGAATAGAACAATACCACTTGGTCTTGCAGACGCGAATGACATCTACCTTGGAAGCAACGCCACAGCAAATACCTACATCAACCTTACCTTCAACCCGAACAGTAGCTGGTATGCAGGCGAATACGTGTGGTGGATGAACGCATCAGGTGGCGCTGCGAATGGAAGCGGACTGTATGTCGTGATGGGGACAGTGAATATCACCTTTACAGATGATGTTGAGCACCCGAACAGCACTTACAATGAAACGAATACTGCTTCATTCGCGCTCAATGTAACTTCGAACGGTCCAGAGACTGTAATGGAAATCAATAGTAGTTACAACAGCACCCTCAATCTCTCCTTGACAACACCAGTGAATGGCACCGTTGAGAAGAATACTACGTTCAATGGTTCACAGTGGAATAGCAGCCAGTATCTGTTTGGCTATGGTGTCGGAATCTGGCAACCAAGCAGCACGATCAATAGCAGTTACTTCTATCCAATCAATTGGACGCTGCGAAACTTCACGGTATATGGATTCATGAACTTGGTACTGCAAGATAGCGAAGAAAGGTACAATGGTAGTGTGTATGCGACAGCAAACACCACCTACGTTGTCAATGTCAGCAACACATTCGGCGAGCAACTCACAAATGCGACTTGTATCCTGAGATTCTACGATAGAAACAGCTCAATGCAGTATAATAGCAGTGCACAGTATTACGAGTCGCCAGAGGTGTTCCTTGCCGAAGCTTTGCTAAAGTATAATGTCACCTGTTCGCAGCAGTTCTATAACACCGAGACCGCATTCAATAATGTAACAATGCGAAGCACCGTAGACATAAGTGCACTGAAGAACGCAACGATTGCGGGTAGCGACACCTGGAATGTCACGGTGAGAATCAGCAATAACAACAACTACACCGAGCGCGACATATGGGTCTACGAATACATACCACAGCCACTTGTGCCAAGCTATGGCACTGTACCGGCAGAAAGTACTGCAATCACCGGCGGCGCATTCACAGGAAATGTCACTGCTTGGTATACGCCTGCCTTGGGAGCATACGAATCAAGATCAATAAGCTACATAGTCAATGGATCGCGAGAACTTGTAGATTTGTGGCAAACAGGCGTTAAAGTGTATTCCGCAAACACATCAGTCGTACTCGAATAAAGAAAGCAAAATGGAGTATTGAAACAAATGGCAATTCCACCGCACGCAAGAAAAGTATTCCAAGGCGAAATATTTTCAGTGTATCAGTGGGAGCAAGAACTCTTTGATGGTACGAGCGCAACATTTGAGATGGTACAGCGACCCGACACGGTGCAAGTGATTCCTATAATTGACAATAAAATCATCATTTGTGACGAAGAACAGCCCGGACAGATGCGGCACGCTTCATTTCTTGGCGGGCGTGTCGAAATCGATGAAGATACCCTTGCAGCAGCAAAGCGAGAGCTTCTCGAAGAAACAGGGATGACTGCAAAGACATGGAAACACCTAGCATCATATACCCCACATACAAAAATTGATTGGACTATTCATTATTTCGTCGCGCATGACTGTGAAAAAATTCAAGATCCACAACTTGAAGCTGGCGAGCGAATCTCGCTTAGAGCCATTTCTTTTGAAGAATTCGTGCAAGTTGTGAGTGCTCCATCTTTGGGTGGGCGAGAATTAACTCAAGATATACTTCTTGCACAGCTGGAGGGAACTATCCAAGAGTTCAAAACACGATTCTTCCAGAAGTAAACTGTGATTCAAAGAGAAAGGGAAAAAATATTCTAAAAAAGAAAAAAATAAGAAAATAGTTCTAATCTACGTAGAAGCTTGCTTGCTCGAGAGTATACTTCCAATCTGCGCCAATGCGGCCAGTAGTCTTGTAATACTTTACGAGGCGACCAATCTTGCTCTCAGTGAGCTGCAAACCGCGCTTTGCGGTCATGTCCCCTCGGTTCTCCTTGAGGTGCTTTGCAAGCGATACTGCTTTGCTCATAAGGCTGAGTACATCCTCTGGCAATTCCTTCGTCAACTTCTTTTCGGCAAGGATCTGCGTAATTGTCTTTCCAAGAATAGTCTTTGTATCAGGGATACCATAGCTGTCTCGTAAATGCAAACCGATTTGGCTTGGCGTTTGGCCTTCTTTTGAAAGCTTCGCGATGAGCATTTCAAGCTCTTTCTCTTTGTATGGAATCCAATCAGGTCGCGTCTTCACAACTGGCTTCTTACTGCCAGATTTCCCTTTTGCTCTACTGTACATTCGTGCCATGTGTAGTCTCCCGAGAATAGACGTGCAGGACAAGTCCTGTTTATCCGGTGTGGTACAGCGTAAACCGCGCCACCCTTCTCGTAGAAGGAGCAAACCCTGCTTCGTTTATAAATGTAGAGGGTTCTTTCGTGCACTCAGGCGTTTTATTTATAAACCATTATTTTCAGAAAGCCACCATGGCAAAGGCCCCAAGCAACCATTTCACTGTGAATCTCAGCGCCGTGCAGCTAGCAACTATTTTTGCAGCAATCATCATGGTTGCCCTCATCTCCTGGATCACACTCGCAAGCGACTCAGTCCCACTTTCGATTCTTGGACTTTTCTGTCAACTCCTTGGTTCTATTTTGCTTGGGCTTGGATTAATTAAAACAAATGATGAGTTAGCAGATATAGTTCGCCATCACGAAAAATTAGACAAGCCCGCCCTTGGCGCACATCTCGCGAAGGATCGGTTCTTCATTGTGCTCGGCGTCTTCTTACTCGCGCTAGGCATCCTCTTGCAAATACTCTACACACAACTGTAGAAATTAGTTGCTATTGTGTGCACGAAACAAGAGCACTGCACCAATCATGCGCGTAGAAAGCCCCTCAAATTATAGTATTCTATCAAAGCAGGCGCTACCCGCGCAAGCAACTCAGGATTTTCTAAACCGAACGAGGACGAGTAATCATACAATAGTGCCGATGGACGGCAATCATCAGCACTCGGCGGCATGCCGTACTGAACTCGGTCTTCGCTAAGCTCATTGCGAATGAACGGCGGTAGGAACTTTAGACTTACTCCGGTATACAGGAGAATGCTTCCTCCACCATTGGCAATCAGTGCCGATTCATTCGCAATATCTCTATGGCTATCATACGTCTCACAAAGAGCACCGATCACCATTCCCTCAATACCATCGCGGAATTTTCCGACAACAAATTTCCTAAAATCACCGTGCTTGTTTGCGGCGAAATCATGAACTTGCGGCGCGTCTCCTAGTTGTACAATTCTGGGCGCGCTAGTCCGAGATACTCCGTTGCTGTCTGGAGCGCTCATAGTCGTCGAAAACCTCGCAAATTGTAATGGTGAAGCAAAGCAGGAGCAGCGAACGCAAGCAATTCTGGATTTTCTCGACCGAAAGATCCTGAATAATCGAACAACAC
>JACCDG011310431.1_pt1 | contig 11954 bp, 23 predicted proteins | sample 7442471 | NCBI WGS metagenome assembly JACCDG01 (sample SAMN15323444, study PRJNA562643) | freshwater metagenome | isolation source: river surface water | place: USA:Blue River Watershed | collected 2017-08-17
GGCGTGCTGCTCCACCGGGTGTACAACGGCCGGGACGAGCCGGCCGGCTGGCAGGACGTGCCGCTGGACGGGGCCGGGTACGCCGTGAGCGGGGCGACCGACGCGGACCTGGCGCAGATCCGGGCGGCCGGATACGACATTGAGGACGGGCGTGGATACGTGCCCTTCGACCGCAAGGGGCTGACGCCCCCGCCGGGGGAGGCCGCGGCGGAGCCGCCCCCGCCGATCGTCCTCTCGGCGGACCTGCTCGAACTGGACGACCTCCGCCGCCGCTTGGAGGCCGCCGAGGCCCGCCTGCTGGCCATCGACCCCCGCGCCGACGAAATCAACCGGCTCCTGTCGGTCTATCTCGCCCGGGCCGACGCCGCCAAGCAGGCTAAGGCCGACTACGTCGCGGCCCGTGACGCGCTGCCGAGGGTGGTGGCCAAGTCGCGGGAGACGATGCCGCTGTTCGACGGCTCCGCCGCCGGAGCGGCCTAGCCCGTCGCCCAAGGGGCGTTCGGCCGTCCGGACGACGGATCTACCGTCCGGACGCGCCGATCGCTCCTAGAGGCTTCTAGGGCCATTCCCGGGCGTGCGAAGATGCGGTGGACACACAGAGATTGACGGTTGGACAAGAGATAAGGGGAGAAGATGGGGAAGCATGTAAGTTACGGCCACGACGGCATCACGATCCGGGACCACGGCGCGGACGGCGAAGGCGACGTCGTGGTGCGTCTTACGCCCGAAGACCTGCTCTCGCTCAAGCGGCTCCGGGTCGACGTCGACCGCGAGACGCTTCGCCAGTCCCAGCCCCCGCCCGCCCCTCCGTTCGCCTTGAACGCGGTCCTCGGCCCGGCGACGGACGAGGAAGCGGGGGTGGCGATGCTCGCGCACTACCACGCGAGAGGGCTTCAGAATGATGCGATGCGGATCGCTCTCGACGCCGTCTTCGCCGCCCGGCGAAGGCGGTTCGCGTCGGCCCCGTCCGTCCAGCCGGACGCTCCGCCCGCCGCCCCTCCCGACGCCGTCGAAGCTTTGATCACGGGGCTGGGCGACCGGCTCCGGGGGCGGATCGACGAGTGGTTCGCCCGTCGCGCATCGGAGCCGACGGATGAAGACGTCAAGGCGGCATTGGCGACGTACCACGGGGACGTCGGCGTTGAGTATCACGAGCGGGACGCGCGGGTCGTCGCCATGCGTGAGACGCTTAGGCGGCACGGTGGCCGTCTCGGTTCGCCCTTCACGCTGCCGGAGCCGACGGATGAGGACGTCTTGGCCGCCGTGTGTAAGTACCACGGATATACCCCCAGTCAATCGGATTGGGTCGACGACATGCGCAAGGTGCTGCACAATCACCACGCCCGCCTCGCCGATCGTCTCGCCGAACGCCTCGCCTCCGCGTCCGACAAGTTCAAGGGAGACTGAACCGTGACCCGACGCATCGACAAAATCACGAGAGAGGCATTGATCGTGTTGGGAGCCGGCCCGGATTGCGACCGACTCGCCGCCTTCGTCGCAGTGTTTCCGGGCGGCTCCGCGCTGACCGAGGAAGCCTACGACCGCGCCGTCGCGGCCGGACTCGACCTGGCTTGGCTGGCCAAGCGAATCCTGCCGGAATCGGCGCGGGCCGAGTTCGACAAGGCCGTCGCTCCGGCGTGGGCCGCGTACGACGAGGCCGTCGCTCCGTCACGGGCCGAGTTCGACAAGGCCGTCGCTGCGGCGCGGGCCGCGTACGACGAGGCCGTCGCTGCGGCGCGGGCCGAGTTCGACAAGGCCGTCGCTCCGGCGATGAAGGCCGCGTACGTCGCGACATTTTGGGGCGCCGAACCCAACGGAGACTGACCCATGTCCAAGTGTTCGCCCGTCCAAATCCTTGAACGTGACATCGGCCGCCACGACTATCAGACGTGGTTGGCGTCCTGCGAACAAGAAGGTGAATCGCCATGAGAGCCTTGACTCTGACTTGCTGGGGCGGGGTGGCCGTGATGATGATGGTCGTCGCCGTGGTCGCGCCCGCCCAAGTCCGGCCGACGACGCCCGACCCGTGGGCGGTCGCGACGAACGACACGACGGCGGCCGTGCGGACGTTCACCGCCGGGGGCGCGAGCCTCGAAGCCAAGCTCGCCGCCGTCATTCAGGCCGACCGGGAGCGGCTCAAGCCCCGCGTCGGGAACGCCGCCCCGAAGGCGAGCCGACGGGTCTGGCTGGACCGCACCGAGGACGGCAAGATCGTCGGAATGCAGCTCCTCGACCTGGACGCCTACTCCTCGATCCGGCCGTCGGAGGACGGCAGGGAGTACGAATTCGCGATGTCGGAATTCGTCGTGGCCCGGGCACCGAGGAGCCCCGCGCTCGAGGCGCACCTGCGGGACTATTTTCAGCCCGCGGACCTGACCGGGAAGGAGGCGGGGAAGTGAGCGTCACGCACCTGTCCAGCGACGTCGTCGTCACCCGCAAGCCGTGCAAGTGCCACGGATGCCTGCTGGTTTATCCGGCGAAGACGACGATCCGCAAGAGCAAGTACATCGTGGACGGCGATTTCGTCGAGACATGCCTCTGCCCGACATGCAAGGCGTTCATCGAAAGCAATCCCGATCCGTTCGCCTACGAGGAGGGATTCATGCCGGGCGAGTTGCGCGGGAACGGCCCGGCCGCATGGGAGGAGATTCGCGTCCGGATCGACGGGCCGACGGGGGAGGCCAAACATGCAGGGTAAGCCTCCCGTTTGCCCGAAGCGGTTCGCCTTCGCGATGGAGGCGTTCTCGAAGGCCGAATTGATCGACCTCATCCACGAGATGACGAGCGATCGATTCGGCGCGGGTTCTCGTGCGGAAGCTCACGTAAGATTCGTCGCGGGCTACGCTTGGAAGTCTCAGGCGAAGCGGAACGCCCGCATGCCGAGCCTCAAACGGCGGCTGGCGAAGTTCGACGCGGCGGCGGAGATCCGGCCCGTCGTCGTCGCGTTCGTCGCCCGGCGGCTGGGGATCGACATGAACGCGGACAACGCATGAGAGGGGGACGATGATGGGGGTGAACGCGGCGAAGGCGGCTTGCCCGGGTTGCGGCGAACCCGGCGTGAACGTATACACCTGCGAAGACTGCGACGAAAAGCATTACTCATGCCCACGATGTCGTTCCGACGCGGCCGTGTGCGAAACCTGTCAGTCGCACTACCTCTGGTGTACCGTCTGCCGGGCGTCGCAGCATGAGGACGACGGCTGTCGCCACGTCTTCCGGGACGATTACTTCCGGGAGGCCGGAGCGGGAGGGGAAGAACAGGAATACGAGGCGGAAGTGCATGCGTTCCTGGCTTGGCTCCGCAAGAGGCCGGAGCGGGACTTTTGGGGCTCTTGGAGGGCCGAGAAGGGGGAAACGGACATCGTCCCGCTGGTGCGGCGGACGATCGCGGAGGGGCGGTTCTCGACGTTCAGGAGCGGATCGGCGATCGAACTGCTGAGTTGGCCTGAATGCGTGGCCGGGAAGCCGACGCCGGCAATTCATAGCTTTCCAAGCATTCTCGTTCACGCGGAAGGCGAATCCCTGGGGGAGTCCGGACAGGCGATGGACGGGTTCCGCTGGCTCGAATCCCTCTATCGTGGGGACGCGCCCGAGGCCAATATGAAGACGTGCGAATGGATCGACGAATTCCTGGCGGAAAGGGGCCGATGATGGGGTGGGACAGCAAGATTCAATGGACCGACCACACATTCAACCCGTGGCGACTGCTGGGCTGGTTATGGCTCCCGGTCCCTTGGATCTGGCGTGGATGCTGGGACCGGGAGGCGGCATGCGAGGCATGGCGGCAGGGCTGGCGGGAATTCGTCGGGGTTAGGCCGATTCCGGGTGGGGGTGTTTCTTCCGACGGCACTTATATCCAGGGATGGGCTTCAAGTGAACCCGCTCGTGACAGTCCCTGCAAAGAGTGATGCCGTTCGCGACATCGAATCGGAGTTCGGGATGATCGGCGTAGGGCTTGACGTGATGCGCTTGAAGGTTGCCTCCTTTGGAGTCTCCGCAATGCTGACAGGTGTATTCGTCCCGCCTATAGACGGCATCTCGCCATTGTCCGTACTCCGGCGTTCTCCGGTCGCATCTGTCTCGCTGATGCTTGCCATGACTGAAGGCGTGATGGGCTTCGCCGCGCGGGGTGCGCTCTCTGGAGATCGCGGCGATTCGAGCTTTGGTTTCGGCTGTGTGTTTCTTGCCGACCCGGTTGCTCGGTCGATTTTTGGCGGCCTCGCTCATCTTGCGGCGAGACTCTTCGCTCATCTTTTTGCCCTTCATGGGCGGAACAAACGTGAGCCGCCGAATTTCCCATGCCTTCCGGATCTTGGCCCGCGTTTCTTCGCTGTGCGCCATCGCGATACTCCGTTCGTAGTGTCTTGATCCAAGACAATTATACCTTCAAACCTCTCAAGAGAAAGGAGGCGTGGTCCAATGGGCGCAAATACGAGCATCCAATGGTGCCACCATACATTTCAACCCGTGGCGGGGCTGCGCGAAGGTCTCGCCCGGTTGCGCCCACTGCTACGCGGAGGCCATGAGCAAGCGTAACCCGGCCGTGCTGGGCCGCTGGGGGCCGGGCGGGACGCGGGTCGTCGCGGCGGAGTCGATGTGGCGCGAGCCGCTCGCCTGGGACCGGGAGGCGAAGGCGGCGGGTGAACGGCGGAGGGTGTTCTGCGCGTCGCTGGCGGACGTCTTCGAGGCTTGGGACGGGCCGGTCAAGACCGCCAAGGTGGAGACGCTCTATCGCGTCGACCTTGACAGGTGGCCCGGCAGCGGCGGTGGCGTCGCCTGGGAGGCGAGTCCCGAGTTCAAGGTCGGCAAGGATCGTCGCATGCTCACGATGGACGACGTCCGCGAACGGCTGTTCGACCTCATCGGCGACACGCCGAATCTCGACTGGCTTCTCTTGACCAAGCGTCCCGAAAACATGGAGTCGATGCTCCCCTGGACGTCGACCCACGCCGGAGAGTACCGCGATCGCTACTGGCCCAACGTCTGGCTCGGCACGACCGTCGAAGACCGCGACGCAAAGGCCCGCATCGACGTGCTGCGGTCGCTCCCGGCGGCGGTGCGATTCTTGAGTATGGAACCGTTGATCGAAGATCCCGGGGAACTCGACCTGACCGGCATCCACTGGGTCATCGTCGGCGGAGAGAGCGGACCCGCCGCCCGGCCGTGCGACTTGGCCTGGATTCGGGCCGTCGTCCGTCAGTGCGGGGAGGCGGGCGTCCCATGCTTCGTCAAGCAGTTGGGGGCGAGGCCCTACGACATCAAGGGAGCCAAGGATTTCTCCGAAGCTCATCGCTTGATGACGACCGACGAAGCCAGGTCCGAAGCCGGGCGCCACACCCTGGCCCGTACGCTTGAATTAATGACCGTACGTCTTAACGACCCCCACGGCGCCGACCCGGCCGAGTGGCCGGAGGACTTGCGGGTCCGCGAGATGCCGACGACGGCCGGGAGGGTGGCGTGAGACTGATCTCCTTCGCCTTGACGACCCGCCAATTCCGCGACGGCTCGAAGACCGTCACCCGTCGTCTCGGCTGGGCCAAGCTCAGGGCCGGCGAGTCCCTCATGGCGTGCGAAAAGTGCATGGGGCTCGGCAAGGGCGGGACGCCGGTGAGGCTCGGACCGATCCGCGTCGCGTCCGTGCGACGCGAGCCGCTGGACGCGATCGACCAGGCCGACGTGGTCCGGGAGGGCTTTCCCGGCATGAGCCCCGCCGAGTTCGTCGCGATGTTTTGCTCGCATATGAGGTGCGAGCCGCGAACCGTCGTGACTCGGATCGAATTCGAGAGGATCGACAACTCATGAGCATGTACCTCCAATACCTCCCCGAAGGGATCGTGATCCGCCGCAAGGGCGACGGCGAGGAAGATCCGGTCGTGACGACGATCGGCCCCGGCGTGCTGGCCATGCTCGCGAACGACCTCGCCGAAAGGTTCGACCGCGAACTGCATCGGGCGGCGGCCGAAGACTATGACCGTCGCCGCGAACTGGCCAATCGACACGCCAGAGAGGAGTTTCCCGAAACCCCATGAACGTCGACGACTCCGAGGCCGCCGTCCTCAAGGGAGCGACGGCGCTCCTCGAACTCATGGGCTTCCGCCCGTTCCGCGTCCACAGCGGCAAGATCCAAACCAAGAGCGGCCACTGGATGACGCTCGCCCCCAAGGGGACGCCGGACCTGTGCGCCGTGGTCCCGGTCTCCGGGCGGCGGCTGACGATCGAGACGAAGCGGCCCAAGGGGGGCAAGCGCACCGAAGCCCAGCGGGCGTTCGCCGAAGCCGAGATCGCGGGCGGCGCGGTGTGCCTGCTCGTGTCCGACCTGGACCGGCTGCGGGCCGCGCTGGATCGGCTCAGGAGCGACCCGTGGGCGAGGCTGGACGTCGACGGGGAGGAGATATGACCCACCTCCGGACCAGCGTCGTCAAGACGCGCAAGGAGCATCGGTGCGACGGATGCCTTTATCGCTACGCCAAGGGCGTCGAGATGCGGGTGAGCGTCCACGCCGATGGCCGCGAACTGCTCTGGTCCCGGATCTGCCCGACGTGCATGGCCGTGCTCGACGCCGCGCCGCCCGACGCATGGGAGGACGGCTTCGGCCTCGGCGACGTCCTGGACGATCCCGATTGGGAGGCGACCCGGCTCAAGATCGGCGGACCGGAATGGATCGACAAGCAAGTTTCCTGACACTCAACCCAGGACCAATCGATGGCGGCGAATGAAGTCTCGCCGCTCCCGCCCGGCGACATGCGGGGATGGCCGAAGACGACGGTGGCTCAACTCCAGGCGGGCGTCGACGACGAAGGTCTCGCCGAGGACACGACCAAAGAGACTCGCGTCCTCTACTCCAGGGGCGTCGCGATCACCGCCGGCGGCGTCTGCCGGATGTTCGCGACGGACGGGGATCGCGACGTCGAGATCCGCTTCCGCGTGTCGTCGCTCGTCAAGGTCGGCTGGACCCCGCCGGATTGCGGGCGGAGACGGATCGGGGGTTGCCTGGGCGTCGTCGGAGGCGTATACTGAGGTCGTGCCGTGGAGCAGTAGCAGCTCGCCAGGCTCATAACCTGGAGGTCGCGGGTGCGATTCCCGCCGGCGCAATACGGTCCAGGCAGGCGGCGCGGAACCGTGTGCACGCGGGGAGCCGTTGAGGACATCGGAGCGGGACTTGCCATCGCTCCGACGAAAGCCCACGGGTGTGATTCCCGGCCGGAGGGTTGTGGGTACCGGCAAAAGCGATCCAATCTGCTAAGCGACCACGGCAGTCCCCGTTGGTGGTCGGCCCGCTTCCCGGCGGGTGCGGAAAAAGGCAAGCAAGCCGCCCGGCCCGGAGCGATCCGAGTCGGGCGGCTTGCGTTTCAGGGGGCGGGCTCGCACTCTTTGCATTGCGGCCGGCCAGGCAGTTTCCACCCTCCGCAGTCGCATGGCTCGTATTCGCCGGGGATTTTGCGGAGTTCGTCCAGCCGGCTCCAATCCCGTCCGTCCGGCCAGCGGACGAGCGCCAAGCCTTGGTCGGGACTGACAGCCAGGATCAACCCGACATCGGCCTTGTCCGTCTCCGCAACCCAATCGCCTTCGGCCAACGGGCCAGGTTCGGGCCGTGGCTCGCTCATGTCTTGCTCCTCTTGTGCGACGGATAGGTCGGGCGGCTTGCGTTTCAGGGGTCTCCGTTGGGTTCGGGGGCGTCCGCCTCTGCCGCCTTCGGAGGCCGCCCCCGCCGCCGGAGCGCGAACGCCTCCGCCAGTATCCGGCGGACGTCGTACCCCAGAGCGGCAAGCTCGGTCAGCCGGACGGCGGACGGGTTGGCCCCTCGGGGATGTTCGAGGTCGCAGTACGCCCCCTGGGTGACGCCGAGCATCCCGGCGACCCATCGGGTCGTGTAGGCGGTCGAGCGCTTGTCCGCCGCCAGGGCGGCGGCGCGTAGACGCTCTCGCTCGGCTTTGATCCGGCGGGAGAGGTCTGCGGGGAGGGTCGAGGGTAGGTTGATGGACACTGTCGGTCTCCGATGGGCGATCAGGCGTACCATCGCGTGAAACTCAACTCGATGACCCGCGCGCCTCCTTTCCGCGTCGCCCCTCTCATGGCGCCGGCTCCCGATGTTCCGTCTCGACGTCCCGACCGCACTTGGCGATGTGGCGGATCAAGGCTCCGCTCTTGGGGTGGTTCCGCAGCACGGCGACTCGGAACGCCACGCCGTCCGGCCCCGGCCGGAACACTCTGACCACGCCGTCCGCCTCGGCCATGCGGAGATACTTCCCGACCGTCGGGGCCGAGAGCCCCGCCAGACGGCCGACGACGCCGTTGGTCGCCCACGATTCGAGCCCGTCCGGTTCGGCCGTCCGGTGGAGCGCGGCGAGAAACCGGCGGTAGGCGTCGGCCCGCCTCGCGCCGAGACGTAGGCAACGCCGCTCGACCCGCCGCGCCGCCGTCGCCCTGAGTTCGATTCCGTCGATGGTCATGATCGGCTCCGATGGGTTGGGGTTCCGCCCCCGGCGGCGGGGGCGGGAAGAAAGCGGAAGGATTAGGCGTTGGCGTCCAGGATCATCACCCGGTGCGGCTCGCGAGCGTAGGAGTCGAACCAAACCTCGGCGAGCCCTCCCTGCGACCGCAACTCGGCGGCGATCCGGCTCGCCTCGTGGTAGTCGGCATGTCTCGACCGCTCGCTGTAGATGCCGTTGCGCCTCGGCTTGCGGGGATCGACGATGCCGAGATAGCGGACGTGCCGCTTGTGGATCACTTGCCCCCATTGGCTGCTGGTGACGAGCCAGCCGTCGCCGTCGGGGGCGTCCTCGATCGTCCAGTCGATGCGGACGTTGGCGTAGTCGGCGGCCTCCTCGGCGATGTCGACGGTCGAAGTCAGTTGGTTCACGGCCCGTCGCCTCCCCCCGCCCTTTCGATGGTCCATAACCTGGACTTTTATGGGTTCGCGCCGTCTGGTTTCTTCGCGTCCGCTCGAAGACCCCGTGACCCGGACGCCATAACCCGGACTTTGGGGGGGCTCCCCCTACGGGGGAGAGCCACCCCCGTGTCCAGGTTAAGGCTTGGCACCGGGTTAACCCGGACGTCCAGGTTAAGTCCAGGTTAAGTCCAGGTTAGTCCGGGTTAAGCAAACCGGGGTCGGTCGCCGCCTGGAAGCCGGGGATCGGCGGGCATGCCGCGAACCGGGAGGTCAGTTGTCCAATCGTTGGCGACCTCGTAGATCGCAAAATAAGCGGAATTCTTGTCGACCTCGAAGGTCGCGTCGCTCTTGATCGTGGTCGCCATCGTCGTCTCTCCCTTGCTCTCGGGGTCTTGAGTCGCGGCTCACTCGTCCGCGTCTCATGACAGGATAATACCGGTCTTGACTGACCGGGTCAAGCCTGTCGCCGAGATTTTTTCGGGAGGGCGATGTTGCGGAAAATCAACGCGAGCTAGACAGTAGCCTTAGCCCCACGCGGGCGGAACTTGGCCTGCCTCCTCGCCCGCAAGGGAGGCTCCGTCGTCTCGGGCTCCCACCCCGGATTCCAGCGCGTCCCGACGGGCTCCCCGTGGTACTCGACCACGCCGTCCGTGGACGCGGCGTCGCATTGGAGGCAATGCACCAGTCCGCGCCGACGGGCCGACCGGCGGATGGGCGGCCCCCCTCTGGCGCGACCGCAGACCGAGCACGGCTCGCCCAGCGCGACGGCGCGGTAGGCGTCCACCATCGTCCAGGCGCGGCAGCCCTCAAGATGGAGGTAGACGTCGCCCTCGCGATGATCGGCCACGGTCGAAAGGTCGTAATTGGTGATCGGTCGCGTCATCGGTGACGACCCTCCCGTGATTCGTAAGCCGCTGTGCGGACCATAGGTTATTATAGCATCGCCGCTCGTCAATGATGACTGGGGAGCAAGTATGTATGGAGACCGCGCGCGACGTCACGAGTCTACGGCGACGGGCCCTCGCCACGCTACGCGGGGCCGGGTTCAGCCGGGCCGAAATCTCGGCCGCCCTGGGGATCTCGGGGTCGACCTACGATCGGGAGGTCCGGGCGATGCGGATGGTCCCGGCCCGCGCGGAGGACTCGGCCCGGTCGTACGACCGGATGATGATGCAAATCGCCGAGGCGGCGGAAGAGTGAGGAGCGGCCGGCCGTGGCTCTAAAGACGAGAGAGCGGCTGTTTGTGACTTACTACCTCGGCAAGGCCGAGGGGAACGGCACGCTCGCGGCGACGATGGCCGGGTACGGCAACCCGGCCGTGGCGGCCTCGCGGCTGATAAGGCGGGATAAGATCCGGCAAGCCATCGACGCCCGGCTCGACAAGGCCGCGATGGACGCGGACGAAGTCCTCGCCCGACTCTCGGATCTCGGCCGTACGGACATGTCGGATTTCGTCTCGATGAGCCCCAAAGGCGTGCCGGGCCTCGATCTCGACAAGGCCCGGCGGAAGGGAAAGCTCGCCGGGGTCAAGAAACTCAAGGCGTCCCGGATCGACCGAGGCGGGAATCTTGATCCGATCGAAATCGTCGAAGTCGAGCTGCATAACCCCGTCCCGGCCCTCGCGCTGCTCGCCAAGTACCACGGCTTGACGGCCGAGACTCCGGCGATCGAAGACCTGTCCGGCAAGACCGAGGCGGAGCTTGAGGAGATCGCTCGCGACAAGGGCCGCCGCCGAACTTGAGCTTCGCCGCCGACGCGCGGCGCGCCCTCCCCTCTGGTCCCCCTACGCGGACGGCCCCCAGGAGCGGGCCTACCTTTCCCCGGCGGACGTGACCGGCTACGGCGGGGCGGCGGGCGGAGGCAAGACCGACCTGGCTCTCGGCCTCGCCCTGACCTCGCATCGCGACTCCCTCATCTTCCGGCGCGTCTACCCGCAGCTAAAGGGGGTGATTAAGCGTTCGCGGGAATTGATCGGTCAACGCGGCAGATACAACGGGACGGACAAGGTCTGGCGGCTGGACGACGGGCGGGAGATCGAATTCGGCGCGGTCCAGTTCGAGGACTCCGTCGAAGCCTACCGGGGCCGTCCCCACGACCTTCTCGTCTTCGACGAGGCGACCGAGTTCGCGCTTTCGCAGGTGCAATTCCTGATGGGTTGGCTCCGGACCACGGTCCCGGGCCAACGCTGCCGGGCTTTGCTCACGTTCAATCCGCCCACGTCCGCCGAAGGCGAGTGGGTCTTGTCCTACTTCGCCCCCTGGCTGGACGAGACGCATCCGCGCCCGGCCCTGCCGGGCGAGCTTCGATGGTTCACCACGTTGGACGGGGCGGACGTCGAGCGGCCGGACGGGGAGCCGTTCGAGCATGAGGGCGAGTTGATCCGGCCGACGTCGCGGACGTTCTTCCCCGCGCGCCTGGCGGACAACCCGGCGCTCGCGGCGTCGAACTACGGGGCGACCCTGCAGGCCCTCCCGGAGCCGCTGCGGTCGCAGCTGCTCTACGGGGACGTGCGGGCGGGGCGGAAGGAGGACGCCTGGCAGTGCGTCCCCACGGCCTGGATCAAGGCGGCGGTCGAACGCTGGCGGGCGCGGCCCAAGCCGTCCGTGCCGCTCACGATGTCGGGCCTGGACGTGGCGCACGGGGGCGACGACCAGACGGTCAAGGCCGACCGCCACGGCGACTGGTTCGCCCCGCTCCGGAAGTGGCCGGGACGCGAGACGCCCACGGGCAACGCGGCCGCCGTGCTGGCGGCGCGGGATCACGCGGGGGACGCGGTCATCAACGTGGACGCCATCGGCTACGGCGCGAGCGCGGCGGAGCGGCTGGCGGAGCGGCCCCCGATGGGCTTCGGGCTCCGGGCGCGTCCCGTCAACGTCGCCGAGCCGTCCAAGCATGTCGATCGGTCGGGCCGGTTCCCGATCAAGAATCTCCGGGCCGAAGGCTACTGGCGGCTTCGGGAGGCGCTCGACCCGGACAACGCCCCCACGCTCTGCCTGCCCGACGACCCGGAGTTGCTGTCGGACCTGGCGGCGCCCCGGTACGAGATCACGACGACGGGCATCAA
>JACCDG011269595.1_pt1 | contig 11951 bp, 8 predicted proteins | sample 7442471 | NCBI WGS metagenome assembly JACCDG01 (sample SAMN15323444, study PRJNA562643) | freshwater metagenome | isolation source: river surface water | place: USA:Blue River Watershed | collected 2017-08-17
AATGGCTGAACCGTCAATCCATCCAGAGTCTTCAGTTCCCAGGGTTACGTGCAACGCGTTGATCCGTTTTGCGGCAGTCAAAATATCTTGGAATGAGTCATCAGTCTTGTTTCCAAAAACTTCTTGTGCGATTTTTGCCTCTACTTCATAGGATTTTAGGTTTGGTGTTCTTAAAAGTGTGCGGATTCTTTTGATTTGATCTGCTTTAAGTTTGTGTTTCGTGTTGAGTTGTTCTGTTAATGATTCGATTTCATCGGTGTGTATTTTCACAAAGGCTGCTTTGTCTGTACCTTGAATTTCTGCTTTTGATGGCCAAGCCATGGATTTGAGAACTTCTAAGATTTCTGCAAAGGTGAGTTTTTTGCCTTTTTTTTCAGTGGCTTTGGTGAGTTCTTGCGCAAAGGCAAAAGCATTCGCCGTTGAGTGATATCCGCAGCTAACGCCATCACCTTGCGATGGAACGCCTGTAACAACATCAATAGTTCCGTTTGGTCTAAGAGGGTCTTCTTTTGCGGGTGGATTTTTGGGTGGTTTACCTCCAGAGTTGCTACCTGAGTCAGATGAAAATTGGTAGTAAATCCAATACAAGCCGCCAGCAACCACGACAAACCCAGCAACCCCTGTGATGGTTGGGTGTTCTTCGATGGTTTGCGAAATGTACGTGTAGGCCGCCAAGCCTTTTTTTTTGATTTTTTCTACCAAGCTTTCTTGAGGTGGAAGAATGGGTTTTGCAGGAAGAAATTGGTTTTTGATGTACAAAAGAGTTTTTTTTACGGCGATTTCTGTAACCGAAAATTGTACTTGCTCGTCAGGCACCACCGTTTTTTTTGTGGTGTTGATTTCACGCAGGGCTTTGTTGGTGAGGCGCTTTATGGCCAGTGTTTCTCGCCCAAGCATGAGGATATCTGTTTCTAGAAGGGCGCAAAGATAATCTTCAAGCACGGCAATACACATGGGGTTGGGGCTTTGAGGGCTGTCTTGGCGTTCGCCGTAACACGTGGTGATAAGGTCGACGGCGTTTTTGAAGTGCTCATCGCACGATGGCCATGAGCCATTTTCTGATTCAAGAAGCGAGGATTCTATTTTGTCTTTGAGTTTGGAAAGATTGAATTTTGCCTTTTCAAGCTTTGTTTTGATGCCAGAGTTTGTGGTGTGGGGAGTTTCTGTTGCGACAGCTCTGAGGGCTGGAATCTGTGCAAGCATGAAAAATAATAAAAAATGGAACAAAATATGCACCCTCAAAACTTTGCTCTGATTAAAAGCTTCAATACTCGCAAGGCTACCATATTTTTTGAATTTGATTGGATTGTTCTTGTTTGAGAGAAAAAAGGCATGTTTTTTATAAAAATGTGCCCAGCCTCTTTCTTTTGTGTGAGGTAAAGAGGTTTTTATGGTGCTTCGGTAATTATTGTTTTTGAGGTTTTGCTTGGGCTATTATTCGCTCCATTGCCGGAGTGGTTTCTTTAGACAAGCGTGTATCGGCATGAGACGAGCTGACTTGCAGCTTTTTAGATTTTTGAAGCGCACCGGTGCGCTGGTCATTATGCTGCTCCTTGGCATGCAGACTTGTCGAGCGGCTGATGCTGTTGCCTCTTTAACAACCACAAAGGTCGCGGTGAGCATGGCGCCGTCATCTGCCGGGATTATTGTGGACGCTGCTTTGACCACATTCTCTGGCAACATGGATTTAAGTCTTACATCTTCTGTTTTTTTTCGTGGAAAAAATGCATCCGCAATGATTTTTGATGGACAAGGCTTTTTTATGCAAATGCCGCGTTCTGGTGGGCCCTTTCTACAGGTTGCTGCGGGCAAAAAAGTTGTGCTCAGAAATATTGTTCTTAAAGATTTTTCGCCTGAGCATTTAAGTTTGCAGACTGGGGCGAGCTTGGTGTTTGGTGACAATGTGTACTTGAGACTTTCAGACACTACGCAACCTCTGACAACTTCATGGGTTTTTGATGGCAATGGTGCGGTTGTTGATGGTCGTGGTGGGGCTTTGCAGCTGCAGGCAACGGACGCTATTTTGGTGAATGATACCAAGGATGTGACGTTTAAAAATATTCGTTTGTTGGGGATGACGTCGACGCAAACAGCTCATCGTCTCAGGTGTGCTGGCGCATCATCAAAGGTTATTTTTGATGAGACGTTGCTTATGGTTGATTCGTTTTTAAATCTTACGCAAGGTAACGTTGTGATGCGTAACAATGTTACAATTCGTGGGCTTGGCAGCACGTTTGCGTGGACGTCTGCTGGAACAATGAGGTTAGATCCATTTGCATGTCTTAAGTTTGATTATGGGACGACCTTTAGCTATGACGCATCTTCAAAGGTCCGAACAAATCTTGTGTTTGCAGATGCGTCTGCGTTGTTGCACATGAATCAAGCAACATTACATGCAACGCGTTCAGGGTTGTTGCTGTCAACCGGATCGATGTATTTTGAAAATATTGTGACGCTTGAGAGTGAGGCGCAAACGGTTGCAGAAGCTTTGGTGATTGATAAAAGCCTTCAGGCTTTTGTGCCGAATGGATCGACCGTTGCGGTTAAGGGTAAGGTTGTTTATCAATAACCTTGGGCATGAGGGTATGCGTGTGTGGTTGGTTGTTTTTTGTCTCTTTTTTCTGGGATCGTGCAGTGGTGTTGCAACGATTGATGGTCCTACGCCGTTTGTGCCAACTACAAACTACTTTTCCTCAGCATCCCCCTTGAATGCCAGAGGCAAAAAAACGGATGTAATGACCTTTGATGGTCAGAATAAAAAAATTTTTTTCCCTGCAAATGATGTTCCTGTGATCATGGTTTCTTCTGGAAAAACATTGATTGTGCAAAATGTAACGCTTGTAGGCTTTAGACCAACCCATCTGCAGTTACAAGATGCTGCTGCGCAATTTTTATTTGGTTCTGGTGTAACACTCTCGCTTGAGGCAGACCTTGACCTTACAAAAACGATGACGGTAACAGGATCTCTTTCGATTCAGGGTAATGGAAATGTGCTTTCATTAAGCTCAAAGCTCCCTCTTCTTGTTGGCAATGCTGCTGTCTTGGAAATTAATCGCTGCACGCTCAAGGGTATGGGGGATTGGGTTAATGCTGCAGGGACTACGTGTTCGTCTATTGCATGCGCACCAACAGCGCGCTTAAGGCTCAAAAATACTACGTGCCAGCTTGATTCTTCATGGTCGTTTACCTCAGGAGCGCTTGATTTGGTGGGTGATGTGGTTTTTAAGGGTATGCGGCAGAAGTTTTCTTACACTTCACCAGGGTTGTGTTCTTTAGCTCCGTATGCAGTGGTTTCATTTATGCGGGGAATGACGTTCTTTTATCAATGTCCTGCGGGGCGATCTAATCTTGTGCTTGATGCAACATCGCGCTTGTTTTTTGATGGTTCATCATTTATGTGCGGTAACAGTGGATTAACGCTTTCTGCGGGGCAATTATTTCTGAAAAATGATGTATCTTTTGCAACAACAACACAAGATAAAACCAAAGGGTTTATTCTTGATGCTTCTCTGCTGACAGCGATTTTGAGCAATGCTTCAATGCTTGTTGATGGGACAGTAGCTTATGGACAACCTGCGTAACCACAAGTCCGTTTGTTCGTTTGATTTTGAAAATAAGTTCATTTTTTGAGTGCTCTTCTTGCGCAATGTGTTCGAATTCAAAGCCGCATTTGAGTAAAAACGCGTGACAGCGACTGTTTGTAGGTGCTACGTAAGCGACAAGCTCTTCTTCTTGCGTTGCTTTGAAAAAATGTTCTATGGCAAGGGCCGCGGCTTCAAGCGCCTTGCCTGTGCCCCATTCGCCTGGCGCTGCAAGTCCGCAGATTTCGTAATGACCTTTCTTTGTTGCATCATCTTCATGGGGAATGTAGAGAATTTCAACCATTCCTCTGATTTTTTTGGTAGTCCCATCAAAGCATGAATACATGACACGAGTTCCAAAATATTGGGCTATGAGCTGGAGGTACAGGTAAAAGTTTGGGTCAACCATGGGGACAAGCCTGGTGGCATTGTTAATGAAAAATGAATCTGAGCAGTAAGGGTTGTTGATCATGGGGTGATAGTATTCAAAGTCGCGAAATTCAAGCTTGCGCATAAAAAGTTTACTTCCCTGAATGCTGTTTGGCATACGATCAAGATCTGGTTTGTGGAGTGCGAGATACTTGTTATGAAACTCGCGAAGAATAATCCGAGGTATGCGACGCGCAATTTCGCCGGTGATGTGAAATTGTTGTACAAAAACATACCCCACGGCCACGACACCAACAATGATGAACGTGGCAGCAAGACGTCTTTTGTTCATGAATTATCTGCTGAGTTGGTAAATAATGTTGTTGAGGGTTTTTTCTCTCAAAACAGCTTCATGAAGGACAGATTCTGGGATTGGGGCATCAAGCTCATCAAAGTTATCCAGATCTGGTTTGAAGTACACAAACTCACGCAAACGGTCATGGTTGAAAAGGTGCAGGTATCCTTTGATATCGTCACGGTTAACCAGAATTCCCTCTTTGAAAGAAATGGCATCAATGAGCGCTTCTTCCTTGAGTTGCTTTTCTGCTAGTTTTTCAAGCTGTTTAGCAAAGTTTTTCTGGGCTTTATAGACGTGATAATCAGGGAATTGGCGGAGGCTTAAGAGTAGGTCTTCTTGTTTGCGCAACGTGAGATGCTGTGGGATTTCAAAGCGTTGTTTTGATAGAAGAAGGGTAAATACTTCTTCAATAATCGACTTGCGCTGAGAAATGTCGTTTCTGAAAGAGAATACTTCAATGAGTTTTTTATGTATTTCAATTTTACTCTTGAGGTTGAAAACAAACTTAAAGAGTTCAATAGAAAAGTGGTTGCCTTTTGCGTTTGCAAGGATGGTGATGCGGTGTGCGCTTTGTTCACTGAGCGCTTCTGGAGTTTCTTCATTTGAATGGAAATCATGTGTGATGAACGAATCTCCCACAGATTTTCCAATAAAGTTTTGTTTGAAGCTATCAGTGACGTATTTTGTTGAAAATTTGAACCAATAACGGCGAGTGAGCCCGTCGATAATGGGATTGTTTGCGCCATCAAGCATTACTGCTTCGAGCTCGAGCCAGTCGCCATCCTCGATGATGTCCTTTTTTGTGTCGTCAAACAAACTTCCTTCGCGGTCGCAGAAGGTTTCTACTTGTTTATCAAGGTCTTTGTAGAGTTTTCTTTTGGGTGATTTGAATGGGAGCTTGCGCCATTCACTGACCAGCGGAATCTCGAGCGTTGAAATTCTGAATTTATACACGATGCTCTGATCAGGGAGTGATACGCACTCAACAAGGCGTGGGTGATGCACCATGATAATTTTTTTGATGCGAAGCTCATTTTGTAATGCGCCCACAACCACATGCTTGAGTAAAAATTTTTCGATTGTCCGTAAGATGGTTGCGTTGTAGCGCTCGAGGATAAAGTCAGCAGAAATTTCGTAGTGCTCTAGCCCTTGCGGCTTAACTTTTGTTTTGAGTGATTGAACGGTTTTGTTTTGAAGATTTTTTATGATTTCAGCGTTAACTGTGATGGAAATCTCCACCAGGCTAGAAGAGATTTTTTCGTGATGAAAAGCGAGTCGTCCTAACATAGGGATGGTGCCATGATACGCGGTGAAAATGCAGGGGCATAGTATTTTATTTAGGGGGATCTTCTGTCAAGTGAATTCGTTGTTGATGAAAAAAAAGATGCTTTTCTTGTTAGCTAGTGAATTGTTTTGGTTTTTGGCGTGTGAATTTGTTGCAGTTACATAAAAATGCGGGTGGCGCTTGTGAAGGGTGCGCCACCCGCGGGGGTGTGTGGGCGAGGTGTTCTTGCTTAAAGCATTTGAAACGATGGAATGAAAGCCTTTTTCGTTTCTAATTTTTTGTTGAGTTGAGCAAGCTGATCCTGCAGGGCGGTGACTTTTTCTGTTTGTTCTTTCAGCTGTTGTGTAAGAGCTGTGTGGTCGGCTGAATCTTCTTTAAGTCGGTTTTTTTGAAGTTTTCTAAGAGCAGCAGCTTTTTTTGTTTGTTTGTTGATTTCTACTTGAATGAGGTCTGAAACAAGGCTTAAGACGTCTCGGGCGTTGATGTCATCTTTATGATCAAGGCCGAATTTTTTTGCGATGTAGGTTTGTACGGTGAAAAGGCCCAGAGAAAAGGCCGAATACGATAGATGATCGGCGAGTTTGAGTTCTTCGCGCCCTGTGTTGGTGGCGGCGATGGCGATTGCGATAATTCCCGGGAAAATGGGAATCCAAGATGCAGCTTTCCAGAATCGTCTGATTTTGCTTCCTTTGAATTTAAGAAACCAGTCCGAGTAAAGATCAAGGGCTTTTTGGAATTTTGTTGGTTCTTCTGGGGTTTTGAGCTTTTCGGCAACTTTTTCTTTAAGAAAATTGATGAGTCGGTCCAGGTCAGTCGTCGCCTGAGATTCCAGGGAGATTCTTTTGGGTTTAGGTTGCGCAATCCCTGGCGAGACAAGAAGCAAGGCAAATAAAAAATATGCTTTTTGCATGGTAACCAAAGACAACAACAAGCTTTTCCAAATGATGTTTAAAGGTTACATGTTGAAAGGCTGGTCTGCAAAAGCCCAGATTCACATAGAAATAAAAGTGCGTTTTTCTGAGAAATGTGCTGACTTTTTGTTATTCAAAGAGGCTTTGTTGCAGGCTGTCTGCCCCGATAAGAAACTTTTTTCTCAAAGATGCAGCTTTTTGGAGGGGTATTTGGCGCCCGCGTGGAGTTTTTTGCAAAAAACCCTGACGTAAAAGGTACGGTTCGCAGAAATCTTCAATCGTTTCTTTATCCTCTCCTGTAACGGCTGCAAGAGTTTCTAATCCTACAGGGCCTCCATCAAAATCTCGCAATAAAACGAGCAGGAGTTCGCGGTCGAGCTTGCTGAGTCCGTCTTCATCGAGCCCCAAAAACTCTAGGCCTTTACGGGCAATTTCAAGCGTGATGTGGTCTTGATTGTTTACTTGGGCAAAGTCCCTGACCCTGCGCAAGATACGCTTTACGATACGCGGGGTTCCTCTAGCTCGAGATCCAATGAGGTTTGCGGCGGTATCATCGATGGTTATGCCAAGAAATGCGGCATTTTGCTTAACAATAGTTCCCAGCTCTTCTGGAGTATAAAAATCTAAGCGTTCAACGATTCCAAAGCGGGTTTGCAGAGGGGCAGAAATCATGCCTGTGCGGGTAGTGGCGCCGATTAGAGTGAATGGATTGAGAGGCAGTCGCATGGATTTTGCAGTGGCTCCCTGGCCAATCATCATGTCGACTGCAAATTCCTGCATGGCGCTGTACAAAACTTCTTCAACCGCTTTGGGCAAGCGATGGATTTCATCTATAAAAAGGACTTCGCGGGGTGCAAGGTTAGATAGAATGGCAACAAGGTCGCCGCCGCGCTCCAAAACAGGGGCACTGGTGATTTTTAAGGGTACGCCCAGCTCTTTGGCCATGACGCGGGCAAGCGTTGTTTTACCGAGCCCTGCGGGGCCAAAAATGAGCAAGTGGTCAAGGGGTTCTTCTCGTTGTACGCATGCTTTTACGTACACATTCAGTTTTTCTTTGATGGCGCTTTGTCCAAGATATTCGGCAAAGGTCTGAGGACCATCCTGAATCTGAGTGTCTTCTGGACGTTGTTGGAAATTAAAAAGTTCTACAGGACCCGAGAGTGTGCTTTTCATATCGACCGTATCGGCTTAGGTTGCTTGCTGAGCAAAGGGTATCACAGACCTGTTGATTTATGTAGAAACTTCTTTTTAGAGGAGTAGCTTCCAGAGCATTGCGCAGATAGCACACAGCACCATTCCCCATCCAACGTCTAACACGATCATGGTAACGGGCCACTGGATTTGAAGTGCGGCATTCGTCAGATCGTAGACACCATAGGTTACCGCGCCAAAAAGAGCTCCCTTGAGGGCGTGATCTTGGAGCGATGCGCTTTCAGGAAGGCTTTGTGTGACGAAAATATAGGTTCCTGTAACGACAAGCAGCCAGCAGGCAACGGCGTAGGGTGCTCGGACAATAAGTTCCCCCGCGGCATCAAGTGTGAGGTACGGTTTAATTAAATTTACGAGCGTGTTGCGTGCGATAAAACCAATCCAAAGCATGTCGATTGCAATAGTGCAGATGCTGGTTGCAATGAAAGGGAATAAAGAGGTCATAAGGATTCTCTTTTTGGAACGTGCCATTTAGAGCGAGCGCTTCGGGTTGAAGGCTAGCACAAACAGGGGTTTTTATACAACAACGACCACTCAGTGCATGAGTGGTCGTTGTTGGTAGTATTTATGTGAGAACTTGATTAATTGTCGTGATGTGTTGTTGCAGAAAGAGAGATCTCGTCAATGTGCTCAAGTTGCTTTTCAATGGCTTCTTGGCGTTCTTTTGCTTTGTTAATGACATTTATGAGGACTGGGTCATTAATGTTATCTTTCTCTAATTGTTCAAGGAAAATATCAAATGCCACGTTTGTGTTACCAATACCTTGGCTCAGAGAGAACGGATAGATCAGCTTTCTGTTTTCTTTATCTTTAAAGACGCTCACTTTGTAGTTGTCAAACGTGTTTCCGCTGATGCGCTTGAGGTCGCAAATTTGTTTGTAATGTGTTGCAAGAACGTACATGACATTTTTGATTTTTCCAATTTGTGAGCAAAGCTCAATAGACAAGCTGATTGCAGGTCCCACTTCAGTTCCTGTGAAGAGTTCGTCTGTGACCACAAATGCATGTTCGTCTGGTTTGAGCAGCAACATTTCTTTGAGCAGGTTTGACATGCCAATCGCTTCAAGCATGAACTTTGATTTATCGCTTGCTGTGTCATCAACTCCTTTGAGTCGAGCAATAACTTTTGTGAATGGGGTAAATGCCCAAGATTCTGCACACGCTATACCAAAGGTCTGAGCTAAGACGATGTTGGTGAGCAAGGCTTTAAGGATGACAGACTTACCACCAGCGTTAGGGCCTGTGACAATCATGTCGCGAGGGTTGTCTTCTCCGCCAAGATACAGCGTGCTTGGTCTGACAATGTCTTTTTCGATGATTGGGTGCCAGAAATTTTTTGTATGCAAGATTGAATCGGTTGATGAGAGAAATTCAGCAAAGCAGACAGTAACGGGTTCGCCATAGTTGTTTTTTGCCTGTTGTTGATCAACAACAAATTGAGCAATTGCACTGTAGGCATCAAGCTCTCCGTAAAAACGCAAAATTGTGCCAAGTTCACTCATAATATCTGGGATACGGTAGAACAAGTTGAGTACGCGTCCATGGTGTGTGAAGAGATAGGAGAATGAATTGTCGGTGTTAAAGGTTGAGGTATGTGCTTTGCCGGTGAAGTTAGACCATGCAGAGGAGGCATAAGGGAAAAGGTTGTTGTAGTAATGTTGTGTAAGGGGAGTTTGTACCAACAGCATCAAGTTTTCTGTGTTTCTGTATGTTTGAGCAATACCCCGAGCGGCTTCAAAATGGCTTCTACGCGAGCTATTTATCCACTTCAGGATAAACGATGATAATGCTGTTGTTGCAAGAGCGCCCAAGGCCCCAAGGAGAAGTCCTGGTTCGCGTTCATCGCTAAAGGTTTTTAGGGCACCTAGAAAGATTGCGACTTGTACAAGGATAGTTCCCATAATGAAGGCATTAATACTTTGAATTTTGCAAAGTTGAAAGAAGTCATTCCTTTTGCAGGCGCCGTTAACGGCGAGCATGATTAATGCTAGAAGTGCCCCGTTTTCGTCCCGCGCCATGTTTTTGAGTGACTCTTGATCTTCTTCGATGATGCGATTTGAGATAGAAATTCCCTCAACAAAAATTCTTTCGTGCGGAACGATGTTGGCAACATGTCCGCGTATACGCTGGAGAAGGGCTGGGTTTTCAACAAGAAGTTTGATGAAGTTTTGTCTGTTGTGCACAACCTCCCATGGTTGTTGTTCTTGTGCGATGAAGTTGTAAAGTGCAATTCTCCCAGAGAGTGTTTGTGTTTTATCGATCCCTTTTAAAATGGATTTTTTTTCTGGGGTATTGAGTGCTTGTAATTCACGCAAAAGTTCAATGCGAGGCGAAACGGGTATTGCCTCTTGTGGTCCGTTAAGCATGAGGTTGAGTAAGTTCTTTTGAGCTTCTGCAAACCAAACTTGCTCGTTGGTTGGGTTGAGTGTTGCTTGTGCATAGTTTTCAAGCCAGTAGGGGGCAGCGTCCGTAAAGTTTTTCCTCAATGGGCTGGCAAGTGGTATGGAAATGCGCGCTTCTGCTAAGCAAAAGACTGCTGGTTGGGTGACCAAGCATCCAAGGACAAAAAGAAAAAGTCTTTTTTTGAAAAATAACTTCATGGGAATCCTCATGAAAATGAAATACAGCGGTTTGGGGCATAAGCCCATTAGGATAGTCTAATTGTTTTCAGCGTTTTTTGAACTTTGAAAAAGTCAGGGAAAATGATGGGTTTTTTAGAGAAAAAGAAGAATTGAATGTTGCTGCTTGAAAAGTGGAGAGGGGATGGGGGGCGGCGCAGTCAGCCGTAGCCTTGGCGTAGGCTGGTGCAAGAGAGGGGACTTGAACCCCTACGTCCTATTAAGACACTGGCTCCTAAGGCCAGCGCGTCTGCCGTTTCGCCACTCTTGCATAAAATTTCAAAGTTTCGTGTAGGTCACGAAGGTTGTTCTGTGTCGTTTTAGCTTTAAGGCTGCCTTACTTCGCTAAAGCCACGAATGGCATACTTCTTACTCAGTCCTTTGCTGGCCGTGCCATACGAAGCAAAGGCCGCCGGTTTGAACTTCGTGAGTGCGAAGTATGGTGGGTCCCCGGGGACTCGAACCCCGAACCTGCAGATTAAGAGTCTGTTGCTCTACCGATTGAGCTAGGAACCCAGCGACATACGGGAAAGACTAACAAATTTAAAAAAATTGAAAAGGAATCTAAAACATAAAACATGCATTTTTTTTGAAAAAATATAGTTTTGCGCGATGCAATCTTTTTTTTCTTTTAATTTTTACCGCTTGAGTACGCTGAGGACATGGAATTTTCTTTTGAGGATTGCGTATGAAACATCGGTTGTTGCTTTCTTGGGTTTTTGTTTTTTCGTTTGTGTCGGTTCCTGTTCGTTCTAATGATGTTATTTCTTCGTATTGGCCAGCATTGGTTCCTGCATTGCCAGCTCTTGCATGGGCATATAATTATTTTGAAATGAAAAATCATCCCCTTGGTAAACATCTTCCTACTGCTGCTGGAGCTGCGGTTGCTTGTGTTGGGGTGTACAAGACGTGGTACTACTACTTCAAAAAACATGCGTGGGAGAAGGATCCGCACATTCATCCGCGCATTAAACAACAAATTCGAGCCGTGCTCGATACGGGCTGGCTCAAAGATCCTGCACAGCGCTTTAAGTGGCTTGATTGGCTTTCTAAATACCCGTTTGGAAAAATAACTCCGGTGGGAGACTTGTCTCTAGAAAAAGCACGTAAGCAGCTTAATGCAACGCACGTTGGGCTTGAGAGCGCCAAGGAATCGGTTCTTGACTATGTTGCGGCTCTCAAAATAAATGGCGGCTCGCTTCCCAAGGTTATTTGTTTGGAGGGGCTTCCTGGAACGGGAAAGACAACTTTGGCGCAATCTATCGCTAAGGCTCTAGGCAAAAAGTTTATTACCATCAATTTGTCAGGTAAAAATGTACATGATTTGTATCTGCAAAATGGTAACTGGGATGGTCCTGGATTGTTGGCACGTGCACTCATGGATGCTGGTTGTATGAACCCTGTGGTGCTTTTTGATGAAATTGATAAAAGTAGCGAAGATGTGCTCTGGTCAATGCTTACGCTCTTAGATCCTGCGCAAAATATGTCAATTACAGACAAGTACTTTGGCATGGATATTGATTACTCAAACGTCACGGTGGTGATGACGGCGAATGATTTGGCTAAATTACCCGACCCGCTCAAACAACGTATGCACATTATTCGTATTCGTCCGTACAC
>JACCDG010166812.1_pt1 | contig 11950 bp, 3 predicted proteins | sample 7442471 | NCBI WGS metagenome assembly JACCDG01 (sample SAMN15323444, study PRJNA562643) | freshwater metagenome | isolation source: river surface water | place: USA:Blue River Watershed | collected 2017-08-17
AGCAGCGAGGTCTGGTATGTCAAGAGGTACAAGTGCTCTCCAGTCAGGCGTACCTGAGAGACCATTTGCAGGCGAGGAAAATACCTTGTTCCCGCTCTGTGCATTCGCTGTCAGTGTGATTGTACCACCGCCTATAGAGATAGGACCACCTGTAGAACTAAACCCTGTCGGAGGAGCAATATCAATACTAGTTACTGTACCAGAAGTAAACAGTTGCCATGTTCCATCACCCCTTAGAAACTTCGTACTATCAGCTGTACCAGACCCAAGGAACCCTGTGCCGAAAGTACCTGATGTGATTTTCGATGCAGCAAGGTTAGGAATGTCAGCAGCAACCAATGCACGGAACCCGGGTGTACCCGATGTGCCGTCAGGTGACGCGAACATCTGATTACCCGTGCCCTGCGAAGCCAACGTAATCGCAATAATACCAGAGGTCGTAATATGGTTGCCAGATACAGAGAAAATGCTAGGGACAGATATATCCACACTCGATACAGTACCTGTAGTCACCCAACTCGTATTGGTTCCGTCTGATTGCAGAGACTTCCCTGAATTCCCTGACTGTGATGGTAAGAAAGCATTAAGCGCTGCGTTCGCTGTTGTTTGTCCTGTACCACCGTTAGCGATTGGCAGGGCATTTACGACCTTTGTCGTTAAGTCTATCGAACCAGCAAGCATTGCATTCGTTACTGAACCTGCTGTAATTGTCGTTGCATTTCCGACGCTTGTAACCGGACCAGTCAGGTTCGCATTCGTTACCACTGTAGCAGCAAAGGTTCCTGTACCTGAGCCAGTCACTCCGCCTGTCAGCGTGATAGTTTGGTCGCCTGAGTTTGTACCTGTGAGACCAAGGAGCGATTTCGCCTGTGAGACAGTTAAATCTTCCGGTGCTCCAGTGCCTGCCGTATTCCTCCCTTTGAAGGTAGCAGTTGCAACATCAGCAAGCTTCGCATTCGTGATCGTAGTCGCTGGTATCGTTGCAGTATTCCCGGAAGTAGTCACATCACCGGACAGCACAGTAAGATAGTCAGTACCAGCCGAAGCTGCACTGATAGCTGTACCATTGCCCTTGAGAATTCCTGTGATAGTTGTAGTCAGAGTTATCGCTGGTGTCGTCGTCGATGTTCCTACTGTACCTGCGAATCCATTTGTATTCACGACTGAGACATCCGTCACCGTTCCAGAACCACTGACAGTTCCCCAGCTTGAATTCGTGCCATCGGTCGTCAGGAACTTGCCTGAATTGCCTGTCTGCGTAGGCAGCAATGCATTTAACCCTGCATTGGCTGTAGTTTGTCCGGTGCCGCCTTTTGCGATGCCAATCGTATCAATAAAACTATTCGTGAACGTACCGGTAGTAATCTTTGACGTATCCAGTGAAGGTATCTGAGATGTCGTAAACGTACCTGATGTAATTTTCGATGCAGCGAGGTCTGGTATGTCAAGAGGTACAAGTGCTCTCCAGTCAGGTGTCCCTGAGAGACCATTTGCAGGTGAAGAGAATACCTTATTCCCACTCTGCGCATTCGCTGAGAGTGTGATAGTGCCACTTGAAGATATAGGACCACCTGTCGAGCTGAATCCTGTAGGTGCAGCAACGTCAATGTTCGTAACCGTACCAGACGTAAACAGTTGCCATGTTCCATCACCCCGCAGGAACTTCGTATTGTCCGCTACGCCAGACCCAAGGAATCCTGTGCCGAAAGTACCTGATGTGATTTTCGATGTTGTAAGTGACGGTATGTCAGCAGCAACCAATGCGCGAAAATCCGGTGTGCCCGATGAACCGTTTGGTGACGCAAACACCTGATTACCTGTACCTTGCGAAGCTATCGTGAACCCTAAGTTTCCAGAAGTCGTGACTGCTCCACCTGAAACTGTAAATATGCTTGGAACAGTAAGACCGACACTCGTGACCGTTCCACTACCACCACTTACCGTTCCCCAGCTCGTGTCCGTGCCATCGGTCGTTAAGTATTTACCTGAATTGCCAGACTGTGAAGGGACAAGCGCATTCAAAGCAGCGTTCGCTGTTACTTGCCCTGTACCACCTTGGTTTAGCGGGACAGTACCAGTAATCTTTGTGAAGGCAAGGTTAGGAATGTCAGCAGCAGCCAACGCCCGGAAACCGGGTGTGCCTGATGATCCATTCGGTCCGCCGAAGAATTGGTTCGCACCCTGCGCAGCAAAAGTAGCAGATAGGTTGCCGCTCGTTGTAACTGCACTACCAACCGAGAATTCTGATGGGAGAGTGAGACCAACGCTTGTGACCGTACCGGACGTGAATACTTGCCATGTGCTATCACCACGCAAGAACTTCGTATTGTCTGCTGTCCCAGAGCCGAGCCGAGCTGTATCGAGTGTCCCCGACGTGATTTTTGATGCAGCAAGGTTAGGGATGTCAGCAGCAGCGAGCGAGCGGAAAGTAGGCGCAGCAGCACCACCGGAGGCTGGTCCACCGAAGATGAGATTCGCCGATTGGCTATTGAGAGTAAAGCCGAGCGTACCAGAGCCAGTGACCGGTGTGCCGGTCGCTGTGAATAAACTTGGTACGGATAGACCTACGCTCGTGACCGTGCCTGTACCACCGACGGCAACCCATGAGAGAGTAGTGCCATCGGTCGTAAGAACCTCACCCGCATGACCCGCCTGCGGAGGTAACGTTGTTCCGCCGCCACCGTCTAATTCGTCCTGCCTAACAATAGGCCGTTGAATGCCTGTAGGGAAATCTGTGCTCATGTTTAGGTGTACGTTTTACCAATCGTCCAAAGAAAGTTCGATCCATCATATATCCACGCGAGAACATCTATGCTGCTAGCCGCAGCTGTTGGAGTCCATGCTCCAGTACCAGAGTTGACAACTTTTGAGTTTGCCGGTAAAGATAATGTTCGTCCACCTGTGCCATCTTGCTTGACAATAAGGACACCTTGAGAACCGCTGACCATGTTCGATATCACAAGCGCTCTTGCTCCACCGAGTGTTACTGTTGCATTGCTTACTTTAATACCCGATACGTTGAGCGTTATCGTTGGTCCGTCTGTCAGAGCAACAAACGTCGGCGATGGGTCAGAAGCTGCCGCAGGTTTCCATGTAGAGCCAGTATTGTCCCAAACAATCGTTTGTCCATCCGTCGGAGCCGTGCTTGCGAAAGCTCTGCCTTGAAACTTATTTGCATTCCAAAGTGCTGTGCCTGCTGCTGCTGAAATAGAACTAGCCCCAATCGTGATAGTAGTGCCATCGACTCGAACATTCCCCTTTAAAGTCGCACCAGAGTCGTCATAAGTTAAGATTAACGATGGCGATGTTCCTGCAGCACCAGAGGACGCATTCACAAGATCACCAACTGCATCTTGCGCTGGTTCTACTATCGCTGTAACAAAGTCCGTAATCTCAGAAGCTGTATGCGTATGTGAAGACGGAGTAAAGGAAGACGGCTTACCTGTTATACCTGTCCACGGCGCTGAACGCGCAGCATCAACAGCCGTACCTACCGTGCCACCAGTGTTATAGGAACTAGTAAGCATATCTCCAGCTGCTGTCGCAGGAGCCCAAGCTGAACCATTCCACGCTATGACCTGTCCGGTTGTCGGCGCTGTACTCAGCAAGCTACGTGTCTGTAAAGTGTTTGCGTCATACTGCGAAGGCTTACTTGTTACGTTGTTATAGTGTACTGCACCACCGCCACCGTCAGTTGAGAGCTCTGTCTTCGTGTAGTAAATCGAGTTATGATCGTGCGCGAAATCCGATATGTCTGCTTTCACGTGTGCATGTGACGGTAAGTCAGTCGCAACCAAAGCGCGAAAGGTCGGAGTACCAGTAGAGCCGGAAGGCGCAGCAAGAACTTTACCTTGAGTTTGGTCTGCAAGGTTTATCGTAAGATTACCAGACGCAGTAACCGCACTGCCATAGCTGAAAATACTCGTCCCGGATAAACCAACACTTGTAACCGTTCCCGTTCCGCCTGCCGGAACCCAACTTGTATTTGTACCATCGGTCGAGAGAACTTTGCCTGAATTTCCTGACTGCGAAGGAACAAGCGCATTGAGTGCAGCCGTAGCAGTCACTTGCCCTGTACCGCCGCGAGCGATTGGTAATGTTCCAGAACCAATCTTCGCAGCATCGAGGGAAGGTATGTCCGCAGGAACCAACACCCGGAAGCCCGGTACGCCTGACGCTCCATCCGGCGAAGCAAACACCTGATTGCCTGTACCTTGCGAAGCGATTGTAAATCCTACATTCCCGGAGGTCGTGACAGCACTACCAGATACGGTAAATATGTTCGGTACCGTAAGACCAACGCTCGTCACTGTGCCCGATGATGTCGATGCAATCGTTACTGAGCCTGTAGCAGGAGTAATCGTAATCCCGGTTCCGGCAACAAGAGAACGGTACTCCAAAGCATTACCTGCTGTATTGACGCTCACAACATTATGTGCGCTACCGACAGCACTCAGTCCTGTACCTCCACGAGCCACCGCCAATGCGCCGGTCGTTATTTTAGCAGCATCGAGATCAGGGATTCTCGCAGCACCAAGTACTCCAGACGTAACGTCATCAGCAGAGTGAACGTGCGATGCCGGCGTGAAAGATGACGGCTTATTGGTAACGTCAGACCAGTCAGGTGCATACGTCGTTGGAGTCCATGTGCCTGTACCACCATTATATCGAAGGAACTGATTTGCTGTCGGCGTAGTTGCTGAGAGTGTTACACTCTGTAATGTACCTGCATTGAATGTCGTTGGCTTATCAGTTATATTCGACCATGCTACAGTTGAAGCTGCTTCTGCATCTGTCCATACGATCCAATAGTTTGTGTCAGTCGGGAGTATGCCTTTAACGCCAACCGTGCTGTTTTGCAAGTAGGAGATGCCGTTGTACTTGACAACCGCATACGGGGGATACGACGCAGTAGCGCTGTATGTGCCATAAAATGCCACATATTTGAGCTTGTCAATCTGATTGTCGCCCGTGTTGAATGAGAAGAGACCCATAATATTTATCTGTTAAATGGTTGAACTGGCCGCCAGTACATCGCTGCATTGTCTATCATTGTTGTGCCGTCGGAGTCTATCTGTAATACAATCCGCTCACCTCGCTCAGGGTGCTTAGAGAAATCAGCAGGTGGAGCCGTTGCTGTGCGCGGCGGGACTGCTTCTAACTCACCCGTTACATCAAATGTATAACTCCAAAGTTTCGTTGCTTCGTGAGTATAAGAACCATACACCTCATTTTGAGAACCACCGCTGAGAGTTATATTAGAACCATTGCGGACATTTGCAATGAATTTTGTTACTCGTTTGACAATCGACTTATCCTGTAAAGTAAATACTTTCGAGCGCCAAAATTCATGTATCGTTTTTCTTGCAAAGTGCCAATCTGTACCAGACAGCGTTACCGTACTGGTAGAGTCTGTTTCGTCAGTCGTTGGCGCATCAATGCAGATCAAAGATGGTCGCGACATGTCTTCTGGTAATACCTGAGCACTCCGCAGTTCACCAAGCGAATTCGTGTGATATAGCCGACCTTGTGTCCTGTCCGGGACACTCTCATCTTGCTGCTCATAATGAAACTTTGTTACAAGATTTGTATCAAGCTGAATGACGTAAATATGACCGTGCATTTTTCGTGATGACTTATTCGGTGCCACTTCCACATCCGGTGAAATAAGCTCACCCTCACGGTAAATAGGTACATTCAAATAGAGTTCGTTGTAAACCGGATTGTACGCTGTCGATGCATCTCTTACTGCCGGGTTCCTCGGATTGCCATATTTGTCATTTACCTCTGCAAAGTTATTAATTCTTTGCTCCAATTCCGCCCAAAAATCTCCGTCAGCCTTCATTGGGACATTATTGTTGAATTTGTAGAAGCCACCCCATGACAAGAAATATATCTCTCCATTGATTGATATGACCGTGTTCGGTGCAATACAACCAATCCGATTCGATATTTCATCAATCCGCGAGAACGGTGGATTCGATGACTGTATCGCAATGCGGTGCATGCTGCGCTCTTTGAACACAATCAAGTTCCCTGCAACCTGCTCCAAACCCGTAATGATGTCACCATCACCATGCCGCACTGGATAGAGGTTCGTGAGCTTGATGAAGTTCGGCTGGTAGGGCTCTGAACACCGTAAACCTGATGGAATATCTTCTTGAAACGCAGTAACGGCAATAAGTCCTGTGTCCTCGTTGAGCAATCCGTTCCATTCTCTAAGTCCTTTTAAATTAATGTCTGCAAAAATCCCTTCCATTCCTTTATCAATAGAACCTATCAATTCCCACTTGTATTTATCAGTATATGTTCCACGCCAAACTTCTACTTCATCGATGAGTCCTGATGGCTGCGGACAGTTGATAAGAACAATCGCTTCTGTCCCATTTACATGCATCGTCGTCATGTTCTCAGAGTCAGCACCAATGAATGCCGGTTCTGTATAGATGCCGCTGGTGTCCTTACCAAGAAGAGCGTAAATAACGTCACGAGATGTACCCGCCTGAACCTGTCCTATCCGTGTCCACGATGTGTTGTTGTTCAACAGTGTCCGTGACTGCGATCCGCCTGTTTCCCAATATACAATCTGGCCTGCGTTCGCACTTGATTTTCTGCTGCGTAATGCAGGAGGTTGATATGTCTCTGTGATGTTTCCATAGTACATAACCTCATTAATTGGTATGTTGAAACGAGATTTTAACGGGTGTGTCAGACCTTGGAATTCACTCGGAGTCAAGCTAAAGTCTAAATCCTTATCACTCACATCATCGAGAAATTCAAGGTCTAAGAAATCTTCACCTCCCGGTTCATTGTTGAGCGACACGTCAACTTCTTTTACCTTGCCAAAATTAGTCGGCGACCAGTTGTTGTCATGCGATGCAACCGTCCTGAATATCAGTAGCTTTTTTGCTCTTGGTGGTATCTTACTTGCTTCAACTCGTAGCTTGATGTGCGGTGCCCGGAACAACAGAGAGCTTGGTACGAAACTCGTCAGCTGCTCCGGGATAGTAAGGCGCTCACCCTCTCCATGAATTGCTACCGTTACATTCGTATTTTGAACGACCCTACGACCTCCAACTTGCGCCGTTTCACAATAGACTCCAGAGCTATGATCCTCTGTGCCGTCAGGGTGCATCCCGTAGTGCCAATGCTGCTCAGTGTCATCAAAAAGAATTTGATAAAAGCGCTGCGCTGAGTGGTCAAGTTCATGCAGGCCATAGTAGTTCGTCGCATTGCATACAGTCCCGGGCATTGTTGTGTCAGCAAGAATAAGCTCAGAAGTACCCTGCAATATCAATCTGCTTGATACCTCCACAGGAATAGATGTTGCAATGTTTGTGAGTCTATCCGGCTCTAATTTAACTGCCCTGAACTGAGTGTATATCCGCTCTGCATCCTGACCAGCTATGTTGTTTTGCTCTACCCTGTTAATCTCCCCGGGAGCAGACTCTTTCAGTGGCACAATGTTGAACCAAATACCATTTGTAGCAGAACCATACAGTAAGTCGAACAACACATTATTCGCTACTTCACCGCCATTGTCATAGCCAGTTATCTTCCGAGGAATTGTCTGTCCCCAGAGTACAATCTGCCATGCCGGTACGCTTGCGTCATACGTCGTATATCCCGGTCGGTTCTGCCAAGCAGCACGATATGTACCATTATCCGCAAATACACTGTTATACCCTTCCTGCCATCCGGCACGGAAAAGCGGCACCGTCAGCTTGATTTTTTCACGAGTCATTATCTCCTGATATCGGACACGAGCACCTTCGAATACAAACCCTGCACATTGCAGTGTGTCACCACCGGACCCAAACTTTGCAGATTGCACTACGCCATATTCAGCAATCTGCTCGAATGTATAGCCAGCTGTCGTTCTATACTGCGCAAACCTGTGGCTCGTACCATCATAAAGAATATCTTTGATTGACTTGAATGCCTTGCCGTACTCTGTAAGATTACCCTCTGAGTCAAATACTGCCGGTGCTGCATACATTCCAGAATATTTGTTCGCAGCAGGTAATGGAGTCAGAATTGGTTGCTTTAGCAGCGAATTCGCGTCTTGGAGCATTGGGCGCTTGTAAACATCGTTGTTCTCAGCTTTGATTGTCTCGTCCTTTTGCACACTCCACAGCATATCCGGCACCGGCAGTTCCGCCGATGGGTTACTGTAGTCACCATTGCCAAAATCCCAAACAAATTTGTATCTCCAGACCGCGAGCGGTACTTCTTGCTCGATCCCTACTTTCGTCTTGAGCTTTTCTATCCGGGGAAGCAATGGCGTTGTCTTGGTGAAATCTCTGTCTGCTGCTCTCAGGTAGTTTGAATTCTCTATTTTTCCGGAGCATGGGTAATATGTCATCTGTACATCTTCCCAAATATACACGTCACTTGCTGCTTCATCTTTGTCGGTCGATGCTGCATTTTTAAATGAGAGTTGACCATGTATGTCATCAATCTCAACCGCTTCCTTTATGTCTGAGAATGTATATTGATTTATCTTGTTAATTCCCATGCCTGCAACTCGCCAGAATCCCGAGTTGTCCGTATCGAATGTGTTGTGCGCAGCAGTAATGAACGTGCCGTTATTCGCGTACGATACTGTCGCGTTCGTGTCGCTACTGCCCTTCCTAGAGCGGCCGCCAAATGCCATACGGTTTACTTTTTCTAGTGTGTCGCTATCACCACCGCCAAAAAAGTCCGTGAAGTGATCATTGTTCACTCGCGCTTTTTTACGTGGTAGGTAATACCGGTACAAAGCTAGACCATGTTTGACTCCCTCAGCATTAAAGCCACCTGTGTTAAGACCATAGTCTATCACAACATCGTCAACATTAAACAATGCTTTTGCATTCTCGCGCAGTTGAAATTTATGCTGCCGGTCAATGTCATGCTGCGTCTCATTGAATCTATCTGTAAGCAGCATGTCGCCGTTCGTTTTATCCGAGATGACAAGCATATCTCTGTATTGATTCATTACACCATAATGCTCAATCCAGTTTTGGTCGTAGATCACACCTAGCTCATCTTGCCAGTCATCTAGATTCTCTAATCGTCTATCCGGTGCTGCCAGCAAATCCGAACCCGAATTACCTGCTGCTGTATCTTGTGTAGTGAATGCTTTCGCATAGATGCCTGACGTGATGCGGTTCTTATATGCTCCTGTCAGCGGTACCATGACATACAGCATTGCATGTTTATCTGTGCCAGCTATCGTCGCATTTCTACGCAGACCATACACCATGAACCTATCCGTTCCGAAGCCACCTTCGGTTGTTGAGTCATTATCCGGTTCTACTAGAATGAATTCTCCAATAGCAATGCAGCCACGAGCGTCAAGTCCTTCCGGTTGTGCAGCAAAAGAGTTTGGTACATCATACGCTATGCTGCCGTTCCGGTTGACTAATGCGCCCAACCGATTGAACCGCAAGTTCACCATGTCCGATGCCTGATTGTCCTCAATCAAGTCCGGTCTGATGTTTACGTTGATGCCTTTAAAGCTCTCTATGTTGACTTTTTCCATTATGGATTTGTATAGATGATACCACTGCTACCAGCAGCTATGTTTATATTGTTCTCAGCGAGCACCCTGTAAAGAGATTCATTCGTGGTCGGAGATAGCGTCTCCGATGTCCATGTAGTACCGTTTGTTGATACTTTTACAACCCCACTTGCCCCTACTGCAATATAATTACCTGTGTTAGAGTCAAATGTGACACCGTATAAAGCTACAGCAGTCCCACTTGTCCTCGTTGTCCATGTCGTACCATTCGACGATGTTATAATTTTCCCGTTATTACCTACCGCAACAAAGAGATTACTGTTGCTGCCGTAACAAATGTCGTTTATTTGATCCGTTATACCCGATGTACGAGATGTCCATGTTATTGTATCTGGTGAACTGTACAGAGCACCACCTGCCCCAACTACTATATATAGCCCAGCACTTGGACTGTATGCTATGCCTCCCCATAATGCACTACCTGCTGTCCTTGATGTCCATGTCGTACCATCAGGAGATGTGAATACGACTGCTGTTGCACCAGCAACAAAGACGTTTGCAGATGCATTCCATAAGACGCAAGCACATGTAGCAGCTATTGATGAAGCATTCGTCCACGTGAGACCATCCGACGAGGTATATACATTAGACGCAGTAAATGCTACAAATAAGTCCAGTGTGCTGCTATATGTCATTGCGAAGCATTCCAGAACTTTCCTTGTTGTCCAAATACTACCATCAGGAGAAGTAAGGATACCATCAGTGCCAACTATAACATAAATCGAATCCCCAGAGCTATATGCTATGTCAGTTATTGGTTGATTCCATGCCGGTGATGTCTGCGTCCACGTCGTGCCGTCCGCAGAAGTAATTATTCTACCCGCCAAATCAATAGCAACGAATAAGTCCTGATGAGAGCTGTAAACGACAGAAGTATAATTCCCACCACTTGCCGGCGATGTCCGGGTTGTCCACGTTGTGCCGGTTGGGGAGGTTTTTATAATGCCACCTTGCGCTACGACGACGAACAGAGTATCCGCAGAAGAATAAGCAGCGCCTCGCATTTGATTAGATGTTCCACTTGTTCTCGCTGTCCACGACGTGCCATTCGTACTTGTCGATATAAGTCCACCATCGGCTACAGCTACAAGCGTACCAACCGAAGTAGTTATAGAGTATATGTTATACGCCATACCGCTGGTACGTGATGTCCATGTTGTGCCATCTGGTGAAGTGTATAATGCACCTGATGTGCCACCGGCAACAAACAGCCCTATTGATGAGTCGTAAACGATAGAATAGAATGTACTAAATGTCCCACTCGTTCTTGCTGTCCATGTTACGCCAGTCGGTGATGTATAGATACTACCCGTAGCGCCAACCGCTACGAATAGAGAATTCCCATAACATATAGCCTTGAAGTCATATACAGCAGTTGATGTACGAGCCGTCCAACTTACACCATTTACCGTCGTCCGTATCTTACCAGCATCTCCTACCGCTACAAATATATTGTCTGTACTACTATATGCCAAGCCGTTTAGAGCAGTAGATATACCTGTCGTATAAGCCGTCCATTCTGTAGTATTAGTACTTACTGCTGCATATCCCTGAGAGTTTACCGCTACATAAATATCATTTCCACTCGCACCATAGCATACAGCATTCCAGTTCCCAGAATAGCCACTATATCTCTGAGCCCAAATTGTATTACGCACTATATTTCCACCTTGCAATGCGAAGAACGTATGCATTAGTATGTATTCGGAGATAAGTTATACATAGCTACTCCACCACGGAACAGCGTCGGTTTATTTTCAATGATTTCACTGACATCATTTTTATATTCACGCTGCAATGCTGACAGCTGATCTTTATCCAACCGGGCACGTAAAAAGTCTATCATGCTTTTCTTCAATATAGTATCTTCGTACTGCGACAGTGGTGCATTGAATCCAGTGTTCTGAAACATCAGCATGAACTCAGCGTCACCTATGAACCATCTCTTCCATGCTTCCTCTTCCGAAGAAAACGGAGTAATGTCTTCATAGTAATAGACGTTCAATAGCTCGTCTGCCGTCCCGTTAAGCATTTCGGGATAGACCACTACTCTATTTGCAGCAACAGTAAATATCCGTGTATGCTGCCCCCAGTTTTCATCGCCTGTCGGCGCAGGTATCTTGCCTAGATCATTCGCAGCAACATTCTCTGCACGGTTGATGCGTCGCCGGTAATTAATCAGCCCTGCACCAATGTAATAGTTATCCGGGATACCTTGTACTTCCGGCGCTGACACTTGAATCTCATGCCGAGCTTGCTTGTACGTCATCGGCAGCAATGGGTTGTTATCTTCATCCGTAAGCTCTATAATCTCAAGCACATCATTGCCAAGGAAGAACTCATTGTTCGCGTAAATTACTTTCTTATTCTCAACAACTTTCACCT
>JACCDG010631016.1_pt1 | contig 11946 bp, 11 predicted proteins | sample 7442471 | NCBI WGS metagenome assembly JACCDG01 (sample SAMN15323444, study PRJNA562643) | freshwater metagenome | isolation source: river surface water | place: USA:Blue River Watershed | collected 2017-08-17
GACAGGGTTTTGATCAGCCCAAACTTGTGTGCAGCTTCGGCCTCAGCTCTGCGGAATGTGGCGATCAGTTCAGCGTAGGGTGCAGATTGATTCATGGCGTCTTCGTTATGGAATGTGCGCTATTTTCGGCTTTTTTTAAGGCCATCAGACTGTCATCACGCAGTTGATCGACAACCATCCAGGTAGCAATGTGCGAGAAAATACCCAGCCATGACAGCCCTCGCCGAATCTACCGCTGACCCAAAACCTCAACCACCCGAGCCACCGGACATCAATGCCTGTTGTGCCAGCGGCTGTGATCCATGCATTTTTGATCTGCATGACCTGGCCATGGATGAATACCGTCAAGCCTTGAGGGCATGGCAAGCCCGTCAAACCGGCGCACAGGAGAACGAGTGAGTACGGCAGATCAACTGGTAGCGAGCCCCTTTCCACCCAGCGACGAACAGGACGCCATCCAACGATCACGGTCCAAAACCATCATCGTGGAGGCCAATGCCGGCGCCACCAAAACCACGACGCTGGCATTTCGCATTCGCTGGGCCATTGAACTGAACGTGCCGCCTGAGGCCATTCAGGTTCTCACCTTCACCGAGCCCGCCTGCGAAGCCATGCGCATGGCGCTGAACACGGTTGGTGTGCCACCGGCCCTGGTGCGCCGTGTGAAGATTCAAACCTTTGATGCCTTCTCGGCCACCGTCCTGCGCAGCCTGGAGCCCAAAGCCGCCCCGGTCAAACACACCCCTGAGGATGTCTCGCCGGTTGTGGTCCAGGCCATGCAACGATTGGGCATGAGCGCCGACAGCGGCTTCATCGAGCGTTTTTTGAACACCGCAGGCTGGCTCAAAGGCACGCTGGCGTTGAGTGAAGCCGCCTGGAATGGCCAAGAGATCAATGAAGATTGGGCCGAAAGCGTTGGCATCGAGTTCAGCCACGTGCAGCTGTTCAGAGCCTACGAGAACCTGCGCTACCCCATCGCAGACGGCATCGACATGCCCGAGTTCCGTTGGACCTTTGACGCCACCTATGACCTGGCCCGGCAATTGGCTGATCCTGAACCGATGACCTATCTGCATGAGATCCCGGCCTGGCCTCGGTCCATTCGTTTGCTCATGGTCGATGAAATGCACGACACCAACCGTGCGATGTCCGTCATCCTCAAAACCTTGCTGGACACCAACCCCTGCTACTTCTGCGGCGTTGGCGACGTGGATCAAGTCATTCACAGCCAGTCGGGTGCGGATCATCAATACATGGGCCCCCACGTCAGCTTTGGCAAACGCGAAGTTGCACGCTATCCGTTGACCAAAACGCGCCGGTTTGGCAAAGCGCTGGCAGCCGTCTCCGGTCAATTGGCACGCAAGCCTTATGCATCCGATGCAGATCACCCCACCAAGGTGGTCGTCAAAACTTATGGTGCCGCACCGGGCGCAACCTGTGAATCTGAGCTGATCGCCGTCCTGCGGGAGTGGAAGGCCACACCCCAGGCACAGTTGTCTGATCTGGCCATCTTGTTGCGCCATTCCTGGCAATCGATCGACATCGAAAACGCCTTGGTTCAAGCTGGCTTTGAATACCAGACCAAAGGCTTTGTCAGCTACTTGCGGCAACCCGAGGTGCTGCTGATCCGCGCCTTGCTGGCCATGGCCACCGGCAACTATGAACAACTCAACGCGGCCGCAACGCGAGCCGATGTCGTCCGGTCCGTGGTGTTCTTCTGCGGTGTCCAACTGGACCACGACGAGTCCGAAGCCGAATCACAGGAAGAACGACTGGCGTCAGCCATCCGCGCCATCGACCAATCCAAAGAGAGCCTGGCCGCTTTCATGGAATACCAGGTCTTGCAAAAAACGGCTCCCGCCTTGGCCCAGCGCATGCGTGCGGCCATCACCATCGCGCAAAACCAAGGCATGCAAGAAGGCTGGTTCGATGCCTTCCTGGATGCACTGGACATCCAGTCCTGGATCAAACGCGTGTTCATTGAGCGCCAACGCCGCATCGATGCGCTGAAGTACTTTGAAGGGCTCAAGCGTGCGGCACGCTTATTCAAAACGGCAGAGCAGTTCTTTGACAGCATGGGCGCGCTTGAAACCAAAAACGTGCCCACCGCCAGCAGTCAGAAAAACGCCATGCGCGCCGCCAGCGCCAAGCGCAACACCCTGACCTTGTCCTTGATCCCGGCCGTCAAAGGCCTGGAGTTCGAGCATGTCGTCATGCCCTATCTGGATCAGGGCATCTTCCCATTCACGGCATCCCACCAGGACCGGGACGAGCGCAATCTGTTTTACGTCGGCATCACCCGCGCGCGCTCGGCGCTGACGGTGATCGCATCAGAAAAGGCCCCCAGCGACTTCGTTGGGCAGCTCCGCCCGCGCCCTGCGGGCTAGGACCTGAATGCCGCTACAATCTGGCACGCGTCGGCAGACCGCAAACGGGCATGTTTTTCCTTTATTGACAAGGACTTAGCCTGTTTGCAGTGTGGCGAAGCCTCATTGGTTTCAGGCCCTCTCCCGGAGGGCCTACTTACTTTTTGGACACCAGAGTTTGCGCAGGACCTTCAGCCGTTCGAAACTCGTTCGCTTGTTGAGCGACTTGGCCAAAGTACAAGCCGAGGACAACAAGCAGGACGTGGCCGAACGACTCAGCCAGTGGCTGGATGCATTCAGCACCGTCAGATTGGATGGCGCACTCCATTCGATCAAGGTATTTGCTGCGCAAAACCATGCGGGCGGACGCCCTACGCCCCCATCCAGCGCAGAAGCCGCGCTGGAACAAGTCAAAGCCAAAATCAGCAACAGCATCACGGCCGGCGCCACCCTGATTGCGGCCCGCCAAGCCCAAACGGGCGAGGTGGACTATGGTCCCTACTACCAACGCTATCAAGAACTGCAGCGCCAGATGGAAGCACAGGTTGCGGCCTTGCGCACGCAAGTGCGACAGTCCCTGTCCAAATCCACATCCAGGCTGATGCAATTGGCCGCGCTGGACAACATGCTGGAGCAGATGTTCACCGCGCGTGAGCAAAAGCTATGGGCATCTGTGCCGGTGCTGCTTGAAAAACGCTTTGAACAACTGCGCACCGCGCCGCCACAAGACAAATGGCAAACCGTGTTCAGCCGAGATTGGCAAGTCATCTTGCTGGCTGAACTAGACGAACGACTTCAACCTGTCGTGGGGCTGATCGAAGCCCTCACCAGTGAGAACAGGACACAAGCATGAACAAACTCTTCTTCAACGCCGCCTTTGGCATTGGCCTGCTGGCCGTCATGTGGGTGGGCTACGGTTTTGTCGGGTCCAGTTGGCTGGCCTTGCTGATGACCGCAGCCATTGCCGGGGTCTATGTGCTGGGCGCCTTTGAACTCAAGCAGTTCCGCGCCAGCACGAACGCCCTGTCCAGTGCACTCAACGACATCCCCCAACCGTTGACCGACATCAGCCCATGGATGGACCGCGTCCCCGCCTCATTGCAAAACGCCGTTCGCTTGCGCATTGAGGGCGAACGCGTCGCCCTGCCCGGCCCAGCCCTGACGCCATACCTGGTCGGCTTGCTGGTGATGTTGGGCATGCTCGGCACCTTCCTGGGCATGGTGGTCACCTTCAAGGGTGCCGTCTTCGCACTGGAAGGCTCGTCCGACCTGCAAGCCATCCGCGCCGCACTGGCCGCCCCCATCAAGGGCTTGGGCTTGTCATTTGGCACATCCGTCGCCGGTGTCGCGGCGTCGGCCATGCTGGGCTTGATCTCGGCCATCAGCCGCCGTGAACGCCTGGAGGTGGTGCGCCTGCTGGATGCGCGCATTGCCACCGTGTTCCGCCCCTTGTCCCTGGTCTACCAACGCCAGGAAACCTTCAAGGCCTTGCAAGCCCAATCGCAAGCCTTGCCTGAGGTGGTCAGCAAACTGCACGCCATGATGGAAGGGCTGGAGCGCCGCAACGAACAACTCAATCAGCAACTGTTAGGGCAACAGCAGCAATTTCACCGCGATGTGGCGGTGGCTTACAACGACCTGTCCCAGTCAGTGGGCCAGTCTTTGAAAGACAGCCTCACAGCCAGTGCCAAGGCGGCGGGCGACACGATCAAGCCCGTGGTCGAATCGGCCATGGAAGAGATCGCGCAAGAGTCCCAACGCACCCACTTGCGTTTGATCGACACGACGCAAAACCAACTGACGGGCTTGTCTACGCAGTTTGAAGCCACCGCTCGCACCGTGTCTGAGACTTGGACCCAAGCGCTGCAAACACACACGCAAACCAGCGGGCAATTGGTCGAGGGGGTCGATCGCGCCTTGAAGTCCTTCACGGATGTGTTTGAGCAGCGTTCGCACACCTTGCTGACCACCATCAGCCAGACCGCCGAGCAAGCACAAGCCAGCCAAGCCTCGGGCGACGCACAACGGCTGGACGCCTGGAAGCAATCTTTGCAAGACATGGCGCAAACACTGGCCAACGAATGGCAACGTGTGGGCGCACAAACCATGGCCCAACAACAAGCCACTTGCCAAGCGCTGGAGGCCACTGCCGGGCAGATCACCGAGCGCGCCAGCCAGCATGTCAGCCAGACCCTGAATGACGTCACCCAGTTGGTCAATCAATCCGAAAGCATGATCCGCTCGCGCATGGAATCCGAATCGACGTGGATCCAGGCTCAAGGTGATCGCATGGATCAACTGGCCACCGTGTGGCGCGCCGAGTTGCAAGCCCTACGCGATGAAGAGGCCACTCGCGCACAAGCCGCGGTCACGCGACTGGATGATCTGCAAGCCTCGGTGGCAGGCCATTTGGCCACACTGGGATCCGCGCTGGAAGCCCCGCTGACGCGCCTGCTGCAAACGGCGGCAGAGGTACCGCAAGCAGCATCTGAAGTGATCGGCCAATTGCGTCAGGAAATGAGCAACCTGACTGCGCGCGACAACGTGGCACTGGAAGAGCGCACCGCCATCATGGGGCAAATGAACACGCTGTTGCAGTCGGTCAATCAGGCGTCGTCACAACAACAAGCCATGATCGAATCCTTGGTCACATCGGCTGCCGCCGTGCTTGAAAAAGCCGGCAACCAGTTGTCAGAATCTCTGGGCGCACAAGCCGGCAAGGTGGCCGAAGTGGCAGAGCATGTCACCAGCAGCGCCATCGAGTTGTCCAGTTTGAGCGAATCCTTCAGCCACGGTGTGGCCTTGTTCAGCGACAGCAACGACAAACTGGTCAACAGCCTGCAAACGATTGAAGGGTCGATCAAGCAGTCCCTCACCCGCAGCGATGAACAACTGGCCTACTACGTCGCCCAAGCCCGTGAAGTGATCGACCTGAGCATCACCTCACAACAAGGCATCGTCGAAGACCTGCGCAAGCTGCATAGCAAGCAAGCCGCCAACGCGGAAGGGGCCGCACGATGATCGACCTCGACGAACGAGGCGATGGCAGCGAGGAGACCGCACCCGTTTGGGCCGTGTTCGGCGACCTGATGGCGGGCCTGTTGGGCGCCTTTGTGCTGATCCTGGTTGGCGTGCTGGTGGTGCAGATGGAGTTGGTGGCCAACCTCAATGCCGAGATTGAAAAGCGCCGCATGGAAGAGCAACGCCGCATGGCTTTGGAAAAGGCTTTGGCCATTCCATTGCGATCCGGTCGTGTCACCTTGAACAATGGCCGCATTGGCATCAGTGGCAGTGTGCTGTTTGCCGTCAGCTCAGACGAGCTGCAACCCGATGGCCGACAGTTGCTCAAAAGCCTGGTACCACCGCTGAAGGTCTACCTGGGTGAACGCCATGAAATGCTGATGGTCAGCGGCTTCACCGATGACAAGCGCATGCGCAACGGCAAGGATCAACGCTTCTCGGACAACCTCGAATTGTCTGCGCAGCGCGCATTGAAGGTCACCCGCGCATTGATCGAAGAGGGCATGCCCTCGTCACAAGTGTTTGCGGCAGCGTTTGGCGCAGAACAACCTGTGGCGTCGAATGCAGACGAACAAGGCCGAGCATTGAACCGCCGCGTCGAAATGGCACCTGTGCCCAAAACAGCAGGCGACAAGCCCACCGCGCCATGACCGATCAGGCACACATGGGTCCAGCCTCCTACGAGGCCAGACTGAGCACCTTGCGCGAGCAAGGGGCGCAGCAGCTTGATCCTGTGCGCTTTCAATACCTGGCCACGCTGGCTCAGCGACTGCCAACACAAACACCAGGGGTGGCCTTGATTCTGGCCAACAAGCTGAGGGCGGGCTTGAGCGACTACGAGCAACGACTCAGCGAGGCGGGGTCCAAAAAGACAATGGCCCCTTCGGCCAAACACTCGTCCCCCCTGGCCGATCTGAACCGCTACATCCAGACCCTGTCCAGCGACAGCGCAGACCCAGTCAGTCACCCAGCGCATCACCAGCAGACTGAGATGAAGAGCGTGCGTGCGTTCAGCGAGGTCTGGTCCAAAATCGCCGCAGAAAACCAAGTGGACGCGGCGTTTGGCCGTGGCCCTGAGAACGCCGGGCCCCTGAACTCACACATGCTGGTGCTGCGAAGCCTGGAGCTGATGCGAGCCTTGTCGCCCGACTACTTGCGGCGCTTTTTGTCGCACGCTGATTCGCTGCTGTGGATTGAACAGGTCAATCAACAATATGCGCTGTCAGACAACAAACCTGCGCGTCGTACCTCACCCACAGGCAAACGCAGTGCGGGTAAAGTCAACAAAGCCTGACGGTTCAGCCAAGGACCCCGCATGACCAAACTGCAAGCCCAATTGGATCGCCTCTATATCGGGCGGCCATCCGACGCCAGCGTGCCATCAGACGTGACTCGGGCCGTGGTGCTGCAAATCACCCAACCGGCCAGTTGGGCTGAGGCCTCCAGGGTCTGGCAAGGCGTCCAAGCCGATCTGGGCTTGCCGGCGCCCGCCATCTCGGTGTCCGGGTCGGATGCCTATCAACTCTGGTTTTCATGGGCCCAGGCGGTTCCCACAACGCAAGCCACCGCGTTTGTAGAGGCCTTGCGCCAGCGTTATCTGCCAGACCTTGCAGCTGAACGCATCCAATCGCTGCCCATTCAAAGCAACACCCGCCTGCCGCCTTTTGAAACCCAAACAGAGCAGTGGTCTGCTTTTGTGGCACCCGATCTGGCACCGGTATTTTCTGACACACCCTGGCTGGACATCCCGCCCAACGAAGATGGTCAGGCCGAACTGTTGTCTCGGCTGGACTGCATCAAGCCTGACGAGTTGCATGCAGCTTGGGCCCAACTGCGCCCGCCCATCATGGGCACAGTGGCTTCGTCATCGTCACCATCCATGGTCCATGTGGGGGACAGCATCAGCCCCAAGCAGTTTTTGTTGAATGTGATGAATGACGAGTCAGTGCCTTTGGCTTTACGCATTGAAGCGGCCAAGGCACTGCTACCTCAGGCGTGAACTGATCACGCCTTGCCGTCGGTTTTGTCCTGCGTTTGGGATTCAAAGTCAGTGGCATCGTGCCGCTCACGCAACTGGCTGGCCTTGTCTCCCCAGGTCCTATTGACCATGCGACCTCGTTGCACCGCCGGGCGCTGGGCTATTTGCTCGGCCCAACGGATGACGTGGGTGTATTCCTGCACCTGCAAAAACGTCGCCGCATCGTAAAGCTGGTCCAATACCAGCGCACCGTACCAAGGCCAAATGGCGATGTCCGCAATCGTGTAGGCATCACCGGCAACGTACTCGGACTCAGCCAACCGTCGGTTCAATACATCCAGTTGGCGCTTGACCTCCATGGCATACCGGTTAATGGCGTATTCGATTTTGATGGGGGCATAGGTATAAAAGTGCCCAAAGCCTCCACCTAAGAACGGAGCACTCCCCATCTGCCAGAACAGCCAGGACAGACACTCGGCACGCTGAGCCGCATCGGTGGGCAACAGCACGCCAAACTTCTCAGCCAGGTACTGAAGAATCGCACCGGACTCAAACACCCGAATCGGCCGGTCGCCGCTGCGGTCCATCAAAGCTGGAATCTTGGAGTTCGGGTTGATCTCCACAAAACCACTGCTGAACTGTTCGCCTTCGCTGATCGGGATCAGCCAGGCGTCGTATTCCGCCCCCGTCAAGCCCAGCTCCAACAACTCCTCCAGCATCACCGTTACCTTGACGCCATTGGGTGTGGCCATAGAGTAAAGCTGCAAGGGATGGCGGCCAACCGGCATGTCACGCTCATGACGTGCCCCCGCCGTAGGCCGATTGATGCCTGCAAATTGCCCGCCGTTTTCTTTGCTCCAGGTCCAAATGGTTGGCGGGGTGTATGGGGTCGAATCTGTCATGTCAGGGGCTCCCTTTGATGGGATATCAGTTTAGAGTCCCTCATGGATCCGTGCTGGGTTTCCACACATTGCCCCCACATGCGGCTGAACTACGATATGGCTCCACCCAAGACGCCCCATTCACCATGAGCCTAACCAAAGAATCCATCTTGATCACAGGCTGCGGCTCAGGCATTGGCAAAGCGCTCGCCAGGGCCTTCCATCAGGCAGGTCATCACGTCTGCGCGACAGCTCGCCGCCCAGAAACCATGGCTGACTTGCGCACCGAAGGCATCATGACGTTGGCACTGGATGTGACCGATGCGCATGCTGTTGACGCGGTGCTGCAAACGTTGAGGCAACAGGGGGTCTGGGTGTCCACCTTGGTCAACAACGCGGGCTACGGCGCCATGGGGCCGATCAGCGATGTGTCCACCGATGAATGGCGCAAGCAGTTCGATGTCAACTTGTTCGCACCCATGGCATTGACGCGCGCTGTGCTGCCTGACATGGCCCAACACAAACGAGGCCGCATCATCAACATCAGCAGCGTGTCAGGCGTCATGACCACGCCATTTTCCGGCCCATACTGCGCCAGCAAAGCAGCCATGAATGCAGCGTCAGACGCCCTGCGCATGGAACTCAAACCCTTGGGGATCGACGTCATCACCGTCCAACCAGGTGGCATCCAATCGGCGTTTGGCGACAACGCCGGCAACCAGGTCAGCCTCAGTGCCACCTCTTTGTTTGCCCCCATCCGAGAAGGCGTGATGGCCCGTGCCAACGAAAGCCAAAGTGGCGCCATGCCCGCCCACCAATTTGCGGCTGAGTTGGTGGCCAAGGTGCTGAGCCCTCAATGCCCAGCGGTCATCCGTTTAGGGCCCAAAAGCACGCTGATGCCGATCCTCAAACAGTGGCTACCCACACGACTGCTAGACCGCATTCTGAGCAAGCGTTTTCATCTGAATCGTCTATGAACAACCACGCCATCCTTTATCCCATCTTCGCGCTGGCCTGGTGGACCAGTTGCGTGCTGCTGCTGATCCCGATTGCCCGGATACGGGCAGGGCGGCGCCGCGAAATCGTCGTGGACGACTTCAAATATGGCGAATCATCAGCCGTGCCGCCGCACGTCAGCATCCCCAACCGCAACTACATGAACCTGCTGGAGTTGCCAGTGTTGTTCTATGTCGCGGGGGTCTTGTTACTCGTCAGCCCATGTACCTCGTTGACCTCGATCTACCTGGCATGGCTGTACGTGGGGCTTCGCATCGTGCACAGCGTGATCCATCTGACTTACAACAAGGTATTGCACCGCCTGGCTGCATTCGCAGCCAGCAATGCTGCCCTGGTCGCACTATGGATTGATGTGGGCTTGACGATTTTGCCGACATCCTGCCGTTAGCCTCAGCCCGATCACAACAAGCTGTCGCGCAAGGCTTGCTCAAACACCTCAACGGGCTGTCCGCCAGATATCAAGTACCGCTCGTTGATGATCACAGCCGGCACAGAACGGATGCCATTGGCTTGGTAAAACGCCTCTTGATCGCGCACATCCTGTGCAAACTCATCACTGGCCAAAATGGCGCGGGCGCGCACCAGATCCAGGTTGGCTTGCGCCACCGCGGCCAACAACACCTCAACGGTGTCCATGGCCTGACGATCACGGTGGCAAGCCACCAGCAGCGCCTTCTTCAAGTTCAGTTGGTGCGCAGGATGCTCGACCCCAGCCCAATGCAAGAGGCGATGTGCGTCAAAGGTGTTGTAAATGCGGCCCCGCCCATCGACGTTGAACTCAAACCCCACATCAGCACCACGCTGCCTGATCACAGCCCGAATCTGCGCTTGCTGTTCGGGCGTTGACCCATACTTCTGCGTCAAATGTTCTTCGATGTCCTGACCACCCGCAGGCATGTGGGGATTGAGCTCGAAGGGCTGAAACCGCAACTCAGCCTCGACCTCACCCGCCAGACGCCAGAGTGCCGACTCCAACGAGGCAAGCCCGACGGCGCACCAGGGGCAGGAAACATCCGAAACAAAATCAATTTTTACGCGCGTCATGTGGTCTCACACCCTCTATTGACCAGGATCGTACACATCCCCATCAATTCAAGCTGAGAACGCCCCACAAATCCTGGAAAATCACGCCATTCAACTTATTCGTCCTGACACAACATGACCGACTCCGCCAACAAGCCCGCCCTGCCCGACCGTCTGTCGATCGACCCACGCAGCCCGCACCACGTCAAAGCGGTGTTTGAGCACGACATCGGCATCCTGTTCAACGACAAGGAGCGTTTTGATGTCGAAGAGTATTGCGTCAGCGAAGGCTGGATCAAAGTGCCTGTGGGCAATAAGGTCGACCGCAAAGGCAAGCCTCTGCTGATCAGCCTGAAGGGCAAGGTCGAAGCCTTCTACAAGTGATCTAGTTGGCCGCTGATTGATCCAGCATCTTCAAGACCTCTGTGACCTTGATCGGCTTGGTCATGTAACCATGTGCACCAGCAGCCATCGCCGCGTCGACATGGCTGGCTGATGCATCAGCCGACACCACGACCACTTTGGCATCCTTGAGTGCCTCGATTTGACGCAAGCGGTGCAACACGCCTACACCCTGCGCGTCGGGCAAGTTCAAATCCAACATCACCAGCTTGGGACGCAGTCTTGCGGCCAAAGCCTCGCCATCAGCCATGCTGGTGGCCACATGCACCTGGCAACCCGGCCTCAGCGCGACCACATCACTCATCAGTCGCGCATTGACATCGTTGTCCTCGATGTACAGAACGTCGAGTGACTGCCCATCTGCCGCGGGCGCCCTATCAACCGCATCCGCGGGGGGAACGATCTGCGTGGCACCCATGGCTGCCCTGACCAGCTGCACATCAAAACGGCTACCCTGACCTGGTGTGCTTTGAACAGACAAGGTTCCCCCCATCAGTTCGACCAGGCGTTTGGTGATCACCAAGCCCAGACCGGTCCCCGGTATGCCGCTTTGCTCCTGCCCCAACCTGTTGAAGGGCTGAAAAATGCGCTTGAGTTGATCAGGGTTCAAGCCCATACCGGTATCAACGACACCAATGCCGACCAAACCCGATGGATCGGTATCAACCAAAATGCGCACCGCATCGCCGCTCTTGTTGTATTTGATTGCATTGCTCAACAAGTTGCTGAACACCTGCACCAACCGAGTCCGGTCTCCCATGACCAAGTGCTGACCCCACCCGCTCTCTTCAAGCTCAGGAACCCATTCCAGTGAGACATCGTAAGTTCGCAGCAATGGGGCCACCAATTGGGCCGCTTCTGCCAATACGGTCGTCAGATCCAAAGGTGTCATGGCCATGACCACTTCGCCTGACTCAATCGCCGGCAGATCCAACACGTCATCAATCAAGCGCAACAAGTGCCATCCTGCTTGCATCACGGCCTGTGCGCGCAGTGTTTGCTGCTCATCCAAGGGCCGGCCCCCATCCATTTGCAACAACTGGGTAAAGCCCAACATCGCATTCAAGGGTGTCCGCAATTCATGGCTCATGCGTGACAAGAACATGGACTTGGCCTGACTGCCCGCCTCAGCCACTTGCCGCTGCACCTCCAGGCTCGCGGCTCTGGCGCGGGCTTGATCCAGGGCTTTTCGGTCACTGATGTCAACCACAGAGGCCAGACAAGTTTGCGCATCAGGCGACAGTGCCGCTTCAACCAA
>JACCDG010323164.1_pt1 | contig 11945 bp, 9 predicted proteins | sample 7442471 | NCBI WGS metagenome assembly JACCDG01 (sample SAMN15323444, study PRJNA562643) | freshwater metagenome | isolation source: river surface water | place: USA:Blue River Watershed | collected 2017-08-17
CCTGCCCTACCGCCCCGGAATCGCCGCCAGCAGTTTCTTTGTGTATTCATGCTGCGGGTTGGCGTAGATGGCGTCGGCGTTGCCGTATTCGACGGCCTGGCCCTGGTGCATCACCAACAGTTCGTCGGCGAGGTATTTGACGACGGAGAGGTCGTGGGAGATGAAGATGTAGCTCATGCCGTATTCGTCTTGCAGTTCTTGCAGCAGGTTGAGCACCTGGGCTTGCACCGAGACGTCGAGGGCGGAGACGGATTCGTCGCAGACGATGATTTCCGGCTGCATGGTGAGGCAGCGGGCGATGCCGATGCGTTGGCGCTGGCCGCCGGAGAATTCGTGCGGGTATTTGTAGAACGCTTGCTCGGGCAGGCCGACGCGCTTGAGCAGTTGTATTGCCCTGCCCTTGCGTTCGTCGTCGCTGGCGCCGATGCCGTGGATCAGCATCGGTTCCAGCAGGATCTGCCCGACGGTGAAGCGCGGGTTGAGTGAGGCGTAGGGGTTCTGAAAGATGATCTGCAGCTTTTTCTTGTACGGCAGGAATTCGCGCTCCGACAGCGCCAGCAGGTTGCGGCCTTCAAAGCTGACTTGACCGCCCTGCACCGGAAACAGCCGCAGCAGCGATTTGCCGAGGGTGGTTTTGCCGGAGCCGGATTCGCCGACGATGCCGAGGGTTTTGCCCTTGGCGAGTTTGAACGAGACATCCTTGACCGCTGCCAGCTCGTGTTTGCCGAACAGGCCAACGCGGCTGCTGAAGGTTTTTTTCAGGTTTTTCACTTCCAGCACGATCGGGTCGCTGGGGCTCACGCCGCGCTGGCGTTCTGCGGTGGGCAGGTGTTTGTCGTGGCCGTGAATGAAATCATCGACCACCGGCAGGCGCATCGGACGTTTGTCCAGCGTTGGCCGGCAGGCGAGCAAGGCGCGGGTGTAGACGTGATGCGGCGCGGCGAACACTTGCTCGGCCGGGCCTTGTTCCTTGATTTCGCCGTGTTGCATCACCACTACGTGGCTGGCGATTTCTTTCACCAGCGCCAGATCGTGGGTGATAAACAGGATCGCCATGCCGTGTTTGCGCTGCAGCGACAGCAGCAGCTCGAGAATCTGTTTCTGGATGGTGACGTCGAGCGCGGTGGTCGGTTCGTCGGCAATCAGCAGCTTGGGTTCACAGGCAATCGCCATCGCGATCATCACCCGCTGCTGCTGGCCGCCGCTCAATTCGTGCGGATAACTGTTGATGCGCCGCGCCGGCTCGGGGATGCCGACTTCGTTCAGCAGTTGTTCCGCCCGCGCCCACGCGGCCTTGCGGCTCATGCCCTTGTGTAGCTGTAGCACTTCGGCGATCTGCGCGCCGACCGGATATACCGGGTTGAGCGAGCTCATCGGCTCCTGAAAGATCATCGAAATCTGGCTGCCGCACAAGGCGCGGCGTTGCTGGGCGCTTTGCTGCAGCAAATCCCGACCGTCGAAGAGGATATGGCTGCCGCCTTCGACTTCGCTGTTGTCGTGCGGCAGCAGATCCATCACCGTCAGCGCCGACACCGATTTGCCGGAGCCGGATTCGCCGACCAGCGCCACCACGCTGTTGCGCGGCACGGCAAAGCTGACGCCTTTCAGCGCGTGGAAGGTCTGCTTGTTGCCGAGGCGGAAGTTGACGCGCAGATTGCGGATTTCGAGCAGGTTGTCGGCCATATCAGTTCCGTTTCATTTTCGGATCGAGCGCATCGCCCAGTACATCGGTAAATAGCGCGAACGCAACAACAAAGGTCGACATCACCAGCGCGGTAGTCGCCAGTTGCCACCATTTACCCAACACCAGCTCGGCCAGTACTTCGTTGATCATCGAGCCCCAGGAAATCAGCTCGGTCGGTACACCGAAGCCGAGGAAGGACAGAATTACCTCGGCCTTGATGAACTCGACCACCAGTTGTGACAACTGCACCAGAATCAGGTGGCTGACATTCGGCAGGATGTGGATAAACATGATACGTGGCGTACCGGCACCAATTGCGCCGGCGGCTTCAACGTATTCGCGGCTACGCTGTTTGATGTATTCGGAACGAATCAGGCGGTAGCAGCCAGTCCAGCCGGTGAGTCCAAGCACCAGAATCACGGTGCTGATGCCCTTGCCCAGCACCGCGGCAAACGCCAGCACCAGCAGAATATATGGGATCGAGGTAAAAACGTTGTAGACCCACTCCAGCAGATCATTGACGCGGCCGCCGAGATAACCCGCCAATGCACCGAGCAAAGTACCGATAGTTACTGCCATCAAAGCCGCAGCCACCCCAATGCTGATCGATACCTGCCCAGCCTTGATCGCCTTTTGCAACACATCGCGGCCCCATTTGTCGCCCCCCAGCGGCAGACTCCAACTTAAAGGCTTGCTGGCGGTTTCGTAAGCCTTCGCGCCTTTATCGATATCGGCGTAATACGGCGCCAACGGATCGATGGCGCGAGTTTCGGCGTCCACGCTTTGCTGCTCGGTTTTAAAACGGCTGTCTTGACCCTGCGGGTTGGGTGCGTCACGCATGAAACTCGGGTTGGCATACGACACGCCCAACTCGTCGCTCCAGTTGCTGGCAATCAGACCAAGCGCGCAGGCCAGCGCCAGCAGAAAATAAGTGGCCAGAATGGCGCCGCAGATACGTGCCACCTTGTCTGCCAGCAAACGTTTACCGGCCAGTTGCCAGAAACCATGGGAATGGGTAGTCATGCTCGCAGCCTTATTTGAGTTGCACGCGTGGATCAAGCCACTTGTAGAGCAGATCGACCAGCAGGTTGACCAGCATGGTCAACATTGCCAGATAAATGGTGATTGCCTTGATCACCGGAAAATCGCTGCGGTCAACAGCGCTGATCACCTCACGTCCCAGGCCAGGAATTGAAAATATCCTTTCAATCAGGAACGAGCCAATAAATAGCGCTGGCAAACTCATAGCCAAGTCGGTAACGATCGGTATCGCCGCATTGCGTAAGACATGCACCATCATCACTCTGCGTTCGCTGGCGCCCTTTGCCCTTGCAGTTCGAGCATAATCATGAGCAGTCTCGGCAACGATAAAAGATCGATACAAACGAGTACTGAAAGGCACCGAAACCAGCAACATCAAAAAAACGGGCAAAGGCGAAAACCAAGTCAGATTCGTCCACAAGTTGTCAGACCACCCCATTACAGGGAACCACCCCAACTTGTAGCCAAACAAAAACTGGCCAACCACGATATACAACAACAGGCTGATCGACATAGACGCGGTGCAGATCGCCATCACCGCTCGGTCTGTCAAAGTTCCCCGGTAATAGGCTACCCACATTGCCAACAGTATCGAAATGCTACCTCCGAGCAGCCACACCTGCCCCATCACCGTCAGCGACACCGGCGCGCGCTGCAGCAGCATGTCCGACACCGCCTCGTTGGTGGCCCAGCTGCGGCCAAAATCAAAGGTGACGATCTGCTGGATGAAAATCCACAACTGCACCCACACCGGCTGATCCAGCCCCAGTTGTTCGCGGATTGCCTGAATCTTGGCGGCGCTGGGGATCTTGCCGGCAAGGATGGTGGCCGGATCGCCACCGACATAGGTAAACAGGAAAAACACCAGCAGCACCACGCCCAGCAGCGTGGGGATCATCTGCAATACGCGGCGCAACAGATAGGCGCTCATGAGCCGCTCCCCGCCTTGCTGGCAGCGGCGCTGACGGGTGAGCGCTGGCCGGTGATTTCACGGAAGAAGGCATCCGGGCTGGGTTTGCGGCCGAGGAAACTTTCCACCAGCTGGTTCGGATCACGCTGGCCGCCGTTTTCCAGAATCAGCTGGCGATAACGCGCGCCGATGCTCGGGTTCATCACGTTGTCGCCAAACGCCGAGAGCATGTCCAGCGCCAGCACTTCCGACCACATATAGCCGTAATAACCTGCTGCGTAGCCGCCAACGATGTGGCCGAAGCTGCCGGGGAACTGCGTGCCGGGCACGTGGCCCAGTGGCGTGTTGCCCTCCATCTCGCTCCAGACGGCCATCGGGTCGACCGCCTTGCCGCTGAACAGCGCCATGTCGTAAGCGGCAAACAGCCGCTGGCGGGCGTAACGGATGCCCTGACCAAACTGCCGCGCCTGATTCAGGCGTTCCATCAGTTGCGGGTCAATCGGTTTGCAGGTCGGGCAGACTTCGTTGAACAGCTTTTGTGCCTCGGCGCGGCGCGGCCATTCTTCATACATTTGCGACGGGGCTTCGACAAAATCGCGCTTCACGGCCGTGCCGGCATTCAGTGCGTATCGCGTTTGCGACAACACGCCGTGCAGCACATGGCCAAATTCGTGGAACAGCGTTTCCAGCTCGTCCTGATTAAAACCATCACGGCTGAAGTTGGTTACCAGCACACTCACTGGCGTGCGTTTTTCCAGCGTGCTCACTGCCCGCACCGGGAAAGCCGCCGCGTGTTTGTATTTGCCGTCACGCGGGAACAGGTCGAGGTAAAAACTCGACAGATAGGTGCCATTGGCCCGGTCGAACACATCGTAGCCACGCACATCGTCGTGCCATTTCGGCAAATCCGGGTTGGCGCGGAACTCCAGGTCATACAGGTCACTGCTGACCTTCAACATCCATTTAACCGTGGGTTCGGATGGAAATTGTGCGCGTACCGCCTGCGCATCAATGCTGAAGCGGGCCTTGCGCAGCTTTTGTTCGTAGTAGAGAAAATCCCAGCGTTTCAGCCCGGCCTGCGGCAGGTTGAGATGTTTGGCCTTTTCTGCGCCCAGCTCGGCCAGCTCGCGTTTTTCCAGTGCCTCCACCTGGCTCTGCACCTCGGCCAGGAAACGGTTGACGTTGTCGGGGCTGGCCGCCATGCGCTGTTTCAGCACAAACGTGGCGTAATCGGGGTAAGCCATCAGCTGCGCCAGTTGCTGGCGCTTGTGCATCACCTCGCGCAGGATGGCCAGATTGGCCTCGCCACCCCGGCGGCTGAATTCGTATTGATAACGCTGGCGCACGGCTTCGTTATCGGCAAAGCCCATGATCGCCTCCGACTCAGGCGCGTCGAAGCCGATCAGATAGTTTCCGGCGTCGTCACGCCTGGCCTTGGCGAGAAACTCTTTCGGCACACCGGCCAGCTCGTCAGGCGTAAAGCTGAGCTTGGTCTTGTTGTCGCGCAGATTGCGGGCAAAGTCCTGGCTCAGCCTGGTGAGGCTGTCCTGCAGCTTGCGCACCTGCTCGCGCCTGGCCTTGGGCAGGTTGACGCCGGCGCGTTCGAATTCTTCCAGCGTCTGGCGGCGGGCTTCGACGTCGATCTCATCGCTGGCCTTGAGTGCCTTGAAGCGCTGATACAGCGCCCGGCTCTGGCCAGTCTTGTTGAACAGCGCCATCAGCTTCAGCTCGCAGGCCTCGGCTGCCTTGCGCACTGCGGCATCGGGGCTGACTTCCGACAGCAGGCCCACCGGGCCGGCCAGGTTCTGCACCTCGATGTCCAGCCGGTTCCACGCCTGCAGGGTATTTTGCAACGTTACCTTTGGCAGTGGCAGTTTTTCCAGCGCGGCAATCTGCTTGCCGGTGCGGCTCAGGGTGGCATCACACTGCACCGGCAGTTCGGCCGCACTGAACAAGGTAATGGCGCCGGCCGGGGTGGCCATGGCGGGCACGGCCGGCCAGATGGCAGCCAGCAGAACGGAAACGGTCAACAAACGGCTTTTCATGGTTTAACGCTTTTTGGCAGCGGCCTTGGCGGCCAGGTCGATATCGAGATACTTGAAATGCGGCATGTGATCCGGATGCGGCTTGTAACCGCTGATCCACGGCTGTGCCAGCGAGGTGCCAATGCGGTGGCTGTTGTAAATCCACGGTGCATAAGCGGCCACAATGCGGCTCATCTGCCGTAACTTGGCATTACGCTCGGGCGAATCGGGCGAGGTGGCGATATCTTCGTATAGCGCATCAAACTGCCGGTTGCGGAAGCGTGATTCATTGCCCGGCCCGGCATTCGGGCCATACAGCAGCTGCATGAAGTTCTCTGCATCCGGGTAATCCGCCCCCCATGCCGCGCCGGCAAACTGGTATTGGCCCGACTGGCGGGTTTTCACCAGCTCGGAGAACGGCATTTTGCGGATTTCCAGTTTGATGCCTATGCCTTTCAGGCTTTTCAGCAAAAACTCTTCAAAATCGCGCCGGTCGCCGCCGGTGCTGGTGGTGTAGGTAATCAACAGCGGTTTGCCGCTCGGCAGCTCGCGCCAGCCGTCGCCATCAACATCCTTGTAGCCAAACCGGTCGAGCAAGGCGTTGGCGCGGGCCGGGCTGTAACTGTTGAGGGTATTCTTGAATGTGGGGTCATAACCGGTAATGCCGGGTGCCACCGGCGACTGTGCCGCCAGCGCCTGGTTGTTGGCCACCACCGAAATCAGCTTGGCCTGATTCATCGACATCGCCATCGCGCGCCGCAGTGCAATTTTATCGGGGCTGTAGCCCCCTACCACCGGGTTTTCCATATTGAACTGCAGGTAGGTCAGATCGGCTTCCGGCTCACGGAAATACTTCACACCGCGTTTGACGTAGGCCTCGCCCAGCTTGCCACCCGGCGCGACAATACGGGTGAACTCGGCGCCCAGCCCCTGCAGCACGTCCAGTTCGCCACTTTCAAACGCCAGATACGCGCCCTGCGCACTCTCGATAATGCGGATATCGATGGTGCCGATACGCGGAAAGGTCTTGCCGGCCAGCTCCTGCGCCACTTTGCCATCCACCCCCGTGGCGCCGGCGGCCGGGCGGTAGGTTTCGCCGCGATACTGCGGATTGGCCTGCAGCACAATGCGCGTGGCGCGTTGCCAGTCTTTCAGCACATAAGGCCCGGTGCCAACCGGATGGGCGCTGAAATCGCTGCCGTATTTTTCGACGACTTCACGCGCAACAACGCCGGTGGCCGGGGCGGCGAGGATGTTGGGCAGGTTGTAGTCGGTTTTTTTCAGGCGGATTTGCAGCGTGTAACGATCCAGCGCGCGCAGGCCGTCGATTGGCAAATCGTAATCAAACCTGCCGCTTTTCTGGCCGGCGGCAATTTTTTCATCCAGCCCGACAACCTTGCCTTTCAGCATGAAATCCCACGGCGCCTTGGCTGTCGGGTCCACCAGCCGCTGCAGGCTGTAGACCACATCCTGCGCGGTCAACTCGCGGCGCTTGCCGCCAAAAGCCGGGTCGTCGGTGAAATAAATACCCTTTTTGATGCGAAACACGAAGGTTTTGCCGTTATCGCTGATCTGCGGCAAAGCCTCGGCCAATTGCGGCACCAGCTTCTGCGGCCGCGCCAGGTAGTCATAGCCCAGCAGGGTTTCGTAGATATTGCTGGTCACTTCCAGCGAATAACGATCGGAATAGGCAGCCGGGTCAAAACCGGATTCGGGTGCGCCGAAGTAGGCATGCAACACCTTGCCGGAATCGGCTGCGGCAAGGGCGGCACTGCTCAAGAGCAGGCCCGGCAACAACAGGGAACGCAACAGGCTAAACATCCGGTAACCGGTTTAGAGTGAACAATCTACAATCAATATCATGAGCTGGCAGATCATGCCAAGCGCAAATCACACTCAGCCCCGGCGGGCGGGCCAATGGCGCTGCAGCAGCTTGCGCCCTTCGTCCAGCAGCAGCACGCTGGACGCCACGGCAAATGCCAGAGCCCAATCCTTCGGCAACAGGTCGGTAGTGGCAAAAACCTGCTGCGCCGGGCGCCAGTGCACCACCAGCAACTGCAGCAACAGCACCGCCACAATCGCCCCCCAGAGCCGCACATTGCGAAACAGACTGGCGTTGAACACACTGCCGAATTCAGCCCGTGCGTTGAAGATATTGAAAAACTGGAACAGCACAAACGTGCTGAACGCCAGCGTATGGGCATACTGCTCGCTACGCCCTGCTGCTTGCGCATAAACAAACAGCGCCAGCGTGCCGGCCGCCATGGTGGCGCCATACAGCGCCAGCCGGCCAAACCGGTGCCAGCCGAGAATCGCCTGGTCGCGGCTGCGCGGTGCCTCGTGCATGATGCCGGGGCGCGCCGGGTCGAGGCCGAGTGTCAGCGCCGGCGGGCCATCCATGATGATGTTGATCCACAGAATCTGGATGGCGGTAAAGGGTGCGGGCAGCCCCAGCAATGATGCCGACAGCACGCTGAGAATGGCACCGACATTGGTGGAGAGCTGGAAACGCACGAACTTGACGATATTGTCGTAGATGGTGCGGCCTTCACTCACCGCGTTGACGATGGTGGCAAAGTTATCGTCGGCCAGCACCATGCTGGACGCCTCCTTCGCCACTTCAGTGCCGGTGATGCCCATCGCCACGCCGATGTCGGCACTCTTTAATGCCGGGGCATCGTTGACGCCGTCACCGGTCATCGCCACCACATGCCCGGCGCCACGCAGGGTTTGCACCAGACGCACCTTGTGCTCCGGCGTCACCCGGGCAAAAACCGCAATCTGCCCGATACGCTGCTGCAACTGCTGCGCTGTCAAACCATCCAGCTCGTCGCCACTGATGGCCTCGCCCTCCAGCCCCAGTTCGTGCGCAATCGCTGCGGCGGTGAGCTTGTGGTCGCCGGTAATCATTTTCACCTTGATGCCGGCACGCCGGCACAGCGCAATGGCCTCGCGTGCCTCGGGCCGCGGCGGGTCGATCAGGCCGACCAGCCCCAGCAATTCCAGCTCGTCAACATACGTCAGCAGGTCGGCATTGCGATCAAATGCCGAAGCAGGAATCAGCTTGCGCGCCACTGCCAGCACGCGCAAAGCCTGCTGTGCCATCTGCCCGTTCTGGTTGAGCATGCGCTGGCGCCACTCTTCGTCCAGCAACAAGGGGCCAAGATCGGTTGCCACATCACGGCAGCGCGCCAGCAACACATCCGGTGCGCCCTTGACGTGAATCTGCACCATATCGCCGATCTGGTGGAAGGTGGCCATGAACTTCCACTCGGAATCAAACGGCAGCTCTGCCACACGCGGCGCCTGTGCCAATTCGGCTGCCACGTTAAGCCCGCCCTTGCAGGCCAGCGCCAGCAGTGCGCCCTCCGTCGGATCACCGATCAGCTGCCCCCGATCCAGGCGTGCCTCGTTGCACAAGGCCAGCGGCAGCAGCACATCACGCAGTGCCGCCGGGCTGGCTCGGCTGTCGCCATCAAAAATATCGCCCTGGGTGTGATAACCCTGACCGCTCACCCGGTATTGGCGACCGCGAAAGAACAATTGCCGTGCAGTCATCTGATTCAGCGTCAGCGTGCCGGTCTTGTCGGAGCAGATCACCGTGGTGCAACCCAGCGTTTCTACCGCCGCAAGCTTTTTCAGGATGGCCTGCTGTCTGGCCATGCGCCGCATGCCCAGCGCCAGGGTTACGGTCACCACGGCCGGCAAGCCTTCGGGAATGGCGGCCACCGCCAGCGCGATCGAAGTCAGGATGATTTCGCTGAGCGGCTCGCCGCGCGCCCAGCCGAGCAGGAAAATCAGTGTCACCACCGCGCCGGCTATCTGCGCCAGCTTGCGGCCCAGCGTATCCAGCTGCTGCTGCAACGGCGTCATCGCTTCTTCAGCCTGCTGCAACAGGCCGGTGATGCGCCCCATTTCCGTTGCCATGCCGGTGGCCGTCACCAGCAGCTCGGCGCGGCCACGGCTGACCACGGTGTTCATGAACAACATATTGCTGCGTTCTGCCAGCGGGGTAGCGGCGGGTAGCGGCTGGGTGTGTTTGCCTGCTGCCTGCGATTCGCCGGTGAGCGCCGCTTCGACCACTTCCAGATTGGCTGCCAGCAACAAGCGGCCGTCTGCCGGCACCTTGTCGCCCGCCTCCAGCAGCACAATGTCACCCGGCACCAGGTCGGCACACGCCAGGCTCTGCAACTGCCCGTCGCGCAGCACCCGCGCGTGGCTGGCCAGCATGTCTTTCAGTGCCTGCAGGCTTTTTTCTGCGCGGAACTCCTGATAGAAGCCCAGCAAGGCGTTGAATATCAGCACCACTACGATGACAATGCTGTCGCTGACATCGCCAATCACTCCGGCCAGCACAGCGGCAAACAGCAATACCAGCACCAGCACGCTGCGAAACTGATCCAGCAGCCGCAGCCAGACGGCCCGCGCCGGCTGCTGCAAAAGCTGGTTGGGGCCCATGCGGCGCAGCTGCAATTGCGCCTCGGCCGTACTCAGCCCCTCGCTGCGTGATGCCTGGGCCTGCAGCGCGGCAGCGCAGGTTTGCGCCCACGGGGCTGAATCCGGGCCGGGGGGATGCGGTGAGATGGTGTCATTCATCGGCAAAAGAGACTTCCAGGAGAGATAACATTTTGACAACACAACGTTCGATTCTGATTACCGGCTGCTCCAGCGGCATTGGCCTGTGCGTGGCACACGGGCTGCAGCAACGTGGCTGGCGCGTGTTTGCCAGCGCCCGCCAGGCGGATGATGTGGCGCGCCTGCTGGCTGCCGGGCTGGAAGCACTGCAACTGGACGTTGATGACAGCCTGTCGATCCACGCCGCTGTGGCAAGTGTGACGGCCCGCTGCGGTGGCCGGCTGGATGCATTGTTCAACAACGCCGGATACGGCCAGCCCGGCGCAGTGGAAGACATCCCGCGCGAAGCGTTGCGCGCGCAATTCGAAACCAATCTGTTTGGTGCATGGGAACTGACCAACGCAGTGCTGCCGCTGATGCGTAAACAAGGCGCCGGCCGCATCCTGTTCAACAGCTCGGTACTGGGTTTTGCCGCCATGCCCTTCCGCGGTGCCTACAACGCCAGCAAGTTTGCCATGGAAGGCATGGCCGACACACTGCGCCTGGAGCTGGCCGGCAGCGGCATCGAAGTCGCGCTGATCGAGCCCGGCCCCATCATCAGCCGCTTTCGCGCCAACGCCGCGGCCCGGTTCCACAAATATATCACCGCCACAACCAGCGTCCACCATCAGGCCTATGCGGCAATGCAGGCGCGCCTGGACAAGGTTGGCCCTGCTGCGCCGTTTACCCTGCCGCCCGAAGCCGTACTGCAGGCAGTGATCCACGCACTGGAGAGCCGCCGGCCACGCGCCCGTTACCGCGTAACCACGCCAACCAGGGTATTTGCCGTGGCAAAACGCCTGCTCAGCACCCGCCTGCTCGACAAATTGCTGTTATTGAGCGTGCGGGACGAACGCCAACGTTGATATAATAAGCAGTCAAATCAGCCAACTCAGGAACAGCATCATGGCCCAGGATATTGCCTACGTTTCGGAATTCACCCAGTTCATGCGTGGTTTTCTGGAACAACACCCGGAAGTACAGCAACAGCAAGTCGCCCATCGCGCCACCTGGTGGGATCGTGAAATCGACCGGGAACTGTATCAGGGTTTTGAGGACGGCAAGGTCAAACAGAAACCTTACGTTTATCAGCCTGACTGAAACGGATTCAGCCAAAGTGAAAGCCGGCATGGTGTCATGCCGGCTTTTTTGCGATCACACGATCCGGCAGCCTGTCATTCGGCCTGGTTCTTTTCATTCACCTCGAATGGAATCGCGTTGCCTTCTGCGTCGACAAACTTGCCGATAAACTGCCCTTGTTTGGGTGTTCCCTTCGCCAGTTCGGTAAAGGTGCAGCGCTGCAAATCGGCCAGATACAGCGTTTTGCCATCCTGCACCTGATACGTCAGATCATCCAGCTTGCGCAGCCGAATCTCTTCAATATCGCCTTTCACATCATCCGGCATGCGGTGCTTGCGCTGGCAATCCGGCATGCGGCTGACAGTGAACCAGCGCTCCACATTCTGGCTCCAGAAATACCGCGTTTCGCGGATCAGGGTAAAGGATTTGCTGTTGTCCATCTGGTATGAGCCAGCATAGATCTTGCAACCACCGAGCGTGGCGCCGGCAAGCATAACCAGCAGCAGACGCGAGAAGCGTGAGTTCATCGGGAAAGTATCGGAATCGGGCTGTTGATGCGCTCAGTATAGGCGGCAGAGTAAAAAACACTAAG
>JACCDG011931161.1_pt1 | contig 11945 bp, 13 predicted proteins | sample 7442471 | NCBI WGS metagenome assembly JACCDG01 (sample SAMN15323444, study PRJNA562643) | freshwater metagenome | isolation source: river surface water | place: USA:Blue River Watershed | collected 2017-08-17
CCGCTCGTGGCACAAGCCGATGTGGAACGTGCGGGCCTGTTGCTGCGCACGTGGCAGCACATCACCAAGTTGTTCGGCAAGTGAGTTTGATCGACTCGGCAGCGGGGCCCTTGTCGAGCCCCGCGCGCCGCACCGCCGTTTTCTGACCCCATCTGACTACCCGCCCAGCAACACCCCCGCGAACCGTGTGCAAAGGGCGATCTTCAGGCAGCGCCCTTCGAACCTGAATTTGAATCGAATCGGTCCGTTACATGTCTTTGCGGGATTTTGCAAATATTTGTTGCGAAGAATCCAAAAGGAACTTACATTAGGTGGGTTACAGCAATTTTGCTTTCCCGTGCTGTAGCCAGGTTCGATCTGGGCAGCGGTACCCCAAAACCGCACACCTCCACCGCACACCACCTCATTCCTATGGTGCCCCGCTTCGGTGGTCTGACTTTTCCCTAGGCAAGCTTCACTCTCGCGACCTTTACGCGGTCGTCGTTGCCCATGCTCCGTCGCAGTTCGTGACGGCATGAATCCGGGCCCAACAAGCCCGAACTTCAAAGTTTTAATGTCATTTGCTACCACTCATCCGTTCGCCGTTGGCGAGTTTCGGATCACACCCCTGAGCCGTGCACACGGCGCAGGTCACCACACCGCCGTGCTCTCCATCCGCAGAGGCAAGGGCAGCCAGACACATGACCGTGTCTACACGTTTAAACCTGAGTTCAAAACACAGGACAGTGCGCTGATGTACGCAGCAGCACAGGGCCGCTACTGGCTGCTCAACCCCGCCTCACTGGCTTAACCCTTCCATTCAAGGCAGTCATATGGCTAAGGAAGAACTGATCGAGATGCAAGGCAAGGTGGATGAAATGCTGCCTGATACGCGTTACCGTGTGACGCTGGAAAACGGCCACCAGTTGATCGCGTACACCGGAGGAAAGATGCGCAAGCACAGAATTCGCATTTTGGCGGGCGACAACGTCACGCTGGAGATGTCGCCTTACGACCTGTCCAAAGGCCGAATCACCTTCCGCCATATCGAAAACCGCCAACCCCGCGCTGCGGGTGCGCCCGCGTTCAAGCGCAAGCGCTGAATTTTTTCGACACCCTGTTTTTAACCTGCGCCCCTCTTTCGCAGGGCGCTTTTTCTGAAAGGCTCCAAAATGAGCAACAAACTTTACGTCGGCAACCTGTCTTACTCGGTTCGCGATGACGACCTTCTCCAACAGTTTTCCTCCTTTGGTCAGGTTCAGTCTGCCAAAGTGATGATGGAACGTGACACAGGCCGCTCCAAGGGCTTCGGCTTTGTCGAGATGTCGAACAGCCAAGAGGCCGAAGCCGCCATCCGCGGCATGAACGGCCAAAACATGGGCGGCCGTGACCTGACGGTCAACATCGCGCGTCCGATGGAAGCACGCCCTCCGCGTACCGGTGGCTACGGCGATTCCCGTCGCAGCTATTGATACCCCAGCGGTAACTGAAAAAGCCAGCGCAAGCTGGCTTTTTTTTGAGCGCTCGGACGGGCAAACAACCGAACTGACGAACTGCCTGAAGCTTGCGCACCGCCCCCAGGCGAACCAATGGCTTCAGCCTTGGACCGGCGCCGCGTGCAGATCCAGCCGCCGCCCAGCTTTGACGATCTGGCTCGGGATGTCGTGACCGATCAGCCCAGGCAAGGTCTTGGCCGCAGCGATGATGCGCGCCAGGTCCACCCCGGTTTCAAAGCCCATGAGTTCGAGCGCATGGATGATCTCTTCGCTGCACACATTGCCGGTGGCCCCGGGTGCATACGGGCAGCCGCCGATGCCACCGAGCGAGCTGTCAAAGCGCGTGGCGCCCGCGTCGATGGCCGCCAGCACATTGGCCAGGCCCATGCCCCGGGTGTTGTGAAAGTGCAAGGTCAATTCGGTGCCCGGCCAGCGCTGGATGAAGGCCTGCGTCAGCGCGAACACCTGGTTCGGATAGGCCATGCCGGTGGTGTCGCACAGGGTGACGCCGTGCACGCCCATCTCCTCAAGATAGCGCGCGCACCAGTCGAGCACGGTGGAGGTCGGCACATCGCCCTCGATCGGACAGCCAAAGCTGCACGATAACGACACGTTGACCCCCACGCCACCCTGCAAGCCCGTGGCCGCCACCTGGGCCAGCCCGTCATATGACTGCTGGCGGCCCATGCGCAGATTCGATTGGTTGTGGCTTTCGCTGGCCGACATGACCAGGTTGAGTTCGTCGGTACGTGATTCAATGGCGCGTTCGGCCCCGCGCACATTGGGCACCAGTGCGCTGTAGACGACGCCAGGCTGGCGGCGGATCTCGCGCATCACGATTTCGGCGTCGCGCAAGGCAGGAATGGCCTTGGGCGACACAAAAGCCGTCACCTCGATCTTGCTCAACCCGCTCTCGGACAGCGCATTGACCAGGGCAATCTTGTCTTCGGTGGGCACAAACGCTTGCTCCACCTGCAGGCCGTCACGGGTGCCAACCTCCTGCATGTGGATGCGCCGACCCTGGCCCGCCCAGGCGGCGGGGTGTCCAGCAGACACGGTGCTGAGCGTGTTCATGCGGCCACCCCCTTCGCACGCAGCGCCTCGATTTGCGCGGCGTCCAGGCCGAGTTCGGCCAGCACACCGTCTGTGTCGTCGCCCAGGCCCGGTGCAGATGAACGCACAGACCCGGGTGTGCCCAGCAGTTTGGGCACAATGCCCGGCACCTCGATCTCGTGACCGTCACGGGTCTGCTGCTTGAGGATCATGTCGCGGGCACGGTAGTGCGGGTCTTCGGCAATGTCTTTGGCGGTGTACACGCGGCCGGCGGGCACCTTGGCCAGTCCCAGCACGTCCAGCACCTCGGTCACGCCACGGGTCTGCGTCCAGGCTTCGATGGCGGCGTCCAGCGCCTGCACCTGCTGCACGCGGCCGGCGTTGTCGGCCAGGGCCGGGTCGTTGCCCAGATCGTCACGGCCAATGGCCGTCATCAGGCGCTTGAAGATGCTGTCGCCATTGCCGGCGATCAGCACCACACCGTCGGCGCAGCGGTAAGCGTTGGAGGGGGCGATGCCCGGCAGCGCCGAGCCGGCGGGCTCGCGCACTTCACCAAAAGCGCTGTATTCAGGGATCAGGCTTTCCATCACGTTGAACACGGCCTCGTGCAGCGCCACATCGATCACCTGGCCTTTGCCGCCGTTGACCTTGCGGTGGTAGAGCGCCGTGAGCACACCGATGGTGCCGTGCAGTGCTGCCAGCGTGTCGCCAATGGAGATGCCGCAGCGCACCGGCACCCGGCCGGGTTCGCCCGTGAGGTGGCGCAGTCCGCCCATGGCTTCGCCAATCGCGCCAAAACCCGGCAGGTCGCGGTAGGGGCCGGTCTGACCGTAGCCCGAGATGCGCAGCATGATCAGGCCGGGGTTGGTTTGGGCCAGGGTGTCGTAGTCCATGCCCCAGGCTTCAAGCGTGCCGGGGCGGAAGTTCTCGATCAGCACGTCGGCCTCGGCGATGAGGCGGCGCGCGATGTCCTGGCCTTCGGCGGCGCGCAGGTCGAGCGCGATCGAGCGCTTGTTGCGCGACTGCACCTGCCACCACACCGAGGTGCCGTTGAGGATCTTTCGCCAGTTGCGCAGCGGGTCGCCCGACTGGGGCGCCTCGATCTTGATGACATCGGCACCAAAGTCACCCAGCGTCTTGCCAGCGAAAGGCCCGGCGATCAGCTGACCCATCTCGACCACCCGCAGCCCTTTGAGGGCGCCGGGGCTCAGTTCAGGCATGTTCATGGCGAATCCTTTCAGTCCACCGTGGCACCGGAGGCTTTGACGATTTTGGCCCAGCGCGGCAGGTCGTCACGGATCAGGCTGACGAACTGCTCGGTGCTGGTCTTGTAGGGTTCGCAACCCACGCCGGCCAGGCGCTCCTGCACCTCTTTGGAGTCGAGTGCCTTGGCGATTTCGGCATTGAGTTGGGCCACGATGTGCTTGGGGGTGCCGGCCGGGGCAAACAGGCCGTACCAGGGTGTGGCACCGAAGCCCTTGACCGTCTCGCCAATCGTTGGCGCATCGGGCAGGCTGGGCAGGCGCTTGGGGTTGACCACGCCCAGCACCTTGACCTTGCCAGAACGGATGAAGGCGATCGAGGATGGCAGGCTCTGCACCGAGACCTGCACCTGACCGGCCACCAGATCGGTGACGGCGGCGGACGAGCCTTTGTAGGGCACGTGCACCATGTCGATGTCGGCGGCCTTGCCCAGCATTTCGCCAATCAGGTGGTTCAACGTGCCGTTGCCCGCCGAGCCGATGTTGATCTTGCCCGGCTGCTGCTTGGCCAGGGCGATCAGTTCGGCCGTGTTCTTGACGGGAAAGGCCGGGTTGGCCACCAGCACATAGCCCGCCGTGGCCACGGTGCCGATGGGTTCGAAGTCCTTGAGCGGGTCAAAGCCGGTGCTCTTGTACAGCGAAGGGTTGATGACCATGGAACTGTCGGCCGTGAGCATCAGGGTGTAACCGTCGGGCCGAGCGCGGGCGGCGGCCACGGTGCCGACATTGCCACCAGCGCCGGTGCGGTTGTCGATGATGAAGGACTGCCCCAGTTGTTCCGTGAGTTTCTGGGCAATGACGCGGGCAATGGCGTCGTTGGCGCCACCGGCGGCCTGCGGCACGATCAGGGTGACCGGCTTGCTGGGGTATTTGTCTTGTGCCAGGACGGCGCCGTTGGCGGCCAGTGCCAGGGTCAGGGCCAGCAGGGTTCTGCGTTGCGTGAACATGAAAAGTCTCCTTGGGGAAATGGGTTCAGTTGAACAGCCAGGGGCTCAGAGCGCGCTGGCGGTTTTCGTAGGCGCGGATGCGGTCGGCTTTTTGCAAGGTCAGGCCGATGTCGTCCAGACCGTTCAGCAAGCGGTGCTTGCGCGAGGCGTCGACCTCGAAAGCGATGGCCATGCCGGTGGACGTGGTGATCTGCTGCGACGCCAAGTCCACAGTCATGGTGTAGCCGGGCTTGTATTCGACTTCGTTGAACAATTGGTCGATCAGCGCGTGCGGCAGCCCGATGGGCAACAAGCCGTTCTTGAAGCAGTTGTTGAAGAAGATGTCGGCAAAACGCGGTGCCAGCAGCACACGGATGCCGTGGTCATTCAGGGCCCACACCGCATGCTCGCGGCTGGAGCCGCAGCCAAAATTCTCGCGTGCGAGCAGGATTTGTGCGCCGTCATAACGCGCCTGGTTGAGCGCGAACGCGGGGTTGCGCGGTCGTTGCGACACGTCTTGCCCCGGCTCGCCACGGTCCAGGTATCGCCACTCGTCGAACAGGTTCTCACCAAAACCGGTGCGCTGGATCGACTTCATGAACTGTTTGGGGATCAGGGCATCGGTGTCCACGTTGGCGCGGTCCACCGGCACCACCAAAGATTGCAAATGGGTGAACGGGCGCATCACGCCACCTCCAGGGTCAAAGCGTCAAGTTCTTCCACGCTGGCCAGTCGGCCTGCGATGGCGGCGGCAGCGGCCAGGGCGGGGCTGAGCAAATGGCTGCGCCCACCGGGGCCCTGGCGGCCTTCAAAGTTGCGGTTGCTGGTGGAGGCACAGCGCTCGCCCGGCGACAGGCGGTCGTCGTTCATGCCCAGGCACATCGAGCAGCCGGGCTCGCGCCACTGCAAACCGGCCGCAGTGAAGACGCGGTCCAGTCCCTCGGCCTCGGCCTGCGCCTTGACCAGGCCCGAGCCCGGCACCACCAGGGCCTGAACGATGTGGCTGGCGACATGCCGGCCCTGGACCACCGAGGCGGCAGCACGGAGGTCTTCGATTCGGGCGTTGGTGCATGAGCCGATGAACACCTTGTCGATGCGGATGTCGCGCATGGGGGTGCCGGGCGCCAGGTCCATGTAGCTCAGCGCTGCCTCCATGCTGGCGCGCCGCACGGCATCGCGCTCCTGTGCCGGGTCGGGCACATGGCCGGTCAAGGGCACCACCATCTCGGGTGAAGTGCCCCAGGTGACCATGGGCTGCAGGGTGCTGGCATCGATGTCCAGCACGCGGTCGAACATGGCACCTTCGTCGCTGACCAGATGGCGCCAGGCGGCCACAGCCGCGTCCCAGTGCGCCCTGTGCGGTGCGCTGGGACGGCCGCGCAGGTAGTCGATGGTGGTCTGGTCCACCCCCACCAGGCCGACGCGGGCACCGGCCTCGATGGCCATGTTGCACAGAGTCATCCGCCCTTCCATCGACAACGCGCGCACGGCGCTGCCGCCAAACTCGATGGCAAAGCCCGTGGCACCGGCGGTGCCGAGCAGGCCAATGATGTGCAGCACCATGTCCTTGGCCGACACACCCAACGCCAGCTCCCCCTCGACGCGCACCAGCATGCGCTGCATCGGGCGGATGGCCAGGCATTGCGTGGCCAGCACATGCTCCACATCCGAAGTGCCGACACCGAAAGCCAGCGCGCCAAACGCGCCATGGGTGCTGGTGTGCGAATCGCCGGCCACCACCGTCATGCCCGGCAGGGTGGCGCCCTGCTCCGGCCCGACCACGTGGATGATGCCTTGCGTCTTCTGGCCCAGACCGTGGAACGTGATGCCGAACTCCTGGCAATTGACACCCAGCTGCCGCACCTGTGCGCGCGACAGCGGGTCGGCAATGGCTTCGAGCGAGGTGCGTTGCGCGGCCGTGGTCGGCACGTTGTGGTCGGCCACCGCGATCACGGTGTCGGCACGCCAGGGCTGGCGCCCCGACAGGCGCAGGCCTTCGAAGGCTTGCGGACTGGTCACTTCATAGACCAGGTGGCGGTCGACATAAATCAGCGATTCGCCATCGTCGGTCTCGTCGACCAGATGGCTTTGCCAGAGTTTGTCGAACAGGGTTTGGGGGGTAGGAGACATGGAGACAGCACAGAAACAGGGATGCGGCCCGCAGTCTAGGAACAAGCCACGCCGGGCGGAATGCCCAAGACGTCAAACGAGCTTTCGCCAACGGCGAAAGCGAGATGCTCACACCGGCGCGGCTGCCAGATGGTCAAACAGGCTGCGCGCCGGCCGCGCCAGCGCGCCCAGATCGCGCGCGGCCAGCAGCAGGTCGCGATGCACCCAGTCGTCGCTCAGCTCGATCTTGCGCAAACCCAGTGCCTGGATCAGCGGCTGCACGGCGGTGACCGGCAGCACCGCGATGCCCAGACCTGCCGCCACCATCTGGCACATGGCGTCGAAGCTGCGCACATGGATGCGGATGCGCAGCGGTTTGCCCGTCTGCCCGCTCTCGAGTGCCAGCCGCTGGGCCAGCGAGGTCGATTGCGTCAGGCTCACAAAGTCGTAGTCCACCGCTTCGGCAAAGGCCACCTTTTTGCGCCGTGCCAGCGCATGGCCTGGGGGCACCACCAACACCAGGCGGTCGCTGCGGTAGCGCCGGGTCTGCAGGCCCAGCGCCGGTGTGCGGTCGGCCAAAATGCCCAGATCGGCCCGGCCATCGAGGATGGCCAGCACCACGTCCTGGCTCTCGGCTTCGTTGAGCTCGATGCGGATGCCCGGCTGCAAGCGCGTGAACGCGGCCAGGTCGCCGGGCAGGAACTGGGTCACGGCCGAGGTGTTGGCCCACAGCCGCACCACGCCCAGCAAGCCCTTGGCATGGTCGGACAGGTCGGCGCTCATCTGGTCCACATCGCCCAGAATGCGCTGCGCATGGCGCTGCAGGGCCTGGCCTGCAGGGGTGAGCTTGACACCGCGCGAATGCCGCTCCAGCAGCGGCACGCCGAATGCGGTCTCCAGATCGGTCATGCGCTTGCTGGCCGCGCCAATGGCCAGCATGGCCAATTCGGCGCCCTGGCTGATGCTGCCGGTGCGGGCCACCAGGTTGAAAAGGGACAACGAGACAAGGTCGATGCGGTGCAGGTTCATGGCTGGGCGGTGCGGCGTCGGGTGACATTATGGAACCCGCCTGGCAAAGGCGCGCAGGCTGTAAAGAGTTGTATCCTCGCCCACTGCCATCCTGCTGTGCCGGTCACCCCCCTGCCCTGGCTGGCCCCCTCTGGAGATTTGTGCATGCCCCCCCGCCCGGAACCTGAAGCATTGCGGCTGTCCTGCGTGATGCCGGCCTACAACGAAGCCCTGAACCTGCCCACCGTGGTGGCGCAGGTCATGCAGGCGCTGCGCGGCCTGGCTGCGCAGGTCGAGTTGATCCTGGTGAACGATGGCAGCCGCGATGCCACCGCTGAGGTGGCACGCCAGCTGTGCGCCCAGGTGCCTGGGGTGGTGCTGCTCGATCTGTCCCGCAATTTCGGCAAAGAGGCGGCACTGACCGCCGGCCTGCAGGCCGCCAGCGGTGATGTGGTCGTGCTGATGGACGCCGACGGCCAGCACCCGACCGAGCTGCTGCCCGTGATGCTCCAGCATTGGCGCGAAGGCATGGATGTGGTGTACGCGGTGCGCCGCACGCGCGACGACCAGTCGGCCCTGCACGGGCACCTGACGGGCTGGTTCTACAAGCTGGTGAACTGGGGCAGCCGCTTCGAGATCCCGGCCAACGCGGGCGACTTTCGGTTGATGGACCGCCGCGCGGTTGATGCGCTCAATGCCCTGCCCGAACGCAACCGCTTCATGAAGGGTCTGTACGCCTGGGTGGGTTTTCCCAGCCTGGCGGTGGACTATGTGCCCCTGCCACGCCAGGGCGGCGAGAGTGCATTTGGCTTGCGCGGGGCGTTTTCGCTGGCCATGACCGGCATGCTGGCGTTTTCGACTGTCCCGCTGCGCCTGATGACGCTGTTTGGCCTGCTGCTGGCTTTGTCTGCCGTGGCCTACGGCGTGTGGGTGATTGGCGAGTATTGGCTGCTGGGCAACCGCGTGCCGGGCTACCCGACCATCGTGGTCAGCGTCATGTTTTTCAGCGGCATCCAACTCTTCTCGCTGGGGGTGCTGGCCGCCTACGTGGGCCGCATTTACGAAGAGGTCAAGCAACGCCCCACTTATTGGGTCAAGGAACGCCACGGCCAGGGGCTGCCCACGGCAGGAGACACCCCATCGTGAACGCGCCTTGGTGGCGCTCGGGCTTTTTCTTTGGCCTGGTGGGGGTGGCGGCGGCGCTCACCCACCTGGCGGTGTTTGAGGCACTGAAGTCGATGCTCTGGCCCGAGCTGGCCAATGCGGCGGGCTTTGGCGTGGCGTTTGTCGTCAGCTTTGCCGGCCACCGCTGGCTGAGTTTTGCCGGTACCAGCACGCCGCTGGGTCAAAGTCTGCGGCGGTTCGGTGTGACGGCACTGGCGGGTTTTGCCTGCAACGAGCTGTGCTTCATGGGCCTGTACCGGCTGGCAGGCTGGCCATCGCTGGCCGCCCTGCTGGCGGCCATGGTGTTAGCGGCAGGCCAGACTTTTGTGCTCAGCCGCCTCTGGGCTTTTGGACGCTGAGTCCGGAGATTGCCACAGGGTCCAGGCCCGCCCCTCGAAGACTTTGTGCCACGCGTCCAATTCTGGCGCACGGTCCATGCCACGCGAGGTGACCAACCAGTGGCCCGACGCCGGCGGACGCGCCAGCAACTGCGGAGATTGCAGCACCTGCGCCGCCTGCGCGTCAAAGTCAGCCCCTTCGAACAGTTCACGTGCCCAACTGTCTGGTGCCGTCAGTCGCAAAGCGGGCCAGTCGGCCAATACCACCAAGGGCTGCTTCAGATTGGCCAGAAAAGGCAAATCGTAGGGGTAGCCACCAGCCACCCAAACGGCATCACCAGGCTGGATGCGGCAGGCCAGCGCCGCGGCCACATCCTGGCTGCTGCGCTTGAGCGTGAAGTGGCCCGCCTGGTAGCTGAAGACCCCGGCCAGCGCGATGTTCAAGCCGCACAGCAAGGCAAAAACGCGGCCAGCACGCACCGAGCCGCCCCAGCGACGCTCCCAAGCCTGTGCCGCCAGCAAAGCCAACGGGGGCAGCACCGGCAAAATGTACCCCACCAGCTTGGACCGTGGCAGGCTGAAGAACACGGTGATGGCGATCAACCAAACCCACAGCAAGGCGACCCAAGGGTCGGGGGCGCGCCACAAGACGGCCAGGCGCTGGCGCAGCAGCGTGCGCAGACCATCCCAGGCGGCCAACAAGGCCCACGGGCACAACAGGCCCACCAAAATGGTCGGGTAAAACCAGGCAGCAAACTGGTTGTTGAAGGTCGCGCCGGTGTAACGCCGGAAATGCTGGCCAACGATCAAGTAGTCGAACATGCCCGGAAATTGCCGCTGCGCCAACACGAACCAGGGCAAAGCCACGGCGGCAAACAAAGCCAGACCGCTGAACCAGGGCAGGCGAAGGGCTCTGGGCCACAGCCGCACGACAAACAGCCAGACAAAAACCACCATGCCGGGCAACACCAGGCCGATCAAGCCCTTGCTCAGCACCCCCAGCGCACAGGCCGCAAAACCCAACCAGGCCAAGCGGCGGCCCATACGGCCCTGCACCACCAGGGCACCACCAAAGCACCAGATGGCCGTGGAGATCCAGGTGGCCACCATCATGTCGTGGTTGACGTATTGGCCACCGATCAAAAAAGTCAGGCTGGTGCCCAGCATCCAGGCGGCCCGCTGGGCGGTGCGTTCGCCCGAAATGTGGCGGGCGGCCAGGTACAGAAGACCCAACATGAGCGTGGCATGCAGGGCCGGCACCAGGCGCGCGCTCCAGGGGTGCACGCCAAACACCGTCATCGAGATGGCCTGCAACCAGTGCAGCAAAGGGGGCTTGTGGAAAAACGGCAGGCCATCGAGGCGCGGCGTCAGCCAGTCACCCGAGACCATCATCCAGCGGCCCACATCGCCATAGCGGCCCTCGTCGGGCAAGGCCAGAGGCCGCAACACGGCCAGCACCAGCAAGAACCCCACGAGGGCCAGCATGCCCGCATAAAACTTTCGTTGACTGCTCATCGTTTTGTCCATCTTCAAGACAGGCCCTGCAAGCCACGCACCAGCTGCACACCGTGCGTCTGCAACAAGCGCGGCCATTCGTCGCTGCTCAGCACCTCGTATTCATGGGTGCGGGCCAGGGCAATCGGGTCGTCGGTCGTGGCTGCCGGCCCACCGGGATGGCACATCAGCACCACCGCCCGGCTGGCCCGCACTTGTGTGAGCCAGCCCGCCAGACGCCGCGCGTAGGCTGCACGGTCACCCGAGAAATCGTAAATACCGCTCAAGTCAGCACTGTGAACCTGGCCCGCATGGCGCGCCAAACGGCTCAGTGCCCCGGCCCCCATGGCCCCAATGATGCGGGCTTTGAGGTCAGCGCCAGGGGCCAATGGCCGGGAAATGCGCAGCCAGGGCCACTTGCCCTTGGGGTATCGGTGGGCCAGCGCCAGCAGGAGTTGATCGCGGATCACCGGAAACTGCTGCACATGCTGGTGACCGTCCACGTGGTCTGGCGCACTGCCCCAGTGGGTTTCAAACAGATCCAATTGGCGCTCAATGGCCTGGCGCACCTGTTTGGCATCCAGTTGTCTCAGCAAGGCCCGCAGCATCAGGCGTCCCAGCGGCATGCCGTGGCCTTCGGCCATGGCAAAGGGACTGGTCCAGTCCAGGTGGAGGCCCACACCGATGCGCTCACGGACGCTTTTCAACCAGGCCGCATGCTCTGCCCACAAGGGCGAGAGCACCATCGCGCTGGTGGCACTCAAGCGGCCCTGGTTTGCCAGTGCCACGATGGCCCGTGACACCGACTCGCTCATGCCGTAATCGTCAGCACACACCACCAGCGGATGGGTGATGGGCGGAACGGCATCGGCGTGAGGTGGGTGCATGCAATGATTCTAAGAAGCCTTCGTCGGCCTGTTGGGCAAATCGGTCGCCCAGATCAGGAGGTGTTCGGGCTGCGGACGGCACAATGACCAGCTGAAAATAAAAACGCGCCAGAAGGCGCGTTTTTAAAGGTACTTTGGCGGAAACGGAGGGATTCGAACCCTCGATGAGGCTCTACACCCCATACTCCCTTAGCAGGGGAGCACCTTCGGCCACTCGGTCACGTTTCCA
>JACCDG010176140.1_pt1 | contig 11944 bp, 13 predicted proteins | sample 7442471 | NCBI WGS metagenome assembly JACCDG01 (sample SAMN15323444, study PRJNA562643) | freshwater metagenome | isolation source: river surface water | place: USA:Blue River Watershed | collected 2017-08-17
ATAGCACGTCCGACGCTGAGCGCTATTGAGCAAGGACGAAGGAATCCTTCCGTCATAATCGCTCTGCGTATTGCTCGAGCGCTCGACGAATCTGTTGATCAACTTTTCTCCCTCGAAAGAAAGCCGCTTAAGAGGCTTCAGATGTTATGATTCCCTATTTTGAATTCACAAAGATTTCTCTTGGGCCACTCACCATTCATGTGTGGGGCATGCTTCTTGCTCTTGGATTCATTGTGGGAACACTTGCTGCGGGATGGATGGCAAAAAAGCGTGGACTCAAACCATCCATCGTCTACGATCTTGTTCCCTGGCTCGCGATTGCGGGCATGCTCGGCGGGCGAATAGTTCACGTACTTTTCTACGACCCTGCATACTACGTAGCCCATCCACGGGAAGCGTTGGCGATCTGGCACGGAGGCCTTTCAGTGTATGGAGGTATTTTTGCATGTATCGCAGTCGGCATTTGGTACCTGCGCCGCAAACATGTTGATGTCTTTGCGTATGCGGATGTGGTGGTTTTTGGCCTTCCGTTTGGAAAAATACTCGGACGCATAGGATGTTTTCTTATTCATGATCATCCGGGGACGCTCACGGATTTTGCGCTTGGCGTAAAATATCCCGATGGTGAAGTGCGTCATGATCTGGGTCTGTATCTTGCAATAAACGCCGTACTTCTTTCGCTTGTTTTCGTATGGCTCGCACGCAAGCCGCGTCAAACCGGAATATACATTGCGGTTTTTTCACTTTGGTATGGAGTAACCCGGTTCTTTCTTGATTTTCTTCGAATAGTTGATGTCCGATATGCTGGCCTTACACCTGGCCACTACTTTTCACTTCTGCTGATTATTTTTGGCTTTGGACTGGCATTGTGGATAAAGAATAGGGCAAAAACAGGAGAAACTCGTTAGAATGCAGTGCGTAACGCTTGTCTTTTTCTATGTCAGAGACTTCAAAAGGATTTTTTGATGGAAATCCAAAAACCATGTTCACGTTCGGTGTTGTTACGGGCATGGCAGTAGTACTTCTCCTCAATAGTTTCACAGGAGTATCCTTTGCTTCAGGAAATGGAAGTGGCTGGTTTGCAGCTGCAGAAAAAGAAGATAACGCAGGAGATGCAGTTGCTCCAACAGCAAACGCCCCCGTGGCTCGTGGTGAAATGGCAGAAGTAACCGACAAAGATCACGTACGTGGCGATTTGAAGAAGGCAAAGGTGGTCGTTGTAGAATATTCCGATTTCGAATGTCCATTCTGCTCACGCCACCACCCAACGCTCGTAGATCTCATGGATGATTATACGAATGGCGAAGTAGCATGGGTCTATCGTCATTTCCCACTTTCATTCCACCCCGAAGCAGAGCCATCAGCGCTCGCATCGGAATGTGCGGCTGAACAAGGAAAATTCTGGGAGTACGCAGATGCACTCTTTGAAAATCAAACTCAGCTTGGCGATGCGTATTACAAGTCGCTCGCAAAAGAATTGGGCTTGAAGACCGCGCAATTCAATGACTGTCTCGACTCCGCGAAGTACCAAGATGAAGTAGATGCAGATATGGCGTCTGGTCGTGCGGCAGGAGTATCGGGAACACCAGCAACGTTTATCAACGGCGTTATGGTAACAGGTTCAAACGGATCTTCCGTAGGAGCCGCTCCAAAGAGCACCTTCAAAGCATTGGTCGACGCACAGTTGAAGTAATAAGAAAAACAGACTCGACGTAAAAGAAGAGTCTGTTTTTATTTACCAAATTTTCCACCAAGGCTTTTTTGACGCAGCCGCTTTCGGCGCATCGAAGTCGTGCGACGATTGCAATTGTTGAGCCTCTTGGTGAACGTGGAGAATCCATCCGCGAATGCGCTCTATTTCTTTTTCAATGTGAGCCCCCTCGTATTCGCCGTTATGCATGTGCGACCCCGCGTAGGAAGCTTTTTTTTGATCGAGATGAAGCGAGAACGTAGTCCACCGAGCATCTTCATGGAGATAGAGATGAAAGCGAGGATAGAAATCAGCGCCCAAGCGACAGACGAAGCTGTGTTCTCCGCTTTTTGGATCACGAAACGGAGAGTATCCCGCCTTGCGAAGTGCTTCGAGAGGATTGCCTACGTTTTCTCGTGGCAAGCGGATATCCATACTAAGAATCGAGAGAGAGAATGAAGTAGTGCCGCGGAACACCCCCAATCATACCCGAAAGGACTTTTCCAGGCACTGCATGAGAAAAAAGTTTTCCAAGGGGCGAATGATACGACGCTGTAAAAGGGCGAGGAGTGAGGAGAAGGTAGCTTCCGATGGTGAGCGTGTGTTCTTTTTGTGTTGCTTCATCGCGATAGTGAATAACTTTTCCAAGAATGGAATCCTCTTGAGGAGATGGAATGTGTGCATGCGTAACAACGCTTTGTAACTCTGCAAGTTCTTTGTGAAGCACGTCGAGTTGTCGATTTCCTTCTTCGAACATGAAATTATCGTGCCACGTTTCCGAACTTTGTCGCGTGCTTTCTGCCATGGTCTCCTGCAACTCCCGAATATCCTGAGAGATTTTCTGTATACGCTCTTCAAGAGCCCGAAGGTCATCGGGAAGAAAGAGATATACAGGAGGCGTTTCTAAAAGCATAATAAAGGAAAAAATAGCATATTTTTGCAAAAAAAGAAAGCGCGCCCGAGAAAGTGTTTCTCAAGGCGCGCAGAGGGGATCGTAAAAATTAGATTGCGCAATGTGAAAATCTACTCCGTTTCAGAAAATATTATGAAGAAGTCCGCCCCCGTGCATCCTTGTCGAGTAGGCATCTCTCCCGTATCCTTAAAGAAACATATGGGAAAAGTACTCATTATTCACGACAGGTTCCAGTTTCGCGGGGGAGCGGAGCGCCTGATTCTCGATCTTGCAAAAGCAGTGGAAGCGGATATGGTAACCGAGTTTTGGACAAACACGACGTATCCAAAATCGGAAGTGCCACACGAGCTTACCGTTCTTGATAGCGGCGAGCCGCGCATAATGGTGCTCCGTTACTTCCGTGCGCAGTGGAACTTTTGGTGGAAAACACGAAATATTATCAAAAAATACGATACGATTATTTTCTCGGGGAATAATTGTCTTGCGGCGGCGCTTCGTCCGTTAGGAAAGAGGAAAACGATCTACTATTGCCACGCCCCCGTGCGCTACGTGTACGACCTGCTCCCCATACGTCGCGCGCAAGAGGCGTCGGCGGTAAAACGCGTTCTCTATTACGACATCGGCAAGTGGCTCATTCGCGGCTGTTATCGCATGGGACTTTCTCGCATGCAAAAAGTAATCACGAATTCGCAAAACGTGCACGATCGTCTTATCAAGTTCTGTAACACTGAATCGCAAATTATCTACCCGCCCATTCATACCGATAAATTTTCTTGGCAAGGGCAGGGGGACTATTATCTTTCTTTTGCACGACTCGATACCCTGAAGCGCGTAGGAGATATTGTGCGCGCATTCCAAAAGATGCCGGAAAAAAAGTTGATCATCGTTTCTGGGGGAGATGATGAAAACAATGTTGCTGAACTTGCGAAGGGATACGAAAATATTTCTATCGAAGGCTGGGTCAACGACGAACGGCTAAGAGAACTTGTAGGAAACTGCATCGCGACAATATACATTCCTATCGACGAAGATTTTGGCATGACGCCGGTCGAAGGAATGTCGGCAGGGAAGCCATGTATTGGTGTGAACGAGGGCGGATTGAAGGAAACGATCGTTTCCGGAGAAACCGGAGTGCTCATTCCAAAAGAGTATCGCATCGAAGATATCGTCACTGCAGTACAAGAGGTAGCGCCAGAAAGAGCGCTTGCTATGCGAAATGCTTGCGAAAAACAAGCGCAAAAATTCTCGGGAGAAAGATTTGAAAAGGAGATGAAAGCGGTCCTGTGTCCTCCTGAGGAGAGGGGATCGTGGAAAGATCGAGTGTCATCCTGAGGGAGGATGGTGTCGAGTGAAGGAAGAGGTCTGAGTGTCATCCTGAAGGAGATCCCAGTTCGACTGCCCACCTGCCTCTGGCAGAAAGGATCTTCGAGAAGCGTATGTCATTCTGAGGGAGCTTCCAGCTAGACCGAAGAATCTTCGAGTAAACGAACCTATACATAAAGATCCTTCGGTCGACGTGGCACTCCCTCAGGATGACACGGCGCGAATAAACCTGCACGTAGAGATCCTTCCTGCCAGAGGTAGGCAGGCGGGTCGGCTTTTTATCTCCCTCAGGATGATGCATGATTCTCGCAGTCTCCAAAGATCCTCTCTGCAGATTACCTCAGGGCGATGTCTTCGTCGGGAACCTTTGCTATTCATGAGGCTCTTCCCTTCGGATGAGCTCGAGGCCCCTCCTAACGTCGGGGTCTTCTCGAACTTGGGGCGATGCCCTGAAGTATGATGTCGACGATAGGAGACATCTCAAGATCACTACCTGGAGAACTTTTCTCCTTTCGAGAGGCCCCTCCCTTCGGGTTACCTCAGGGCGATGCCTACCGTCGGGGACTTCTTGGGCTTGAGGCGAGCTCTCGAGTATGATGTCGACGATAGGAGACATCTCGAGATTACCACCTGAAGATCCCTTCTCTGTAAAAAAAAATCTTCCTAAAATAAAAAGCCACGCCTCACACCTCAATACCTTATGAATATCGCTGTAGATGCATCACGCAGTAGTGAAAGCGTACAAAAAACCGGAGTCGAGGTCGTCAGCGATGCCGTACTTTCACATTTAGAAAAACGTCGAACAGATGACGTGCATTTCGTGTACTACACGCCGAAAGAAATTTCGTGGCTCCCAAAAACCGCGCAACGCATTATCGAACGAACGCGGTTTTGGACAATTCTCGGCCTTTCCCATGCGCTCCTTCGTGATAAGCCTGATGCGCTTTTCGTTCCCGTACATACGCTCCCGTTTTTTTGCCCCAAAAAAACCGTACGCATTATTCACGATGTTTCATTCTTGCGTCATCCGCAGGCGTATAGCTGGCGCGAGCGTACGTACATGAAGATTGATCTTTGGCGGGCGAAAAGAATATGCGCAAATGTTATCGTGCCAACCGAGGCGGTAAAAAAAGATCTTGTCGAAAAACTTGCTTGGCCCGTAGAGAAAATTATCGTCACCGGCTGGGGTGTACCCGAGAGCTCATCATCAATGGTAAATAGGCAATCGTCTTCGATCTCCCCCTTCATTCTCTTCATCGGTCGCATCGAAGAAAAAAAGAATGTCGCCAATATCATCCGTGGATTCAAGCTCTTCAAAGAATCGCATCCGGAATGGGAGCTGGTACTCGCGGGAAAACCAGGTCATGGATTTGAAGCAATCGAGCCTCTGCTCAGTACTCCAGGAGTTCGTCATCTCGGATACATTTCACATGAAAAAAAGGCGGAGCTTCTTGCAACCGCTTCAATGCTCGCATTTATTTCAAACGAAGAGGGATTCGCATTCCCCATGCTCGAAGCGTTTCAGGCACGGCTCCCTGTGCTTGCATCTTCCATTCCAACACTCACCGAAATTGCCGAAGATGCCGCGCTATTTGCCGAACCCACGGACATCAAAAAAATCGCCGCTAACATGACGGCGCTCGCGGAAGATAACAATCTTCGCGCAACGCTCATAGAAAAAGGAATAAAAAAACTAGAAAAATATTCATGGGAATCGGTAACGGAGAAGGTTTTGCAAACGCTCATAAAGTAGTACGCGCAAATAACTATGCAAAACATACAAGAGTTCTTTTCTGAAGCGCAAAAGCATGCAGATCTTTTTTCCGACTGGACGAAAAAGTTTTCTCCTCCCGCAATTGCCGACCATATCTGTTACAAATGCGAGAGCGGCGAAGAGTTTGAATATCTCCGTCGCTTGTTTGAAAACGAAAGTGAATTCATTTACCAATCAATCATCGCAAAGCGACGCATTGCAATTGTGAAGTTCAAAAAACCACTCGTAACTTCGTTAGGAGATATCTGGCATCTCGAACTTTCCGATCAAAAACCAGACGGAAGCCAAACAAGTGGATTTGATCACATCGAGATATATCCAAAAGAAGGAACGATGAATGATCTCGCAAAGATTCTTGAAGAAGAAGGAATGACGCTTGAAAAGATCGAGCGGCCGCATCACACCACCTACGACGGGGTCATTGCGGGGAGCTTCAAGATTCGTCTAGAGCCAGAAAAACTGATGGAAAAAATTAAAGAGGAAGAAATAAAATAGAAGAAAACCGCCCAAAGGCGGTTTTTTGTTTTCCAGAACCGTCTTGACAATTGCAAAAAATTTGCAATCGCTTCTCTATTTATAAGACATTTATCTAAACAGGATAAAGCAGTTTTAGCTATTGATGCCGATCTCAACCAACATCTTCGAGATGCTCTCGGGCTACCGAGCGAGTCAGTGAAAAAACTAGGCCTCGAACAGTCGTGGCTCAAAACATGTCTTGCGGCCAACAATCCACGTGTACACCCTAAGGAAATGATAAAAACTACCCCTCCTGGAAATGGGTCTCACCTCTTTCGAAATGTTGAGGAGGTACAAAAAGAACTCACTGACTTCATCGTCACGGATAAATCACTCACGCTCATCTCCATCGGCGAACAGACGGAAGAGGATGCGGGTATTCGTTGCTATCACAGTAAAGCTGGTGTCGTGGAACTCCTCATGAATCACTTTCTTGATACGCGTAACGAATATGTTGTCGTCGACATGACCGCTGGCGCAGATGCGTTCGCCTCAGGCCTCTACGACAAATTCGATCTCACTATTGTCGTAGTTGAGCCGACACAAAAATCTGTGGATGTATTTCGTCAGTACGCTACGCAAGCAAGGCGACTGGGCGTATCCGTAAAAGCAATCGGCAACAAGGTGCTCGACGGTGCCGATGTAGAGTTTCTCCAGCAGCAGCTTGGCGAAGACCTCGTCGCCGTTTTCACACACTCACGCGCTGTAAGGAATGCGGAACGCGGAAATGCTCTGTCACTCCAGAGTCTAGAAGAAGAGAACATGACTGCATTAAGAAAAATGCAGCAACTACTCGACGAACAGTCAAAAGATTGGTCTCACTATCTTGCGCGAACGATCGAGATTCACCGCAAGAATGCCACAAGCTGGGGCAGTGCGAGTATTGGCAAAGATCTTGAAATGCAAATTGATCCAAGCTTTTCCTACCCCGTGTAATTATTCGTGACCGGATGCGGACGAAAAACCGTCTGCACCCGGTCAGGAGACCGGGGCTCACCCTCAGGTTCGGAGGAACCATGTCTTTTCCCAGCGCCCTCTCAGCTCTTCTCGCCATGGGCGTCACGCCCGAAGCCGCCACGCCCGAGCAGGCCAAGCAGGCCCTGCTCATGGCCATGCAGACCGACACCAAGGACGGCATGGCGTACCTCGCTGGCCTGGTCGACGCCTTCCGCACGAAGGCGACCGATGTCGTCGCGCACGTGCGCCGCTTCATCGCCTGCGATAGCTGCAAGTCCAAGGTGCTGCGCGCCGAGCGGCTGCTCTCGGGTGGTCTCAAGGTCGACGTCGATCCCGACAGCAAGCTCGGTCGGCAGGTCACGCGTCTCCTCGGCACCGATGCCGCGCGTGCGGTCGCCTCCGAACACTTCGGCATGAGCTTCGCGCTTGCGAACTGCTGCGGTGGCATCGCCGGGGACGATAAGAAGAAGACCGTCTTCACGCCTGGCGACCAGATCCGCTGGCAGACGTCGATCGACTGCTGATCGTCTGTACAGGTGATGGCTGGAGCCGTCTCAGGCCCCCTTTGAAAGAAGAGGGCCTTTTTGCATATAAAAAAATACACTCACGAATGAGTGTATTTTTGGTCGGATCGGCGTGAGACTTGTCCGGCCATAGGCGGATCCGCCTATGGCGGAAACCCACGACCTCTTGCACCCCATGCAAGCGCGCTACCCCCGCCAGAGGCGGGTCAGCCTCTGGCTGAAACTGCAAAGATAATTGCGTCACGAACTTTTCTTCCAAATCCAGACTTATAAAATCGCTCACGATGTATCGCGTCGTGTTTGCAAAAATACTGTTCAAAATACAGCAAGGCAAATGGTCCGTTTTGCCGAGTCCAAACGTTAGTACCGAGAAGATGCTGGTGAAGTCGTATGTGCGGATCTTTCTCGGTAAACCCGACATAAATTTTTTGGTTCTTCTCGCTTTTAAGAAAATAAACATAGAACATATATCGATAGCCTATCAAAAAAAAATACACTCACGAATGAGTGTATTTTTGGTCGGATCGGCGGGACTTGAACCCACGACCTCTTGCACCCCATGCAAGCGCGCTACCAACTGCGCCACGACCCGCTTCAATTTCCTATCCAAGTTCCGCCATCTGCGGCGTTGCAACTCCGGGCGGTCGACGGCGTACGGGTGTGTACGCCTTGACGACCGTCCTCGTCGCGCCTTGCAGCTGACGAAACTTAATAGGAAATTGTACCCGTTACATCTTTTACCTAAGGAAAATCGTTCTCAGAGTATCCCGATTTGAAGCTTGCGTCAAAGCAAAGGTTGGGATATACTCCCTCCCGCTTGGAGAGGTCGCATAGTGGTCTAGTGCACCGTCTTGGAAAGGCGGCGTATCGCAAGGTACCGCGAGTTCGAATCTCGCCCTCTCCGCCAAAAAATCCCCACGGAATTCCGTGGGGATTTTTTTGTGATTATGGGTAGAAAATTAAGAGTCAAATGACATTTTTGCAAATGGAGTCGCTTGGTATTTTTTTACCAGATCAGAATTGGCATTAAGAAGAAGATAACCAATCTGCTCTTTATAACTATGTACTGTATCAAGTAATCCAGCGAGAGTGCGATCAGTTTGTCTGGCAAGTTTGAGTAGTAAGATGGCATCAGCTTTGGCGCCACGAGAGTCCTCGAGAATGAGGAGGAATCTCGTGAGAAAAGTATCATTATCACGAGCTCGTTGTGCGAAAAGACCGGCTTCAGTATTAAGAAGTCGATCATGCTCTTCGGAGTCGCGCGTAAGTTCATTCAGCGCATGAGAGCGAGGGAATGCAAGAAGATCTCGAAGAGGGGTATCAAGAAAAGGTATCATCGAAGGTGTAACCTGGGTATTCCAATGAGAAAACCATTTTTCGATTTGGCCTGCGCTTGAAATTAATTGAGATGGAGTCATTTCTGAAATACGACGTGAATCAAGATTAAATTTTACTCCATCCTCCTTGGTAAGTGACAGAATTTGCGCTTTTTTATCCTCGGGAAGTGCAGCAAATAAAGAGGCGAGCTTTTGAAGGAGTTGAGAATTTTTATTTTTTCTCGATGTTTCAAAAATTTTAATCTCTCTCTGAATATCGTTAATTGAATCCTCTCGTGTTAGCGCAGTATCGATGCCTTCTTTAAGAAAATCTCTGGCAATATTCATGAATATTATCGCAGCATCCAGTTTTTCTCTTCTCTCTGCCTCGGCCTCTTTAGGAGAAGGCGCTGAAATACTTTCAGGTTCTGGCGTAGGTGGTGTAAGTCGCTTTCTCTCTTGCTCGAGGTCTGAAATTTCTTTATTAAGTGTGGTGAGCGCATCCTGAACGTCCTCTAGGGTGTCAAGGAAAGAATCATCTCGCAAATCATCGGAAACTTGCTCTAGTAATGCAAGTTCAGCGGCAAGTTCTCCTTGGGCTCGGTTTTTTTCTTCAAGAAGGAGACTAATTTCCTGAAGACGTTGAGCCTCTGCTTCGCGCACTCTTTGTTGAGTTTCTCGATTGGCATGATTTTTATCTTCTCTGCGCTGCTCCGCCTGTTTTCGCGCAGCTGCTGCTCTTTGTAGAATATCGTGAGGATTTTGTTCAGACATATGATGACAGTGTACTCGATGAAAGATGAGGCTATCGTATTATTTATTCACAGCAAACCTTCATGGGTAGATGTCTCGAATAAAAATCAAAAAATTATTTTGAGAAAAATACAAATGCTATACTAGCAATCGATATGCAAAAAAAGTTTCTCAAAAGTGTTGTAACGCTCTGCGCAGCATTCTTTGCAAGTGCAGGTACGGCATATGCCGCTGAAGTAGTAGGAACCACTGGTCTCGAAGCTGATGTAAGCGCTCCACTTGCAATCTCCGATGTGCAGATTACTGGTATATCGGGAACGATTCCGGTGAAGTTGCTTGTAACGCACGGAACGCTCAGCATGAGTACAACGACTGGACTTACCTTCACTGGACCAACGTCGGGTGATGAACTGTATTTCAGTGGAACGGTAGCAAACGTGAATGCCGCACTTGCAACATTAACGTACACGCGTACAACGACGGGAGCTGATGAATTGGAAGTTTCACTCGTAGAGCCGGGGGAGGTTTTCTTTCCAGATAACGGGCACTTGTACGAGTACATTTCCGTTGAAGGAGAAATAACATGGGCTGATGCGCAAACTGCCGCGGCGGCATTAACGAGATATGGTTCTTCGGGATACCTCACAACCATAACTTCAGACGCAGAAAACGATTTCGTTGCAGATCGCTTGGAAGATGCGGGATGGATGGGTGCAAGCGATGCTGCCGTAGAGGGAACATGGCGATGGGTGACAGGCCCAGAAGTGGGAGATCAGTTCTGGACAGGAACATCTACCGGATCGGCATTTGGGGGAGCATACGAAAACTGGAATGAAGGAGAGCCAAATGATTCCGGAGGAAATGAAGATTGTGCGCAGTTTCTTTCAGGATCAAGTGGAGAGTGGAATGATCTTCCTTGTACGGGAACAACGCTTGCGGGGTACGTTGTCGAGTTCGGTGCCGACGGAGACATGCCCGACACCGCAGGAAACTCTTTCACGATCACCACCTACGATCTCCCAGAAGTATCCGCATTCTCACCGGTCGATGGCGCAACACGCGTGCAAACAAATGTTGATTTAGTCATTACCTTCGATGCCGATGTTGATGTAGGAACAGGGAACGTAAATATTTATCGCCAAAACGGAACACTCCTCGAAGCAATCGACGTAACAAGCGGACAGGTAACAGGTGGGGGAACGGATGAAATTACCATAAGTCCGACGTATCTTCGTAAAGGAACGCAGTATTACATCACCATCGATAGCACGGCATTTGATGCTGTTGCAGGGGGAAGTTATGCGGGAATCGATGACAGCACCACGTGGAATTTTCAGACCGTTCCTTCAAGCGATGTAAACACAATTTATAGCGGATCGCTCGAAGTTATAAGCGCGGAAAAAGCGTGCGGTGAAGAGCATGTAGATGTCACGCTTCGTGCAACAACGCAAGGTGCGGTGCGCATCATGCTCACTGAAGATCCATCTTACGAAGGGGGAGTGTGGCAATCAATGAGTTCAGAAACCATGGACTTTTCATGGACATCTCCCACGGAAGCAGCATCGGTAACGGTATACGCACTTTTTGAAGGAGCTGATGGAAGAAGAATAAGTGGACAAGCAAGTGCCGCGATAGAAAGACAGACATGTGAAGAGGAAGAAGAGGAAGAGACGAACGCAGGAGATGCGGCAACATACCGTCTCATCAAGGGCACATCATTCTCCACGGTATATCTCCTTGAAGAAGGGAAGCGAAAGCCATTTCCAAGCGAACACATTTTCTTCACGCACTTCTCATCATTTAATGACGTAGAAGTACTCACCGACGCAGAGCTCGCGGCGATTCCCATGGGATCCCCAGTTCTTCCCAAGGAAGGATCGCTCATCAAAATTCAAAGTCTTGCACCGGTCTATCTCGTGTTGCTGACAAGCGCAGGGTACGTGATAACGCACATTCCAAATGAAGCCGCCGCCGCAGAGCAATTTGGAGAAAACTGGGCAAGTCTTGTCATGGATATTGAGCCAACGCTCTTCAGATATTTCATCCAAGAATAAGAAAAAAGAACCGCATATGCGGTTCTTTTGCTTCACGGGAAAAATCCTTTACACTCCTTGCATATGTACATCGAAATCATCACGCTCGTCTTCTTGCTTCTCGGGGCGTTACTTATGTGTCTCC
>JACCDG010595008.1_pt1 | contig 11944 bp, 7 predicted proteins | sample 7442471 | NCBI WGS metagenome assembly JACCDG01 (sample SAMN15323444, study PRJNA562643) | freshwater metagenome | isolation source: river surface water | place: USA:Blue River Watershed | collected 2017-08-17
GATTTCCAGACTTACAAAGCTGAAAATGGAAAGTTCGTGCGCGATAACTTCTTTGGTCGCGATCCACGTACCGCTGCCATGGTCGCTAATTGGAGCGATGATGACATCTGGAATTTAAAGCGCGGCGGGCATGATTATCAGAAGCTTTATGCGGCCTATCAATCAGCGATGAACCACAAGGGTCGCCCTACCGTTATCTTGGCAAAGACAATTAAGGGTTGGACTTTGGGCTCACACTTTGAAGGTCGCAATGCAACTCACCAGATGAAGAAGTTGAAGATGGATGATCTTCAAGCGCTGCGTGATCGTTTGTATCTTGAAATTCCTGATGAGAAGTTGGATGAGAAGTTACCTCCATATTTCCATCCTGGTAAGGAATCCCCTGAGTATCAGTACATGATGGAGCGCCGCAGTTCACTTGGCGGCTCTGTTCCAAAGCGCCGTGCAATTTCTAAGCCGTTGCCACAACCCGATGATTCTCACTTTGAGGTAACCCGTCGCGGCTCTGGTCACCAAGAGATTGCCACAACTATGGCCTTTGTTCGCCTCCTAAAGGATCTGACAAAGGTTGAAGGTTTGGGTCATCGCCTTGTGCCGATCATCCCTGATGAGGCTCGCACCTTTGGTATGGATTCACTTTTCCCAACCATGAAGATTTATTCACCGCATGGTCAGCAGTACACCGCGGTGGATCGCGAGCTGATGCTTTCTTATAAGGAATCAACTTCCGGTGTAATTCTTCACGAAGGTATTAATGAGGCTGGCTCCACCGCTTCCTTCACAGCGGTAGGAACTTCTTACTCAACCCATGATGAGCCGATGATTCCGGTTTACATCTTCTATTCCATGTTTGGTTTCCAAAGAACTGGTGATGCTTTCTGGGCAGCGGCAGATCAAATGGCACGTGGCTTTGTTATGGGCGCTACCGCAGGCCGCACCACATTAAATGGTGAGGGCTTGCAGCATGAGGATGGCCATTCACAACTTCTGGCATCAACAAATCCTGCGGTTGTTTCGTACGATCCAGCTTATGCCTTTGAGTTAGGTCATATTGTTAAAGATGGTCTGCGCAGAATGTATGGCGAGAACAGTGAAAACATTTTCTATTACTTAACTGTTTACAACGAGCCTTATGCCCAACCAGAGGAGCCAGCAAACCTTGATGTAGATGGGCTTTTGAAGGGAATTTACCTCTACTCCAAGAGTGCAAAGTCCGGGCGCAAGAAGCGCCGCGCCAACATCTTGGCTTCTGGTGTTGCTCTTAACTGGGCGCTAAAAGCGCAGAAATTATTGGCTGAGGATTGGAAGGTTCAGGCCAATGTCTGGAGCGTTACCTCTTGGAATGAATTACGTCGCGATGGCCTAGAGGTTGATCGCCATAATTTGTTAAACCCACTTTCCAAGAAGAAGGCTTTTCTAACTAAGAAACTTGAGGCATATGATGGCAGCGTATTGGCGGTAAGTGATTTCATGCGCACCGTACAAGATCAAATTGCACCTTGGGTGCCGCAAGAGTTTTCTTCACTTGGTACTGATGGCTTTGGTTTATCAGATACCCGCGGGGCGTTACGCCGTCACTTCAAAGTTGATGCAGAGTCAATTGTGGTCGGAGTTCTTTCCCAATTAGCAACAGAAGGAAAGATTTCACCAAAGCTAGTTAAGGCCGCTATTGAAAAGTATCAGCTTGATAATGTGACCGCGGCAGATCCTGGAAACACAGAAGGAACTGGATGATCGGTCGCTTTCCCATCCTAGATATATCCCCCGTTGTTGAATTCGGTGGAGAGTATGTTGGTGCGAAAGCGATTGTTAATGAGGCCATAAAGGTCAGTGCCACAATAATTCGAGAGGGTCATGAAGGCTTTTCTCCCTATGTAATTCTGCTTGATCCAAAAGGCAAAGAGGTATCGCGCGCCCAGATGCGCGAGAACTGGCCCAAAAGCGCTCGATTCGAGGCTTGGATCAAGCCCACACATCTTGGTCTTTTTCACTTTTACATCGAAGTAGCTGCAGATAATCCTGGAGAGTTTGCTAAGCAGCTAGTTTCACAAAGCGAAAAATTTCCTATCTATGTAGAACGCGAACGAGCATTGGTCGGTAGTTGGTATGAGTTCTTTCCCCGCAGCGAAGGTGCAGTCAAAAATCCTGATGGCTCAATCAAAAGCGGCACCTTTGCAACAGCGGCAAAACGAATTCCCGCAGTAGCTGAGATGGGCTTTGATGTCCTCTATATTCCACCGATTCACCCAATCGGATATGCCCATCGCAAAGGCAAAAACAACTCACTTGAGGCGCTGCCGACAGATCCTGGAGTTCCATGGGGGATCGGCAACTCAGATGGCGGCCATGACGCGATAAATCCTGAGTTGGGAACGATGAAGGATTTTGAAGAGTTTGTGAAGGTGGCAAAGAAGCACAAGATTGAAGTTGCTTTGGATTTAGCTCTGCAGTGCTCCCCTGACCATCCCTGGGTTAAATCAAACCCTCAGTGGTTTACAAAACGCGCCGATGGCACCATCGCATACGCAGAGAATCCCCCTAAGAAGTATCAGGATATCTATCCGATTAACTTTGATAATGATTACCCAGGATTGTTCGCGGAGATTTATCGCGTAGTTTGTTTTTGGATTGAAAAAGGTATCTCAATCTTCCGAGTCGATAATCCGCACACAAAACCGGTGCACTTCTGGCAGGAGTTAATCGCCAAAGTAAACGGTAAGTACCCAGAGGTAGTCTTCCTCTCTGAAGCTTTCACAGTTCCGGCGATGATGCACTCTTTGGGCAAAGCCGGTTTCCAGCAGTCTTACACGTATTTCACTTGGCGTACTTCAAAGCAGGAGTTGATTGATTACGGAACTGAGGTGGCTCACCACACCAGCGCCTTCTTCCGTCCTAATTTCTGGGTAAATACTCCAGATATCTTGCCCTTCCATTTACAAAGTGGAAATCCAGCGATTTTTGCGATGCGTGCCGTCCTTGCTGCAACCATGACTCCATCATGGGGAATGTATGCAGGTTATGAACTTTACGAGCATGTTCCAATTGCAGAAGGTAAAGAGGAGTATCGCGATAGCGAAAAGTATGAGATTAAGGTGCGGGATTGGGATGGCGCCAACAAAAAGGGTTTATCCCTGGCTCCATTCATTACGCTGCTAAATGAGATTCGCCGCAAAAATCCAGCACTTCAGAGATTACGAAACATCCATTTCCACAACACTGATTCTGATCAAATTCTGGCCTACTCAAAACGTGAAGGTGATAATTTGATTTTGGTCGTAGTCAATCTGGATGGCGTTCATGCTCGCGAAACCATGGTTCATTGGGATTTGTGGGCTTTAGGGATAGAGCAAGAGTCTTTCTCGGTCAAAGATTTGCTTGATGGCAGCGAGTACAACTGGGCTAAAGACACCTATGTGAAGCTGGATCCAGCCCGGCCAAACGGCAAAGTGGCCCATATCGCCTCTGTGAAAGTTAAGTAAAGTTCCGCTATGCGCGGGCTCTTTGCAAAACTCTTTTCAAGCAACTCCCCGCGGCGCAAAACCTTTCAATCACCTCCTGCTGGTTACCTAAACCCTCACACAACTCTGGGTGAGTTGGATCTGCACCTAATCTCTGAAGGTCGCCATGAGAACTTATGGCAGGTACTGGGCGCTCATGTAAAGCGCACCCCGGATGGTGAATTAATCGGAACCGCTTTTTCTGTTTGGGCACCAAATGCTCGAAATCTTTCACTAATTTGCGACAACAACTTCTGGGATAAAAAAACCAACCCCATGATTCCGCTTGGCCCGAGTGGGGTTTGGGAGGTATTCATTCCAGATTTAGCTCCAGGAGTTAAGTATAAATTCGCAGTTCAGGGCCGAGATGGAAGATGGGTAGATCACGCCGATCCTTTTGCCAGACAAACAGAGTTGCCACCGCATACCGCATCAATTGTTGATGAATCAAAATTTATTTGGAGTGATGAGAATTGGATGAATTCTCGTGCGCTTTATCAGCCTTGGCGCGCGCCAGTCTCCGTTTATGAGGTTCATCTTGGTTCTTGGAAGAGTGGTTTGAGCTATCGTGAATTGGCTCAGGAGTTAGGTACTTACTTAAAAAAACATGGCTTCACCCATGTTGAATTCTTGCCAGTTACTGAACACCCCTACTCCCCATCTTGGGGCTATCAAGTAAGTTCATACTTTGCGCCGACCGCTAGATTTGGCTCTCCAGATGAGTTCAGATTTTTAGTTGACTATCTGCATGGTTTAGGAATTGGTGTGATTCTGGATTGGGTACCTGCCCACTTTCCAAAGGATGAATGGGCATTGGCTAGGTTTGATGGCACCGCACTTTATGAACATGAAGATCCAAGATTGGGCGAACACCCTGATTGGGGTACATACATTTTCAATTTTGGGCGCAATGAGGTGCGAAACTTTCTCGTAGCCAGCGCGTTGTATTGGTTGGAAGAGTTTCATATTGATGGATTACGTGTGGATGCAGTGGCATCAATGCTCTATCTAGATTATTCACGCTCAGAAGGTGAATGGATTCCCAATGAGTTCGGTGGCCGTGAGAATTTAGCGGCGGTGAAGTTGCTGCAGGAAACCACCGCTACCGCCTACAAGAGATTTCCAGGAATCATGATGATTGCGGAGGAATCCACAGCCTGGAGTGGGGTTACAAAACCCACCTCAGCTAATGGTTTGGGCTTTGGGTTTAAGTGGAATATGGGTTGGATGCATGACACTCTTCAATATCTATCCCACGAACCGGTACATCGGGTTTATCACCACAATGAGATTACCTTCTCAATTCTCTATGCCTGGAGTGAGAACTTTTTGTTGCCGCTCTCCCATGATGAGGTAGTTCATGGCAAGGGTGCGTTGGTTAATAAGTTTCCCGGTGATCGTTGGCAAAAGCTAGCGACTCTTCGCGCCCTTTATGGTTTTATGTGGGCGCATCCTGGTAAGAAATTGCTATTTATGGGTTGCGAATTCGCTCAAAATGATGAGTGGAGTTCAGAAAGCTCATTAGATTGGCACCTAACTGAGTATCAGGAACATTACGGGGTACAAAAGCTAATTTCAGAGTTAAACTCCAATTACACAAACTTGCCAGCATTGTGGCAAAGAGATGTTGAACCTGAAGGTTTTCAGTGGCTAATCGGAGATGATGCGTCAGGCAACACCATTGCTTTTGCTAGATGGTCTGAAACTGGAGAACCTTTGATAGCTATTACTAACTTTTCTCCAGTGCCTCATGAAAGTTATCGAGTTCCACTCCCAGTAGGCGGACAGTGGCGGGAGATCCTTAACTCCGATGATCAAATTTATGGCGGCTCTGGAGTAGCCAACTCTGAGATTTTGAGTGTCAGCGAAGAATGTCGAGGTTTTCCAAACTCTGCCTTAATTCGAGTTCCGCCCTTGGGCACGATTTGGCTAGCACCCGTTAACTCTTAAAAGTTGTTTAGTGACGCGGTTTGCTAGCAGCCGCAACAAAAAAGGCTACAAGTATCAACATAGCTCCGGGGATAGTCATTGCAATTGGTATTGAGGTTGCACCAGCAACTACTGAGATTACCCCTCGACCAATGAAGGTTAAGACCTGATTAAGCGCCCCTAATTCAGCTATTGCTACCCCACCAGGCTTATCAGATCGTGCGCTGGCATAGCCGAAAAACAAGGGTCCGATGAAGGAGATTCCGATTCCACACAAGAAAAAGCCTAGACAAAATATTGAGTAGGCCAGCGTCAAGCTGGTCTCTTTCAATTGCATACTGAGCCCTAGTGAAACTAGGAATATCGTTCCACCCATAACAGCAAAGGGTTGCACCAGCTCTTTATCAGAGCGCTCCCCTTTGAAACGTTGATAACTCAAGCGACCCATAATCATTGCGCCCATAAACAAAAAGTATGGGATGACCGCTAAAGATTTGGAGACGCCAAACTCCTGTCTGGCCATAATTGTGGCCCAGTCTCCTACTGAAATCTCCAACATCAGTGCACACAAAAAGCCGATGCTGACTACCCAATCAATGCTTATAGAGGAGATCATCTTGCGGAAGGTAACTACCTCATCATCTTCAGTTAACTCATTGCCTTGAAGTAGTAGAGCCTTAGATCTATTGATAGCTCTCATCTTTAACGAGTAAACCAGAATCAAGAGTGGAATGACATGCCAGTTCAGTGAAACATTTGAGGAGATTAAAAGCGCGATAAATGCGGTGGTGACTGCTCCCGCGCTCCAGAGTCCATGCAACATGGGAATAATCGGTACACCTGTCTCTGATTGACGATGCAGTGCTTGAGCGTTGATTGCTATGTGATATGAGGCCCAGGCAAACCCGGAGATTATGTTTACTACTATATAAATTATTGGATCATGTATTTCAATCATCAAGATCATGGATATGTAAGTGACAGTGGAGCCATAAACCATCACCTTGTAAACACCTAGTCGATGAACAATGTGACCCATAGTGAGGTGGGCTGTTAAAGCTCCCAGCGATCCGGAGCTAATAATGAATCCAAAGTAGGTCGTTGAGACATCTAAGTTAGCTTTGATATCTGGTAGGCGTGGAACCAAACACATGATGCCTAGCCCAAAAAGAAAGAAAAAGGCTTGTAAATCCCGTTTTTCTTGCCGTTCCATGGGTCTACTCAAAACAATGCGCTCGCTAACTGGGTTCGGGCTCGAATCAACTCCGGCTCTGATGGATCAACTAATTGGAATAGCAATAGTAGGTGTTCCTTGGCCTTCTTGCGTTCATCTCCGCTCGAGTTTCTGACGACCGTAATTAATCTCTCAAAGGCTGATTTAACCTCGCCCTGCGCAATCTCTATATCAGCGGCTATTACCTGCTTGTCTACTGAATTTAAATCCGAGTTGGCTTGAGAGATTGCGCTTTGTGGATCGATATCAGCGATACGAAGCATCAACTCACATTGCGCCAATCCGATTTTGGCCATCTGCTCATCAGGTTTGCGCTGTAACCAATTGCGGTAAGCCATCGCAGCACCAGAGTAATCGCCATTTTCAAGAGCGCTTAACGCAGCCACCTCTTCTGGATCCATAGGCGCCTCTTGAATTTGAGGAACTTCGACTTTCAAGCCGCGCTCCTTTGCCAAGTCAAACAACTTTGCAATAACCATGGCTATCTGCTCTTTTGGATAAGGGCGATCAAAGAGTGCAAGTGGTTGTTCTGCGATGAAGGCAATTGCATATGGAACTGATGGGATCTGAAGCGCTTGCGCTAGCTGTGGTTGAACATCTGCGTTTATTCCACCAAAAATCCAATTTTCATTATCAACTTTGGACATTTCAGCCATTAAATCACGCAGCTCAATCGAAGCTTGACTGCGAGGCGAGTATGCCAAGAGCACAACAGGTTTTTCTGCCGAGAGTGAAACAAACTCACTCATGAAGTTTTCTACCGTGGCTTCTTTAGCTTGACCCGTAGGTGCCTCTTTGGCGGTTGGTTTTGCGAGAGAACTTAGATCAAATGCGCGCCCGAAGTTCTGTGGCAAAGGAGGAATACTCATTAGTGAATTATCTACCTGAGTCCATACGGGAAGGTAAAACCTGCGCTATATAGTCAGAGGTAGCGAAGTCCAGCCCTAAATCATGGCCCGACTTCTCACCTAAGTACCAGCGATGCTCCAAAACCTCGTGGAATAACTGGGCATCCTCTACGCGGCCCTTCAATTCGCTTGGCACTGAATCAACGACTTTATAGAAAACCTCATCAAGCCATCTCTGAGCTGCTTCTGATTTGTCTGGAGTCTTTTCAATCTCGCGAGAGCGAAAGCGATCAAATGAGGCCAAGATTCTCTTGGCTTGAAACTCTTCAGTCTCTAACCCCATTAATTCCTTTAATCGCAGCGAGTGGTAATTAGGCGCAACTAACTTGGGGGTAAATGTTAGGGTTGATTGATCTCCAGCGAGTTTTATATCTACCTCTTCAACCGCAAATCCAATGTCCTGCAGCGAGCGCATTGCTTTTTCAACCGAGTGACGGTCATTGGCAGGAAGTATTTGTGGCTCACTGAGCGCCTTCCAAATCTTCCGATATCTAGTAATTACCGATTCGCTTGCTCTTAATGGATCTAAATCTGGAAACAAGACTCCAGCTAACTTTAAATCCTCTAACTCTGCAGCAACATTAAATCTTGCCAAATCTAAATCATGCTCTCTTTGGCCATTACTTAAATGCTTTTGAAACTCTCCAGTCTCAGCATCAACCAAATAGGCAGCAAATCCATCTGCGTCACGGCGAAAGAGTGTGTTTGATAATGAGCAATCACCCCACCAAAAGCCAAGTAGGTGAAGCCGCACTAGTAAGTGCGCCAGTGCATTAGCCATGTTAGTTATTTCATGTTGCGTAACACTGCCACTTAAAACCACTCGATATGGCAGGGAGAAGGGTAGGAATCGCGTAACAATGGCACACGGCAGTTCATTTCCATCGGCATCTAATCGTCCATTAACGACCGCGATCTGTGACACCGAAGGGGCGCCTCGCAATCCCAACTCTTTTAGAGCCTCATACTCACGAATTGCGAACTCTTCTACAGTCTCTTTGACAGCGTAAATTTCACTATCCGGCTCTGGAGTTGATCGAACTAATCGAACTATATGGCGGGAGATTCCGCGTTGAGCAGTTAGGGATGGGTCTTCAGGCCAACTCTCCAGTGGTTGATCCCATGGCAAACCAGCTAATGCAGCGATTTCCTCGCCTACACCAGTTATATGCAATTGAGATTTTTTCGCTACCACTGCGCCATTGTTTCAGGCTTTACACTAGATGCATGGCGCAGATTAAGCGAGTGTTGAGCAAAGTCACACCAAAAGCACCCCGGATCAAGCCGGAAGAGAATCTCGGAGTTAAAGGCGCTCCTCTCAATACCCAACATCCTTTCTACTTGGGCTTCCTCGCTGCCTCCGGTGCATTGGTTGCAATTACCGTTTTGAGGGCGCTGCAATCTGCCAGCCAGGTATTTGTTTTGATAATCATTTCCCTATTTTTGGCAATGGGTCTCAACCCTGCGGTTGAAGCTCTGCAATCTAAGAGGTTGAAACGAGCATCTGCTGTCGCGGTAGTTGTCATTGGAGCTTTGTCCGTTGTTTCGCTATTTGCATTAGTAGTTGTGCCGCCAGTTTTCAGCCAAGCAAATGATCTAATTGATAGTGCACCGCAGCTACTAGATTCTTTGCGCAACAACACAACTTTGAATCAACTAAACCAGGAGTATGGCTTTATTGATTCATTAGAACAGAAATTTGAAACCTGGATTTCTGATGGCCAATTGCTTACCGGAGCCTTTGGTGGTGTGCTCGGAGTTGGAAGAACTGTGCTATCCGGTGCTTTCTCTGCACTCACCGTAATGGTTTTAACTCTCTACTTCTTGGCATCTTTGCCCTCTGTAACCCGAATGTTTTATCGACTAGCTCCAGCTTCGCGCCGCGAGCGAGTTTCCAGAATCGGTGATGCCATCATCTCTCGAGTTGGTGCGTTTGTCGGCAGCCAGGTATTGATCGCTTCGCTAGCTGCAATCTTTGTTTTTGGCCTCTCTATTGCCCTGGATCTGCCATATGCCGCAGCTTTGGGAATGGTAATTTTGTTTGTGGCTTTGATTCCTTTAGTTGGTCATTTCATTGGCGCCAGCATCGTCACCTTGGTTGCTTTAACTGAATCCCCTACCAAGGCTTTGTTAGCCATAGTTTTCTATACCCTTTATGTACAAATTGAGAATTACCTAATTACTCCACGAATAATGAAGCAATCTTTGTCGATTCCAGGTCTGGTGACCATTGTTGCTGCTTTACTTGGCACATCACTATTGGGATTAGTTGGTGGATTACTAGCGGTGCCAATTGCTGCTGCAGTACTACTGATTATGGATGAGGTTGTCTTTCCAAAGGCCGATAATTCTTAGCTAATTTTGCTTAGTATTCGGTAGGTAATGGAAGTTTTGCAGGGTTAAGTACTTTTACAATCTCACTCAAAACGCGATAAACAAATAATTCGCCAACCCAAAGATGTTTTGCATCTTGCACGGCAATAATCTCAATCTGTTTCAAGGGAGCAAATCTGAGCCTAGCTTCATCAGGTTTTAGAAAATCATCAAACTCTGGAACTAGTGCTATTACTGGTCGACCATCCTGACTCCAAAATTCAAGATCCTCTGCAGTTGAAAAACGTAAAGGAGGCGAAAGCAGAATTAAGCCTTTCACTCTCGAATCCCTGGCAAATTTCAATGCCAGGTCAGTTCCAAAGGACCAGCCGACCACCCATAGTGATTTAATCCCTACAACCTCAAAACAGTAATTAATGGCGGCAATTACATCCTCTTTCTCAGTAATCGCATTTCCAAAGCTGCCTTCGCTCTTTCCCTGTTCACTTTCTGTGCCCCTGGTATTGAAGCGAACCACAGTGATTCCCGCCATTTCAGGTAATCGATTCGCCGCTTTTTTGAATAGATGGCTATCCATCATTCCGCCATGCGTGGGCAGCGGATGCAAACACAACAAACCTATCGAGAGGTCACCTGTGGATGGCTTAGCTACTTCCCCGATTAGCCGTAAACCATCAGATGTGAGGAATGAGATAGGGGTGCGAGTCGCGGGCAGAACAGTGCTGGGTCGAATCAATTCCGCCATACCTGTAAGTTTAGTCATTGAATATGAAAACCTTCGAGTCTCTGAATCCGGCAACCGGCGAAGTAATTGGAGAGTTTCCAATTGCCTCCGCAAAAGAGGTTAATGATGCGGTAGCCCGCGCCAATATCGCCGCCGATAAATGGTCACAGTTGAGCTTTCGCAAGAGATTGGTAATTCTTAAAGATTGGGCCTCTCTACTGACCAGAGAGATAAACACCGCAGCAGAGTTAATTCATCGCGAAACCGGAAAACCAGTTAGCGACGCGGCATTAGAAACTGCGCTTGCAATCGAACATCTCTCATGGGCCGCTAAATATGCGCCCAAGGTTTTGGGCTCACAAAATAGACCTGCCGGACCTTTGATGTTTAACATCTCAGCTCAAGTACAAAGAGTTCCTTTTGGTGTCGTTGGCGTTATTGGTCCATGGAACTACCCGTTGTTTACTCCAATGGGATCAATCGCATATGCCTTGGCTGCTGGAAATACCGTTGTTTTTAAACCAAGTGAGTACACACCTGCCATCGGAGTTTGGCTAGAACAAACCTGGCATCGCGTTGCTCCTTTCGCAGATATTTTTTCAGTTATTACCGGTACCGCTGAGACTGGAGCAGCTCTAACTCAAAGCTCTGTTGGAAAAATTTCCTTCACTGGCTCAACCAAAACCGCTAAAAAAGTGGCGGCCGCCTGTGCTGAATTAATGACCCCAGTAGTTTTGGAGTGCGGTGGTAAAGACCCAGTATTGATAGACAGAGATGCTGACATCAAGCGGGCAGCCGAAGTAACGCTGTGGCATGCGATGTCCAACGCCGGACAATCCTGTATTGGTGCTGAGAGAGTTTATGTGCACAAAGATGTTGCAGATGCATTCACTAGAACAATGGTCGAATTAGCATCAAAGATTAAGCCGGGTTATGAAGATGGCGGCAATTACGGTCCAGCCACTATGCCTTCTCAATTAAAGATCATTAGGTCCCATATAGATGATGCGGTTAAGCGCGGTGGCGAGTTCTTAGTTGGCGACAAAAACGCGGTAAAAGATGGTTATGTTCAGCCGGTAATTTTGCGCAACGTTCCTGAGGACTCCAAAGCTATGACAGAGGAAACCTTTGGGCCGACCTTGGTAATTAACACGGTACGCAATATGGATGAAGCGGTAGATCTAGCAAATGCAACCTCTTACGGTTTAGGTGCTGCTGTCTGGTCAAAGCGAAATGGAAAAAAGATTGCCTCACTCCTTCATTGTGGAATGGTTTCCATCAACTCAGCATTTTCCTTTGCGGCAATCGGTGCTGTTCC
>JACCDG011444836.1_pt1 | contig 11942 bp, 3 predicted proteins | sample 7442471 | NCBI WGS metagenome assembly JACCDG01 (sample SAMN15323444, study PRJNA562643) | freshwater metagenome | isolation source: river surface water | place: USA:Blue River Watershed | collected 2017-08-17
TCAAGTTTGTGATTGTGGAGAAAAGTTCGACTTTTGGAATTCTGTAGATGATACAAATTGTGAAGGAAACGGCAAGTTACACTTTGACAAACACTTCCTTCTTTCGGCGGCCAAGATGGAGGTTTGTGACAAAGGGCATCAACACGAAGTTGAACCTGCTATCTATCGTCATCCTACAGACGAAGAGGTAGAAAATCTTGCGACTTATTATGAATACGAAGGTAGGTTTGTCTATTACTACTGCAAGTCACGTTTGCTGGTAGAATAACTAAAAGAAAAGCCTGTGACAGGCTTTTCTTTTAATATTTCGCATCATTTTTATCTTTTTGAATATCGATTGAAGAATTACTCCAAGCAGGAATAGGATCAAGACTTCTTGGCGTTGTATGCCACATTTTACCTGCACCTTCAATTAGTGTGTTTTGAATTCGTTGAAAATTCATTCTAGACAAATAATCTTCACTCTTTAATAAAGCTGATTCCTTAATTCCTCTTAATATCGGTCTGTGAAGTATTTTATCGTCTTTATCTTTTGCGGCTCGATTATGAGCTTCTACTATAGAAGTTGGTAATATATCGCCGGCTAAATGATCAGATTTACCAGAATCAACAACCTCTGTTAAATTAGTCAAATTTCGAACTACAACTTCAACATTTCTCCTACGAACTCCACCAACATCTTTATACATATTTCCCATTTCATTAGTTAGATATTTACGAACAGCATTCATATCTTTTAACTGTAACAATTGATGAGGATTTATTGGCCCTGTTGAAATAGCATCTCCTTTTTGTACTTCATGACCTACTTCAACTTTTAAATCTAAGGATGAAGGAACATAATGTTTGTGCATCTCTTTTTCGCGCTTAATGAAAATATCATGTCCACCTGTAGAATCTTTTTCAATAGAATGAACTTTCCCATCTACTTTAGAAAGAGTAGCTGAATAAGGAAGTGTTTTTGGAATATTTAAAAGCTGTCCCAATCTATCAAGTCTACTGGCCGAACCACCACCACGAGAAAGTGCCGTTCCACCTGAGTGAAAACTATTATGGGTTTTTATACTATTGGCTACAAATGATTGAGTCTCTGTTGATAGGTCATAAACAAGTCCTTGATAATTTGTCTCTTCAACAGAAACTACTTTTTCAAGTCTATTCTCTTTATCTCCTACATAAACAAACCATCCTTCTAAATCTTCGGCTTTTATAATTTCCCATTCGCCGTTCTCTTTTCGCGCCCAAAAAGGGTGACTTTCTTTGCATTCTAAAGAAGTAGTAGTAGTAGCTACTTTTACAGTGAAAGAATCTAAAGGATATTTTTGAATGGTAAATACTTTAACAAAGTTAGTATTTCCATTTTTATCGATATCTTTTACATAAAGATTATCGGTAAGTTTAGTTAGTACTGGGCCTATAGAAAACTCTTCTTCACTCGAAGAATCATATAAGTCCTTAATAGTTAAGTTCTCTTGTTTATTATTCCTCAATATCGTTAAAGTGCAGTCTGGTACTAGACTATCCATTGCAAGCTGAACAGCTGGTTCTGACAATGCTTGTGAAGCAATTACCCCAATATTTGTTCCTATTTCATGATCTCTACCATTTTCATTAATACCAAAGCATTTGGCACAGATTCCTTGTGGAACTGCACAAGTAATTGGAGATCTAACTTCAATTTGTTTAATTCCTTCTTTGTTTAATTTTGAAAATATTTCTGGAGTTACAAGTGTTCCTTTAGTAAGTCCATGTTGATCTTTTGACAAGTATCTATCCATAACATCATGTTCTTCGTGGCCTTTTACATCATGAAGAGACATCGAAAGACCATGATCTGTTCCACAATCATGTTTAACAACAGGAGAAGCAATATTAAGATTTATTATTTCTTTAGCCATTGCGCCAGGTAAAGCTGTACTTTGTGCACGTTGTAAAGTACCTTTTCTAGCTCCATGAAGAGTTGTCCAATATTGAGCTACATTTAATCCTTCTGCATAAGAATTTGTAACGGGAGTTGGTATGGTTCTATTATTGGCATCTACCAATAACATTGGAGCAATTACAGTTTGTCTAAACTGTGCCATGCTTCCTCTAGCTTTTGTATCAACCATTTTATGCATATTATTTCCCATAGCTCCATACTCTTTGCCCAATTTATCATCAAGTTCTACTGTCGCTTCATTGTATAAATGAACAATTTTCTCATCTTGTTTATCTTTATCATCCCCAGAATTTCTTATTTGGGCCGCTTTTTGATGATAAGGAGCAAGGATTGCATCTCTCTTTTCTTTTAAAGGTTTTAGATCTGAAAGGCTAAAAGAAAAGCCCATCTCATGTGCTCTATCATTACCCTTTCTTCTCCAATCATCTACCAATATTGGGTACCCTTTTGGATCTTTTTTAGCAAAAGTTTCTAGCATCTTATGAATGGATGATTTCTTAAGAGTAAAAGAAGGATCATGTAACAACTTACTATGATCCATATCTTGGGGCGCATTTTGTACAAGTAGAGCACGACCTTTAGTTGTTTCTTTTACATGTCCATCTACTTTGACATTTACAACATCATTTAAATGAGAATCACTCTTTACAAGATCCTCTAAAGATTTATACGTCTTTTCTTTTTTCGCGCCCCAATGAGATAAGTTGTTTAATCCAATGATACTTTCTTGATCAGGAGCATGCATAATCCCATAATTAGTAGCTGAGAATAAATTCTTACTTGGAAGCATTTTATCGATAGCTTCCTGTCTGGCTTGTTCAGTTAAAGGCAAATGCACTGCCATCGTGTCCCAAATTACAGCTCCATTAGCCATAGTAAAGGTCCAGCTATCGGGAACAGTAATATCATACATGGTTTTGATTTGGCCAGTGGCTGCTGCCTCTGTAATAAAATCCCATCCAATTGTTGTATTCATTACCAGAGAGAACCATCTTTGAAGATGTTCTGAAATATCAAGCTGTGCTTGTGTAATAAGTGCATAAATTTTTTCTGCAGAAGTTCTAGTTATAAATCCATTATTTCTTCTAACCACTACAGTCATGCTATAAGCAGATTTATTTTTTAATTCTCCCGATCTATTAGCACCGAGTTTAACTAAAGCTTTCATAATCTCTATTTTGGCCGCTGGAGTAAAAGGAACTATATCTGATGGCCCATAATCCTTAAGCTCTAAATTATGCAATCTAGAAAGAGCTTCTTGTTTATAAATGCATTCAAATTTAAGCCATTTTGCATCCTGCACCGTTCTGACTGAGAAATTAATCGCATAAGCTGGTTTATTTCTATTTTCATATTGAGTAATAGAAGGAATAAGTCCTAGAGATAAGGCTAGAACACAAACTTCATCTGTAAGCCCTGGGGAAATAGTATGGAATGTAAGGTTAAATCTATTATTTACATTCCAGTTACAAGACCCATCTGTATCTATCAGACCACAGAATAAACCCTTCCTAAATTCATCTGGCATTCCAATAAAATTAGGAGGAAGATGTTTATTAACCGCCCCAGAACCAATAAGTCTTTCTACCCATCTGGCTAATGCTGAAGAATTAGAAGTTGTTTTAACTGAGACACAAGGAGTACCCTCAAAATCATGAGGCATTATTCTATCCAGTAAAGTAACTTCAGGACAAAGAAGTTTAACTCCTCTTTTCCATTTTTCTTTAACTTCTGGAGTTTGAGTTCCAGAAGCAAAATCAACACCGCCAGCCTTTCCTCTAGAATGTCTGACCCATCCATCTCCTATCGTGGCCCCAATAAACCAACCAACGTCATAGGTTAGGGGCACTTCTTTCAACATATCTTTAGTTACTACCAAATAATTTTCATTAGAACTCTCCCCTGTAATATGATTGCAGATTGCTGATTGTGTAATTCCCCGTAGTGTAGGAATACACTTTCCAATTGCATTTCTAGGTTCTGTTTTAACCACTTCCAAAGTAATAGGATCTAAAACAGCTAAAGAATGATCACTACTACTAATAATTTCTCTTTCTAATAATGTCTTAGTAATCCACTCCTCACAATTTGGGTGAATTGAATATTTAGTTACAGGCAATATCTTCATTCCGGTCGGCAAAAAAGATGGTACGAAAATCCCTTCTGGAACATCGAATTCTATGTTTTTCCCTTTAGAGACCCCCGTATTTGGAAGATGTGGAAATTGTGAAATGTCAATTACGTTAAAAATTGTTCTTACTGGGCAGTTTAAATGAGGCATGTTGTTCTCCTTAGTCCCATTATTCCACGAATTATTAGAATATTTCACAATTAAGATTTCACCTAGGCACGAGTCCCCATCGAAGTCTGCATTTCCAAGCGCACAATTAAGAGGATGCATGCTAATTGCATTTCCTTCAATAAGTTTTGGGTGATACGCCATGACGTTGTATTTATGTAAAACAGGATCTCTTTTAACTAATACTGGCCTATCTTTAATGGCATTTTCTAATGCTCTCCAAGCTAAAGCTGTTCCTTCTTTATATTCTTTTTTAGCTTCTAGAAGATCTTTTCCGCTTCTTACTAAATGTCTAATAACAAATGGTGCGTATAATTCCATTGCCGCATTTTTTGGTAGTCCAACTTCATCAATATTCATATCAGGACCTGGTATAATGGTACTTCTCATACTTAGTTCCTGTCTTCTTTTCATAATTTTGCTTTGGAAAAATCCAGTCTTAGGAGAATCTCCAGCTACAGTTTGTAGTATTCCTTTTAAGGCTTTATTTCCTTTGTAAGAAGGAACTTTTCCTAATCCTGTAGTTGCTTTCAAAGCATCATATACATCTTCCCTTAATTTTTGTTCTTTCTCTGGGAAATTCTTCAATACATCCTTTTCTTTTAGGCCGTTATTTAGAAGAATTAAGCTTTTGTATAAAGTATTAATATCAGCACTTGTACTACTTCCATCTGGTAGAACTGTTATTGGTCTAAACATGGGAGGCAGTACAGGAATGTGATTCATAATATATGCTTCTTCAGGCCGCATATTTAGCTTGTCAAGAGCTTGAAGGAACTTTGCCTTCTTATTCGCTTTGTTAAGTTCAGAACCTTTTAATGTTGGAAGTTGTTTTTTAATCTCTTCAAATTCCTTCTTCACATCTATCTTTTTCAATAATTCTGCAATTGCTTTTCCTCCAGTCATTTCTTTTCCATTGATCGGAACTGTCATTTGCCCTTTAACAATTTTATCAAAGTTAGCAAAAGATAAACCTGATAAAACTGGAGCTGGTCCTGGAAGATGGACTGAGCCTACATATAAAGGATTTGGAAAAGGTTCTGCAAGTGAGATATGTCCCCAATTTCTTCCTTTACCAGGTTGATTTGGAAGACCACCTGTTATTTTTGGGTCAAACAATCCCCCAGGAATCTCCTTATCATCTTTTCCTCTAGTCTGATCTGCTTCTTTTATTTCGCCATTAGAAATGGATAAAACTCCTTTGTCCGTTAATGGAGTTAGAATAGTCGAATGACCATCTTTCTTTAAATTAAGTCCTAGACCAGTTAAGTATCCTTCTAATTTTCTATAAGCAAATGTTGCTTTTGGAGGTTGTAGCGGAATTCCTAACATTACTCGATTCCAGAAATCAGAATCAGTCAACATGCCAGTATTCGCATCATGTTGAAGTTCTGCCTTATAACTAGACATTTCTTTTAGGTTAGCTCTTGCACCATGAGCAAGAAGTGCATAAACATCAAGAGGAGATATTGCTTGAGCACCTTCTCCTTTACCTCTTTGAGGATCAAAATTTACTGAGTACTTGCCAGCTAGAGCCTGATCTAAACCTCTTACGGATTCCTTTTTTTCAACTTGATGTTTCTGTTTAATAATGAACTTATGACCAGTTAATACTGATCCTTCTAGTTCTTTTCCTAATAAAGGATCAAATACTTTGTCTTTATCTACAACTTCATGTTGCTTCATATCTTTTCCTAATTTTTCTTGATAGTCTACTCCAGGCGCGAAATTGCTAACAATATATGGCTTTCCGGTTTTCTTTGCTATTTTAGAAGCTCCTAACTCCAATAGTTGACCCAAGTTAATTCTTGAGACAACTCCAGATGGTGCAGTGATCAAATCAAATGGTTCTTTTTCTCCAACAATATGGGGCATCTGATGGTCAGGAATTATAGCTCCAATAATGTTTTTGTCACCATGACGACCGCAATTGCCACTCCAGACTGCTTTTCCATTTCTCCTCACATATACAACATGATTTTTTACAGTTAAACAGTAGACAGGTTTTTTATAATTTGATATCAGTTTTTCTTTTTGAATTTTTTGAGTATGAACGTGCCCATGATTAACTTCTGGTGTAAGTTTGGTGTTCACGATTCTAACTTCATAACAATCCCGACAATCATATGTTCGGCCCATAATTGTCTGTTTGCAGGCTTCTTTTCTTAAAAAGACATTACCCGCTTTGCCGATATGTAAGCAAAGCCTTTGAACATCATTAGCAAGACGTATAGAAGTTGTTGTATAACAAACTGGTCGGCCGCTAAATAAAGTTGTCCCATCACCCCACATTAGCCATCTGAACAAAATTTCTAGATCTTCTTTAGAATAACCAAATATCTCATTGGGGATATATTTTTGATAAGATTTGCCAAATTGCTTAAAGTACAACATCAGTTGCTTGGAGTGGATTCTTAGTTTGTCCCCACTTTCTACAAACTTAATCCCATGTTTGAACAATTCATCAATAAAAAGCTGACGATTAGGTTCTTTAACTTGACAAATTTCGATTCCATAATCTCCATTTTTTGATTGATTAAGTAAATTTCCCTCAGATAAAAATGCTCCTAATAACATCATAAAAGTCTTAACTGGCATTTTCATTTCTGGCATTATTCTAACTCCATGTCCACTTTGGCCCGCTTTTACTTCAAGCGGAGGGAAAGAAATGTACTCTGGAGATTTTCCAGCCCAATTTCCATCTTTTTTATATTGAACTCGCTTTTTGTATATCTCCTTGGCAGGGATTAAAGAAAACTCTTTTTTATCCCTGCTTTTGACATACATATTGTGGTCTTGGGTTACAAAAAGATCGACTTGTTGAGATTCAATTTTATACATATTATCTCCGGTCGGATAATAATGAAGCTCGGTCGATTGATGGTACTCGATTTCATCATTTGCTCGATTTAAAGTACAAATCTCATCTTCTAGAGTTACATCCTTAATAAACTTCCAACCGCCCTTTGTAAGAATCTCTGTTTCTTCATCGTAACAAATTTTATCTCCTATTTTAGCTGGTTCTTGTGTTTTTACATATACTGTGTAGCCTTTTTCGCCTGGCTTTGGAACAACCTTTATAACATGTCCTTCATAATCATGGTCCCAGACTAACGATTTATCTTTATAAGCAGAATAAGCACCTTTCAATTTACTAGTCATACTGCCTAATTGTCCTTCTAATGTATTTTTAGAAATGGCAGTTACTAGCAAATCTCCTGGCTTAACAATCGATCCTGGTTTAATAATTCCATTTTCATCAAGATTTGCTAACTTATCTTTCTTAATTCTTTTACCAACAGTAGAAATATGAGAGATGAACTTAGATAAAGAAACTTTATCGTTTTTAGGATCGAGTTCCAATGCCGTTTTATGTAAGTGTTCACTAGTTAATTTCTTTGCTCCACTTTCTGAAACTACAACTCCGTCTTCGAATGTGTTATGGACTACAAGACCAGCCCCAACAATAAAGTTGCCATAGGGTCTCATGTCTAAATCATAAACATATTCTTCGTATTCTATCTCTTTCACAGATTCTACAACTTCCCACCAAACAGGGGCATCAACTAGTTGTTTAATCGTAATTGGGAGTTTTTCATAGTTTTTCTTAAGTATGGGCCTAGAAGCATAAAAACAATCAGACTTTAAAGATCTCTTTTCTAGAGCCTGCAAGGTCTCAACCTTCAATTTCTCTGGTATGGGAACTATATCGTGGCTAAAGGCAGTATTAGAATTTGCAATAGCATTTTTTCTCTCTTCTTTTCGTTTAAGGAAAATAGAGGGCATTTTAGAGATGTAATCTTTTTCAACTCTTATTAACCAAGAATCTTGGCCAATTGTTTTATAAGATCTAGCGTGTGCTCTTACCCCAAGAGCGGCTAAAAGAAAACATATACCATCAGCCAGTTCCTTGGAACCAGTGGATGCAGTAACTTCCTTCGTACAAGTTCCGTCTCCGCTCCAGTAACCACTTATAAAACCCTCTGCAAACTCTTTGGGAGCTGACCATAAGATATCAGGTATCCTCTTTCCATTAGCATATCTGCCACAATTTTCATGAAGATAAGTCGCCAAAGCGGCAGAGGACATAGTGATAACTCCAGATATTCCATTTGGTCTTTCATATAGATTATGCTTTGGATTTAAGCCAAGACTTTGCAAGATTTCTAATAATTTATTTACAAGTTCTGGTTCAACTACTGCAATAGAGATACCACCAAAATTATCGCCCTTCTTTATTACACAGCCTTCAGCTACGAACATCCCAAATAGAAATCCCGTATCCCAATTTAGAGTTAGCTTTACTTCTCGACCCGCTTTTGTTTGCGGAACAAGGTCTATTGGTCCAGGCTCACTACCAAAATCTATAATTGGCTGTATTAGTGGCAGTAAAGTCTTACCAGGAATCATCTCTGTAGGCTTAATATTTATAAAATCTCCATATTCATTGAGTGATATAAAACTATGCTCTTTAGTCGCTTTTACGATAGTTCCTTTATTGGTACGGACTTCCATCATTTTGTCGTCAGTGTAATGACCAATGAAGGAATGTAAAACGTGTAGCTTTGGTTTTAGGGTTTTGCAGTCCAAGATATTAGACTTTATACCTTTGGAACTTGGAACATCTCGAATAGGAGTGTAATGTCCTCTTCCATCCTTATCTATCCAATACACCATGGAATCTCCACTAACACTAAAGGCCCCATATGGCATATAAGCAACTTTTAAATTAGTGCCTACAGCTAGTGTTCCATCTTTGGAAAAATTAGTATCCGCTATTTGCTCTCTCTTAGCTACTTTTTGTCCTACTTGCACGATGGGATCAGCATGAAGAAATGATTTTTTATCATTTAATGGGAAATTATTATAAATTTGAACTTTATGAGTTTTCCCTGCTGCATCTTCAATATGAATCTCGTCAGTATTTCCTAACTTATCTTTAATAATATTGGTGACAGTTCCATCTGTAGGGCTTTGATGAGAGAATCTCTTACCGAAAGTTTGTTCAAAAGTAGTGCTAGGATCATTGGATTGAACTTGAACTAATGGCGCTTCTCTATATTTTAATGGTACCCCTTGCGAGGGTTGCTTAGCACCAGTCATTGTTCTGTTTCCTTGATTATTTTGAAGGAAAGGAATTAGATTTGTAGCTTCACTAAATAAATTGCGGGGTGAAGGAAGTACATAACGAGCTTTTTCAAATGGAATCTCAACGAATTCATGTGTAATAGGGTCTAAAGCTGTAACGTAAGAAGATTTAGCAGAAGGTGTTCCTAATTGATAAGTTGAATCTTTTGCTTTAACTTTACTAATTGCATCTGGGCTTCCGCCTTTCCATTTAATTTGGTCTGGTAAAACAGTGTAATCACCATGTAATTGAGAAGCATTAATATAATCAAATTTTTTGTGCAATAAGTCATAGGCTAGAGTCCTAGCTTCCCTTCCTACTTTTCTTGTACCAATAGGAAGATGGAGAGTTACTCCAGTTTCACTTCCTTCTGGCGATAAAATAGGATCAAGCATGGAAAAATGTGATTGTGAAATAACCTTCATAGGATTTCTAATTGAATGATCACTAGAAATACCACCAGGACCCTTGATTGTAGTAATACTGCTACTAGATAAAATATCAATTGGGTTTGTTTGATCTGGTCTTTGACTTAAAGTATTTCCAATAAATACTTGTGATAAAGGTTTGCTAAACAAATCATTAGGAATTATCTGAGCTACTTTTTCTCTTTTATCAATTGTATTTCTTATTTTGGCTTTTATTGCTTGTGCTGTCTTTGAAGCGCCGAATTTCTCTGCAATAAAGTCATCAAGTCCTAATAAGTGCTTAAAATACAAAGAGTAAACATCATCTGATTTCTTCCCTTGTGAAACACCAAGAATATGCATACTTCCATCTAGTAATGCTTTTCCGGATAAGTTTTGTACTTCTTTTCCTAATGTTAATTTTGTAGTCTCTGGTAATACTTCTGCTTTATGAAGTTCCTTTTGGACCGCGATTTTAACATGTTCAAAAGAATCGGATTCTGGAACAATTCCTCGTTTCTTTAATTTGCTGTTATAAAGCTTCATAATATCTTGTTGCCAGTTTTTCTTAAAGTTGGCATTGAAGATATCTTCACCCCATTCCTTTTTAATATCTTCATCTGACATATCATCAGCTTTTAACATTGAATACAAAGGAATTGAAATTGTCCCGTACTTAAAGTTGAATTTCTTCTTTTCTGGATCAAATGGAATCTTTAATCTAGATTCTCTGGCAAAATCTTTACCAGCACCATTTAGGTTAAATTCAGTTTCTAGCTTACCATTCTCAGCAATTTTCGAATAAATACCAGATTTTAATCTCCATTGATAAGCAGAATTCCATTCTCCACCTGATACAATATAAGTATCTCTAGGAGTTAGTCTGGGCATTACAGCAAGTTTTTGCTTGCTTTCATTTAAAGTTTGACCTGTTACTTTATCTTTAAGTACAAATTTTGCGTAAACAGGAATACCCCAAGTCTTTTCTTGATGTTTAGCTAATTCTTGAGCTCTGATATCACTTGGATGAGCTTTTGATTCATCAAAAGTAATATCATGCATCTCTAACACATTTTTCCGGCCTTGAATGGGGAACATTTTAAGAATGGATTCAGCAAAGTTTTTCTTTACTGATTCCCATTGTCCCATTACTTGACTGGTATTTGTCTCTGGCATGATTTTACTATACAAGAGCTGAGAGAAATTCTTCAAGATTTATTGGAATAATATAGATAAGGAGAAACTACATGAAATTTCACTTGGTCATTAGTCGCAAACATAAAGAGGACCTCACACTTGTAGAGTTCGGACCTCTTGAAATCTTTTTGAGCTGTGTACTAGGACTAGTCATAGTACTGCTGTTTCGGTAACTAAAGGCGCAAATTAATTTGCGCCTTTAAGGAGAGATGAAATGCTAAAAGACCAAGTAGAACAGTTAGCTTCTTTGATAAAAAGTCATCCCAATTTAAGAATTGGGCAATTGCTAACAAATGCTGTGTTTGAACATCTAAAATGGACTGACCCAAAATATAAAACCAGCAGCCCAACTTCTGATGAAGTAGAAAGATTCCTTTTCTACATCCAGAATGCTGATCTTGTAAATATTTTGAAGAAATATAATAAAGGCTGTCTTAAGGGATAACTTAAAGGTGCAATACTAAATTGCGCCTTTAAGGAAATTTCATCTAAGTAAAGGAGAAAGTATGAATAATGCTCTGTTATATCAATTATTGGTTCTGGCTATTGGTTTGTTCGCTGTAGCCACGATTATCTATCGTAACCCATCAAAAACTTATTATTTGATGAATAAAGGAGATTTTTACGCTTGGCCTTTAGATAAGGTAACTAGGCTCTCCGTACTTAAGAGCATTATTTCTGCGGCTTTCTATAGAGAGATTCAAGATAAAGAAATTCCTCAAATCGGAGATACCATAATAAACACCCTTAGATTTTCTGATAAGCAACAAAAGGTAGTTGAGCGTATCTTTTTGATCGATAAGAACCGTAGAATTCCAATTCTACTTATAGAAGAAACTTCATCTGAAAAATTGGAATAATAACTATGAAGCATAAAGAGGAATTATCTATGCCACTTACATATTGTAGAGAAGATTGGATAGACCAATTAAATGATGAGTCCTTCTTTGGGGCCGAAAAAGATGAAGA
>JACCDG011260757.1_pt1 | contig 11940 bp, 10 predicted proteins | sample 7442471 | NCBI WGS metagenome assembly JACCDG01 (sample SAMN15323444, study PRJNA562643) | freshwater metagenome | isolation source: river surface water | place: USA:Blue River Watershed | collected 2017-08-17
ATGCGGGGAGTACCTCGCGACCTGCGTGCTATTTCAAAACACGCCTCTTCCTTAATTCCTATATCCAATATACTCGCTGAATGCTTGATTATTTTCGCTAAGTCTTCAACGGTGTAAAAATCCAAATTGTAAAAAATCCCAAACCTCGCCCTTAAAGGCGCCGCCAAAAGCCCTGTCCGAGTAGTCGCCCCGATAAGGGTAAAAGGCTTTAAGTTGAATTTTATTGTCTTTGCATAAGGCCCCTTGTCTATTACAAAATCTATCTGGAAGCTCTCCATGGCCGGGTAAAGAAATTCTTCGACAACCTTAGAAAGCCTATGGATTTCATCGATAAAAAGAACATCCCCCTTCTCAAGATTGGTTAATATCCCTATTAAATCTCCCGCGCGCTCAATGGCCGGCCCGCTTGTAGCGGTTATCTTTGAGCCTATCTCGTGTGCGATAATATGGGACAAGGAAGTCTTTCCCAACCCGGGCGGGCCGCTTAAGAGAACATGTTCTAAAGGCTCCTTTCTCTCTTTGGCCGCCTGTATGGAGATTTTTAAATTATCCACAATATCCTTATGGCCAACGAATTCAGAGAAATTTCCCGGCCTTAAGGATATATTTAATACCACATCCTCTTCCGATTCGTTAGTCGGGGCGATATTAAAATTACCCCTGATCAGCGCTTCCCTGTTCTCTTCTTTCATAAGGTATTATATTCTCCTTATTCCTTATTATATCTATGTCTTCGAACAATGCGTCCTGACGGGCAATGATCTCTTTTATGCGGATAAGCTCCAAAACGGCAAGGAATGTAACGATTATATCAAGTTTATTCTTTGCCTTGGAGAAAAGTTCGGAAAGCTTTACCTGCGACTTCACCAAAAGCAAGTGCAATATTTCATGCGTGGCATGCTCGACAGTAAAGGGGTCCTTGACGACTTCGTAAAAAACCTCTTTCGGGACATCCTTTAAGGCCTTTGAAAAAGCGTTAATAAGGTCAAATATGCTCGCCTCAAAATAGACTTTGCCCTCTTCTTCGCTTATTTTCTCTGTTTCTACCTTCGGTCTCTTAAACACTTCGCGCTGGCTCTCCTCTTTCTGACGCAGGGATTGTGCTATCTCCTTAAACTTCTCATACTCCATGAGCCTCCTTACCAATTCTTCGCGCGGATCTTCTGTTGCCTCTTCCTGCGTTTCGCCTTCCTGCGCCGGAAGTAGCATTTTTGATTTAATCTGCATAAGGGTAGCCGCCATAACCAGAAACTCCCCCGCGATATTCAAATCCAAAAGTTGCATCAGATTAAGGTACTCTAGGTACTGCTCGGTAACCTTGGCAATGGGGATATCGTAAATATTCAGGTGATCTTTCTTTACCAGGTACAAAAGAAGATCAAGCGGGCCCTCAAAAATCTCCAGTTTAATCTTATAATTCATAGTCTCATGGCCTTAAACACTTCCTTGATTGTGCCAGAGGCAAAACTTCTTGCCTCATCCCTGCCGCAATCAAGCATCTTTCTTATCCCGTCCTTATCTTTGGCGAAACACTGCCTTTTCTTCTGAAGCGGGGATATCTTCTCGATAATGCCGCAGGAAAGCCTCTTCTTGCATTCGGTACAACCTATCCTTGCGCCCGAGCACCAATCATACGCTTCCTGCTTTAATTCCGGAACGAAAGTGGAATAATAAGCATACACATTACAGGTATCGGGATGCCCAATATCACTCAACCTTATCCTCTTGGGGTCAGTGAACATTGACGAAATCTTTTTTGTTATCTCCGCGGGAGAATCGGATATGTTTATCGTATTCAGATAACTCTTACTCATCTTTCTCCCGTCTAACCCTAATAACTTCGGGGTCTGCGTCAATATCGCGTCCGGATAAGGAAAGACTTCTTTTTTATACATCCTATTGAAAATCCTGGCAATCTCCCTGGTTAATTCCAGATGCGCCATCTGATCCCTCCCGACGGGAACTTTATCCGCGCGGTAAAGAAGTATATCGGCCGCCTGAAGCACCGGGTAACCTAAAAAACCGTAGGTATTAAGATTACGCGTCTTTATCTCGCGCATCTGCTCTTTATAAGTAGGGCAACGCTCAAGAAGCCCTAAAGGCGTCATGCAGGAGAAAATCATATAAAGCTGGAGGTGTTCGGGCACTTCGGACTGGATAAATATGGTGGACTTTGACGGATCGATCCCAGCGCTTAGCCAGTCCAAGACATTATCCATGATAGCTTGCGGTATAAGAGAAGAATTTTCGTATTCGCTCATAAGCGCATGCCAATCGGCAACCATAAAGAAACACTTATATTCCCTCTGCATCCTGACCCAGTTATCAAGAGCGCCTACCAAATGGCCTAAATGCAATTTACCGGTTGGGCGCATCCCGCTTAATATCACTTTACTCATAATCTCCTTACTATCCTCTCTTCGGTATATGCTTCAATCACATCGCCTTCCATAGTCTGATCAAACCCGGAGATACTTATCCCGCACTCAAACCCCTCGGCTACCTCGCGCACATCGTCTTTAAAACGTTTAAGAGAGGAAAGCTTGCCTTCAAAAACTACCTGGCCGTTCCTGACCAAGCTTACCAGGCAATTCCGGTTAAACTTGCCCTTAGTAACAAAGCAACCGGATATTAACCCCGCCTTCGAAAGCTTAAAGACTTTCCTTACCTCGGCCTTGCCTAAAAATACCTTTTTAATCTTCGGCTCAAGCATGCCCTCAATCGCAGCCTTGATATCATTAGCCAGCTCATAAATAATATTATAGGTCTTTACGTCAACGCCCTCCTTAGCCATCAATTCCCTTGCCAAATCGTCCATGTCTACGTTAAACCCTAATACCAAGGCATTGGAGGCTATTGCGAGGATTATATCAGAACTGTTTATATTTCCGACGCCCGAATGGATAAAATCGAGTTTTATCTCAGAGACATTCAGCTTGCTCAATGTCTCCCTGATCGCTTCAAGCGAACCCTGTACATCCGCCTTTATAACAAGCTTGAGTTCCTTGATTTTTCCTTCCTGTATCTGGACGTGCAGGTCCTCAAGGCTTATGCGTTTTACCGATTTTACCTGGGACTCCCTCTCTTTATCCGCCCTTAATGAAGCTAGGCCCTTTGCCTCTTTCTCCTGGGAAATGACAAAAAACTGTTCTCCTGCGGCAGGGACACCGGAAATACCCAATACCTCAACAGGCACTGAAGGCGCCGCACTGGTAACGGACAATCCACGGTCGTTAAACATCGCCCGTATTTTACCGTAGAAATTTCCTACTACTACATTCTCATTCAAATGCAACGTCCCGTTCTGTATAAGCAGGGTAGAAACAGGTCCTCTGCCCTTAGACATCTGCGCCTCTATGACTACGCCCCTTGCCAACCGATTCGGATTAGCTTTAAGTTCCAGCATCTGCGACTCGAGGATAATCATCTCTAGCAAGTCATCTATGCCCTGGTTAGTCTTAGCCGAAACCGGCACGACAATAGTCTTACCCCCCCAGTCTTCAGGATTTAACCCGATCTTTGCCAACTGTTTTTTCACCTTGTCGATATCCGCGCCGGGCTTGTCGATTTTGTTTATTGCTACAATTAAAGACACTCCAGCAGCCAAGGCATGGTCTATAGCTTCCTGCGTTTGAGGCATTATCCCATCATCCGCGGCAATAACCAAAACAACTATATCCGTAATCTTAGCCCCTCTTGAACGCATGGCGGTAAATGCCTCGTGTCCAGGAGTATCCAAGAAAGTAACCTCTCCGCTTGGGGTAGTGACCCTATAAGCACCGATATGCTGGGTTATCCCCCCGTGTTCAGATTCGGCAACCTTGGTCTTTCTTATGGCATCCAACAAAGATGTCTTTCCATGATCAACATGACCCATAAAGGTTACCACCGGAGAACGCGGTTTTAGATCCCTTAATTCATCGTTAGTTGTATGCACGCTTAAGACCAGTTCTTCTTCCCCGAGGGCTTTCTTAAACTTACAATTGTATTTCTCGCAAATCTTAATCACTACGGCCTCTTCTAAAGACTGATTTATCCCGGCCATAATCCGCATACCCATGAGCATCTTGATAAGCACCGATGGCTTTTCCTGCAGCTTCACGGACAAATCCTTTAAAGTAATAGGCAGCTCTATCTCCAACTCCTTTAACTCTGCCTGAACAACGGGGGCCTGCTCAACCCTTGCCTCCTTAGGAGGCTTGACCTCCTGCTTTTGCCTTTGTTCTTCTTTTACCGCCTTATCCGAGAAAGGGGAAGGTTGCAAAGAAACACCTGCATTTACCACTTTAAGTTTATGCCCTACCTGCGGCTTTATCTCCTGGGCAGGGGATAATTTCAGCTTCGCAGGATGGGTAATAACTGTCTTGGCCTTGGTTGCCACAGTCTTCTTTAGCTTATGTACAGCAGCAACCTTATGCGCTGGCTTACTATTAACTTTGGCATTCTTAACGGACTTCTTTGCTGCCCTAGAGACCTTTACTACAGCCGCTTTCTTTACGGCTTTCTTTTCTTTTTTCTGTTTAATCATAATAGCCTGCCCTCTTTTTCTTTAAATGCTTTTTTTTCTTCTAGCCTGCTCTATAAGCTTGGTAGCTTTTTTCTCCCCTATCCCCTTAATATCCGTCAAGCCAACCTGCCCTGCCTTGATAAGGTCGGAGATGGTCTTTATGCCTGCGGCATTAAGATTAGAAAGCATCTTTTCTCCTATGCCGGATAATTCCTCTAAAGATTCTTTTGCCTTCTTCTCTTTCTTTTCTTTCTTCTCTTTTTTCTTAAAGATAGTGGCTTCCTCTTCCTTCCCGGCATCCTTTTCAGGCACGCTTTCTTGTTCCTTAAACAACTCCTCTGCCTTCGCAGACTTTGTGCGTATATCAAGTTCCCATCCAATCAGCCGAGAGGCAAGACGCACGTTCTGACCGTGCTTTCCTATAGCCAGGGAAAGCTGATCGTCCTCTACGATGACTTCTGCCTTCATATTCTCCTTATTTAGTTTTATCTCGGAAACCTTAGCCGGAGAAAGTGCATTCTTTATGTACTCCCTTATGTCTTCGTTAAACCGCACAATATCTATCTTCTCTCCGTAGAGCTCATTTACAATGTTACGCACCCTGTTTCCGCGCATACCAACGCAGGCACCCACAGAATCAACCTTATCGTTCTTGGAGTATACCGAAATCTTAGTCCTTTCCCCGGGTTGGCGCGAAATAGCCTTGATCTCAACAATCCCTTCGTATATCTCGGGAACCTCAAGCTCAAAAAGCTTCTTTACCAGGTTAGGGTGAGTGCGCGAGAGTATTATCTGCGCGCCCCGAGACTCCTTTTTTACGTCTAAGAGCAGGGCGCGTATGCGCTGACCCTGCTTGAATTCTTCCTTCGGGGACTGTTCGCGTTTTATAAGCAGGCCTTCAGCCTTGCCTAAAAGGTCGACCACCACATTCCCTTTTTCAAACCTATATATTGTCCCGCTTACAATCTCCCCCACACGCCCCTGGAATTCGTTAAACACTACATCTTTCTCCGCCTCGCGCATTTTCTGAATTATAACCTGTCGCGCCGTAGAAGCGGCAATCCTGCCAAAATCTATGGAGGTAATTTCCTCTTTATTCCGGTAAGCCTTAATCCTTCCCGTGCTACGGTCAAGTTCTACTTTTAATTCCTCCTCGGGTTTCAAATCAATAACCCTCTTGGCTGCGCTTAAAAGCGCGCTCTCCACCGCTTCGATCAAAACATCTTTTTTGATCCCCTTCTCTCTTTCTATCTGTTCAATTATCGCTAATAATTCCTGGCTCATCTTTACACTCTCCGTTTTACTAGATTTTAAGTCTTGCTTTGTTTATCTTCGAAAAAAATACCTCTGTAACTTGCCCGTTTATATCCAATAAGACGCTCTCCGGCAATACTTCCTTGATGACGCCTTCTAATTCCAGTTTTCCGTTTATCGCCTCATTCAGGAAACACCTAACCTCTTCTCCTGACGACCTCCTGAAATCGCGCGCATTCTTAAGCGGCCGGTCTAGACCCGGAGAGGAAACTTCCAGGGTATATCTTCCCTGTAGGATATCATTCGCATCAAGCAGCCCGCCAAGCTCACGGTTGAGCATCGCGCATTCATCCATACTAATGCCACCCTGCGCTTTATCCGCCAGGACCCTTAATATAAATCCGTCGCCTTCGTGCCGGTAAACGATATCTACCAGATCAAAACCCAGCGAGTTCAAATGTCCCTCAAATATCCGGCTTAACCTTGCGATGGCCTCCTGATTACTCATGGTAACAAACGTTTTTTTATAAATTTCAGCGCCTCTCCTTCTGGTTTTATTATCTTCTCTGCGCCTTTTCTTATTTTCAACTCTAATAGTCCGTCTTTAACGGAGTTCCTTCCTATCACAAGCTGCAGAGGAATTCCCAGCAAATCGGCATCTTTAAATTTAATGCCTGCGCGTTCGTCGCGGTCATCAAAAAGAACCTCTATATTAAGCGCCTGAAGCTCCGCGTAGGCCTTTGCGGCTGCTGACATAACATTTTTATCAAATACGTCAAGAGGCATTATTATGACCTTATAAGGAGCCAATTCGTCGGGCCAGATAATACCGTCTTTGTCATTGTTCTGTTCTATTACCGCGGAGATCAAACGCGATACCCCTATACCGTAACAGCCCATTATAACAGGTTTTAACTCCCCCTTCGCATCCAGAAAATTAGCTCCCATAGAAAGGCTGTATTTCGTCCCCAGTTTAAAAATATGTCCTACTTCGATAGCATTCACTTTTTCCAGCATGCCTGCGCACTTAGGACATAAATCTTCCGCGCCTTCCTTAGGCGCTAAGGCATAACTGCATTTCAGGCAGGCCAATACAGTATCTTCCCCGTCTTTGGCGGGAACCATAAACTCATGAGAGACCTTGCCGCCCATTACGCCGGAATCGGCTTCGGGAGTCAATATCCTTAACCCGCATCTCTTAAATATCCGCATATAGGCATCGTACATCGCCTGGTAATTTAAATCCAAACCCTCCTGCCCGATATCAAAACTATAAGCATCTTTCATAATAAACTCGCAGGCCCGCACAAGCCCGAAACGAGGCCTTACCTCATCCCTGAATTTGGTCTGGATCTGATAAAGTATAAGCGGCAATTGTTTGTAACTTGATATATGCACCCTGATAAGCTCGGTTATCACCTCTTCGTGCGTCGGGCCAAGACAGACCTTCCTTTGGCGGCGATCGACAATCTTAAACATCACGTCCCCTAGATCCCTATCCCTGCCTGTGCGCTGCCATATCTCCAGAGGCTGCAAGGCAGGAAGAAGCACCTGAACAGCTCCGGCTGAATCCATCTCCTGACAGATAACCTTCTGGATATTGTTAAGCACCTTAAATCCCATCGGCAGATATGAATATGAACCGGCCATAAGCATACGCACTAAGCCGGCGCGCAGAAGCAATTGGTGGCTTAATGACTCTGCTTCCTGCGGAGTTTCCTTTAAAGTCGGTATAAACGTCTTAGACCACAGCATTATTTAGTCAGCTCCTTTATCAATAATTCGTTGCATTTTAAAAAACTTACCTTTTTTACGGGCTTTCCCCGCTTAAAGAACATGCCCTCTTTCTTTCCGAATGCTATTCCTATATCCGCTTCCTTTGCCTCGCCTGGCCCGTTAACCATGCATCCCATTACTGCCACCTTAAGGCTATTTAACAAAGGCTTATCCGAACCTTTGCCTAAAGCCGTCCTCTTTCTAAGACGGCAAGAATAATCGGATAACCTTTTTTCCAAATCCGCTACTATCTTTACCAGGTCCACCTCGCAGCGTCCGCAGGTAGGGCAGCTTATTATCTCCGGCCCAAAGCTTTTCTTCCCGAGAGATGCAAGTATGTTCTTTGCTACATAAACTTCTTGTACGGGCAAGTCGGTGAGAGACACCCTTATCGTGTCGCCGATCCCCTCCAATAACAATGCGCCCAACGCAATACTTGACTTTATCGCCCCGGAAAAAGGAGAGCCTGTCGCGGTAACCCCCAGGTGCAGCGGGTAATCGCAAACTCGGGCGATCTTACGATAAGCATTGAGAGTATCTAAAACGTTTGAGGCCTTAAGCGATATCACGATATCATAAAAACCAAACCGCTCAACCATCCTTAAATAATCCAGCGCTCCCTTTACCAGCCTGTCGGGCATAGACATACCCTGTTGCCCCTTTACCGAACCGGAATTAAGCCCTATCCTAAGCGGCCTGCCCGCGGATTTTAATGCCGCGATAACCTCGCGCACCTCTTCCTTTTTGAAAACATTTCCGGGGTTAAGCCTTATTTTATCCGCTCCATTATCAATAGAAGCTAAAGCAAGCCTGTAATCAAAATGGATGTCGGCTACCAAAGGCAGTGCAGAGTTACGCTTTATGCCCCGGATCGCCTTTGCGTCAGCGCAATCTTTTACGGCAAGACGGACAACCTGACACCCCGCATCTCTTAACTCGCTGATCTGCCTTACGCATTCGGAGATATTAGCAGTGCCGACCTTCAGCATAGACTGTATGGCCACAGGGTGTCTACCCCCTATGGCTACTTTTCCTATCTTTACTACCCTGCTTTTTCTCATGCGCAATGACTTTACCTGGCAAATAATTTAGTTATCTTATCCCCGAAATTCCTGACAATATCGTTATAGGTTACGAATACCCCGATGAATATGATGAAACTGACCCCGACTTTGTTTATTATGCGTTCCGTCTTAGCCCCTAAAGGCCTGCCTCTTATCTTTTCAAACGCCAGCAGGGCTATATGGCCGCCGTCAAGTATGGGAAAAGGCAGGAGATTAAATATAGCCAGGCTAAGGCTTAAAATCGCCATTAACTGCATTACTGCTATCACCCCTAACCTCGCAGCCTTGGAAGTAATAAAGAATATCCCCAATGGGCCGGTCATAGAATCACGCATGGATATCCTTCCGGTAATCATTGACCCCAAGGCCTTATAGGTAACCAGTGTAATATCCTTCGCTCTTAACAAGCCCATACCGAGTGCCTTTAACATCCCATATTTTACCGTCACTATCTCCTCGGAAGGCGTAATACCCAACAGGCCGAAACTTTTTTTAGAACCCGACTGAAGCTCTATCTCTTTTTCTTTTATGCGTACGCTGAACTCCATAATTTTGCCATTCCTTAACAAGGAAATATCAACACTCCCCTTATCCTTTTTGGAGGATACTATTTTCTGCAATTCTTCCCAGTATTCTACGCCCTCCCCGTCAATAGAGACAATCTTATCCCCTATGGCAATGCCGGATTCCTGTGCGCCGAAACCATCGAGTAACCCGCCTACCTTAGTAGTCAAAGACGGATAACCCGTAAAGAATATTACGCTTAAAAACAGTACCCCAAGGATATAATTCAGCAGCGGACCAAAGAATATGATCCAAAAGCGCTTTCCGGGGGATTGGGATAAATACTCATCCGGCTCGCCCTTAAACTCTTCCAGATTATCGCCCGCCATCTTTACAAAACCTCCCAGGGGGAAAAGGCTAAGGCTATACTGGGTGCCCTTTTTCTTTTTCTTAAAAAGAACCGGGCCGAAACCTAAAGAAAACTGTTCAACCTTCACCCCGGTCTTTTTGGCGATTATAAAATGCCCGAATTCATGTACGATAATAAGCACGCTTAAGATCAGCAAAAAAACAAAAATAGCAAACATAGCTTACCCCAATCTCCTTGAAATAAGACCCCTGGCCTCCTGCCTCGCCCAGTTATCAGAATCAAGTATATCGCTAATGCCGGGAGATAAAACATTCCTATGGCGGCGCATAACCTTTCCGACTAATTCGGCAATCACGCTAAATTTCATCCTCCCTCGCAAGAATTCCTCTACCGCTACCTCGTTAGCAGCATTCATCACCGCCGGCAGACTGCCGAGCTCCTGCGCTGCCTGATAGGCAAGGCCTAGGCAAGGAAATCTTGCGGCATCAGGAGATCTAAAAGTCAGCTCTTTAAGCCTGTAGAAATCCAGCCGAGGAGAATTAGAATTAACCCTCTCGGGATAACAAATGGCATACTTTATAGGTATGCGCATATCGGCAGCGGAAAGCTGCGCAAGTATAACCCCGTCTACAAACTCAACCATGGAGTGGATCAACGCTTGAGGGTGAATCAGGACTTTAATCTTGTCAAAATCAAGGTTAAAAAGAAACATCGCCTCAAGAAATTCTAGCCCTTTATTCATCAAGGTAGCGGAATCAACGGTAATCTTCCTGCCCATCTTCCACTTTGGATGCCTTAAGACCTTAGCTACGGTAACTTTATCTATATATTCCCTCTTCTTATTCAATAAAGGCCCGCCCGAAGCAGTCAGATAAACTCTCATCACCTTCCCAGGCTCCTGACCAATAAGACACTGCCATATCGCAGACTGTTCGCTATCAACCGGAATAATCTTAACCCCTATTCTTTTTGCAAGGCGCATGATAATCGGACCGGACATAACCAGCGCTTCCTTATTCGCCAAGGCAATATCATTCCCATTTTTTATGGCCTCCATAAGCGGTAAAAGCGCCGCAGAGCCGCTTACGGCAAAGACCGATAGGTTAACCTTTGGGTTAGCCGCGAACTCCGTCAATCCATCACTCCCCGAAAATACCCTTATCTTCCTGCCCAATGACCTTTTAAGCTCTGCCGCACGCTTTGCGTCGCATACGCACACGTAGGAAGGATTAAACTCTTCTATCTGTTTACGCAGTGTCATAATATCTCTGTTCGTAGAAAGCCCTGTTACCCTAAACCTGCCGGGAAGGTTTCTTATCACATCGAGCGCATTCCTGCCTATAGAACCTGTAGAGCCAAAAATCGATATGTTCTTCATTTTTGCAAAACAGCCGTTACATAGAAATAAAATGCCGGCGCGGTAAACAAGAGACTGTCTATCTGGTCAAGTATCCCCCCCATACCGGGCAGGATATTCCCGGAGTCCTTTACCTTGCAATCTCTTTTTATCAAAGACTCCGAAAGATCCCCTAATTGAGCCAACAGGCTTATCGCCAGGGCGATAATAATAAGGTGAAAGTAACTTAAGTTCAATAAAGGAGCACAGCCTAAGGAGACAAGAACGCTAAATGCCGTTCCCGCCAGAGCCCCCTCCACTGTCTTATTTGGACTGATATTCGGGACAAGAGGAGTCTTTCCGAACCTGCTGCCGATTAAATAAGCTCCTATATCGCAGGATTTAGTAATTAAGAGCAGCGCAGATAAAAGCTCTAATCCGCTATAAAGATACCTTACCTTAATCAGAAAACTAAAAAACCATGCTATGTATATTATCCCAAAGATAGTGGTAGAAATCCCCAGGATCGCTCCCGAGCTCTCCCTCCTTTTTATCTGCATAAGCACAAGAAAGAGTATGGAGAGTACGACAAATAAGAATTCCCAGCCCTTGGTCAGTTCAAAACGCAGCATAATCGACAAGGGAATCAGCACCCCCAAAGCCATGCCAAAATACTTATAAACAACCACCCCTTTTTTCTCAAGCATACCGAAAAATTCCCAGAGGCCCAGAGCAATAAACAGGGTGATTACCAGCGCGCAAAGCCAATCCAGGAATATAACCGCAATGATCATCGCAATAAGCAGACTTGAAGTTATTATTCTTTTAATAAGCATCATACCCCTCCAAACCTTCTAACCCTTAACTGGAAATCCCTGACGGCATCCATAAGGTCAGTTTCTTTAAACTCCGGCCAGAACTTTTCGCTAAAAAATAGTTCCGCGTAAGAGAGCTGCCAAAGCAGAAAATTACTTAAACGTTTTTCTCCGCTGGTACGTATCAGAAGGTCCGGGTCAGGCAGGCCTGCGGTATAAAGATAGGAGGAAAATTTATCCATATCAAGCCTATTGCAATCCTCCTTACCCAAGGACACGTCCCGGGCAAACTTTTTTGCCGCTCCGATAATCTC
>JACCDG010051159.1_pt1 | contig 11938 bp, 9 predicted proteins | sample 7442471 | NCBI WGS metagenome assembly JACCDG01 (sample SAMN15323444, study PRJNA562643) | freshwater metagenome | isolation source: river surface water | place: USA:Blue River Watershed | collected 2017-08-17
TCCAGAAAGGGACCGCGAACGGAGTCGTAGGGCGACATCCCTCCCTCCAGCCGCAGTTCATGCAAAGTGTTCAGAACCATGCAGTCCAGCTTGCGGCCGGCCTTGTCGGGCGATGCCCCGACGTTGGAGGGCAGCGGCTGCCCCGCATGGCCGGCGATGCTCACCAGCGCCTCATGCGCCCGGACCACCTCCCGCATGGCATTGCGATCGAACAGGTCCAGGCAATGCCGCAGGTCGATGATCGCCCCCAGAACGAAGGGCGTGGCGATCCGCCCTTCCCTCTTTCGGAGTGTGGCCCACTCGCGGGCTCTACCCGGGTTGCCCTCCCAGAAATAGATGCCGTGGCCGAGCCAGTCATAGGCCCGCTCCGAAGGCTTGAGATGGAACTCCTTGCCGGAAAGAATCCTTTCGCCGACCGACAGGTCGCACCCATGAAAACCCAGGATGAAGCTGGGCTGGTATTCGTAGGCGGAGCCGTCCACCGACTCAATCGCGATAGGGCTTGGCGAGGCGGCCCTTCGCATCGAGGATCCCTGCGCGCTGCAGGAACGCCACGGCGCTTTCCCTGCTGTGGGTGATCTTGAGCAGCTGCGCCTTGAAAGCGCCCAGCTCGCGGTCAGGCACCGGGTGGGGCAACGGGCCGAAATTCCGACCGGAATTTGGAACGGCCTGCTGACCCGCTGGCAAAGGGTGTCTGGACTTCTGGGCCATCACATGCATCGTGCGCTCCAAGGGCGGGACTTTTCGGTCGATCCGATGGCCGACCCGCCCAAACGGGCCTGGTCGCAATGCACTGCCCACGTGCTCTCTGTCATCGGGTCCGCATTCTGGGCCCACGCGTCGCGTGCAAATGCCGCGAGTGTGGGAAAGATGCCAGGGACGTACAGCCCGCGAGGTTCAGCCCGCGAGGTTCAGCCCGGAATCTCCGGCTCCACCAGATCAGCCAGCTGCAGCAACGACTCCTGCCAGCCCAGGTAGCACATCTCCAGCGGAATCACCTCGGGGATGCCGGCCTGAGTGATGGAGAGTTCGGTGCCGCAGGACACCGCCTTCAGGTCCACCGTCACCTCCAGCACGCCGGGCAGATTCGGGTCCTCGAACTGGTCGTTGTAGCGCAGGCGCTGGCCGGGCACCAGCTCCAGGTACTCGCCGAAGAAGCTGTGCGCATGGCCGCTGCCGAAGTTGTGGAAGGACATGCGGAAGCGCCCGCCGACACGCACGTCCATTTCGTGCACCTGGCAGGTGAAGCCGCGCGGCGGCAGCCACTTGGCCATGGCGGCGGGCTCGAGGAAGGCGCGGTAGACCCGCTCGGGCGGGGCGTTCAGCACGCGGTGCAGGTGGACGGTGCGGTCGGTCATGGGGCGGCCTCTTTCATCAGGCCCGGCGCTGCTGGCCGGGCGGGGTCAACGGGGCCCGCCACTGTGCCATGAGCGCGTCCCATTGGGAACGCACCTGGGCCAGGTGCCGCTCCTTCACATGGCCGAAGCCGCGGATCTGCTCGGGCAGGCGGGCGATTGCCAGCGCCTGGGCGTGGTTGCCGGCGTCGAGCGCGGCGATCACCTCCTCCAGGCTGGCGCGGTAGGCCTCGATCAGCGCCCGCTCGCCGCGGCGCTCGGCGGTGCGGCCGAAGGGGTCGAAGGCGGTGCCGCGCAGGAACTTGAGCCTGGCCAGCACCCGGAAGGCCGCGCCCATCCAGGGGCCGTATCGGCGCTTGACGAGTTCGCCCTTGTCATTGGTCTTGGCCAGGAGCGGCGGCGCGAGGTGGTAGTGCACCTTGAAGTCGCCCTCGAACTGGCCGGCGATCTTCTCGAGGAAGCCGGTGTCGGTGTGCAGGCGCGCCACCTCGTACTCGTCCTTGTAGGCCATGAGCTTGAAGAGGTAGCGGGCCACCGCCTCGGTGAGCTGGGTCTTGCCCAGCGGCGCCTCGGCGGCGCGCACCTTCTCGACGAAGTCGCGGTAGCGGCTGGCGTAGGCGGCGTCCTGGTAGGCCGCGAGGTAGGTGGCGCGGTGGGCCAGCAGACCCTCCAGCGTCTCGCGCGGCTGGAACTGCAGGACCTGGGCCGGGGTGATCAGCTTCTCGATCGACGCCGGGTCATGCGCGGCCAGGCGCCCCCAGAGGAAGGCGGTCTTGTTCGCGGCCACCGCCACTTCGTTGAGCTCCATCGCCCGCAGCAGCGAAGCCTGCTCCAGCGGTATCCAGCCGCGCTGCCAGGCGTAGCCCAGCATGACCGGGTTGGTGAACAGGGCATCGCCCATCAGGCGGGTGGCGATCTGCTCGGCCTGCAGCAGGCCCAGGTGCTCGGCGCCCACCATCTGCGTCAGCGCGCCGGTGCAGGCCGAGGCCGGGTCCTGCCAGTCGGGCTGATGGACGAAGGCGGCGGTGGGCGTGCCGTGGGCGTTGAGCGCGACGCGGGTGCGGCCGGCGCGCAGGCGCTGCGCGGTTTCCTTGCTGGCGGTGACCAGCGGGTCGCAGCCGATGATGAGGTCGGCCGCGGCCATGCCCACCCGGGTGGTGAGGATGTCTTCCGGCTGCCGGCCGATCAGCACATGGCTCCAGGTGGCGCCACCCTTTTGCGCGAGGCCGGCGGCGTCCTGCGTGACCACGCCCTTGCCTTCCAGGTGCGCGGCCATGCCCAGCAGCTGACCGATGGTGATGACGCCGGTGCCGCCGACGCCGGCGACCACGATGCCGTAGGCCCCGCCGGAAAGCGCCGGCAGCGCGGGCTCGGGCAGGGGGCCCAGGGTGGACGGATCGGGCGCCTGCGCCTTGGCCTTCTTCTTCAGCGTGCCGCCTTCCACGGTGACGAAGCTGGGGCAGAAGCCCTTGAGGCAGCTCATGTCCTTGTTGCAGCTGCTCTGGTTGATGGTGCGCTTGCGGCCCAGCGGGGTTTCGAGCGGCTCGACCGACAGGCAGTTGGACTGCTCGCCGCAGTCGCCGCAGCCCTCGCACACCGCCTCGTTGATCATCACCCGCACCGCGGGGTCGACCATCGTGCCGCGCTTGCGGCGGCGGCGCTTCTCGGTGGCGCAGGTCTGGTCGTAGATGATGACGCTGGTGCCGGGAATCTCGCGGAACTCGCGCTGGAGGCGATCGAGCTCGTCGCGGTGGAAGACCTCGACGCCCTCGGGCAGTCGGCGCAGCGCATGCTGGCCGCCCTGCGGAATGTCGTGCGCGCTGTCGTACTTCTCGGGCTGGTCGGTGACGACGACGAGCCGGCTCACGCCTTCGGCCACGAGCGTGGTGGCGATCTGCAGCACCGACAGGCCCTCGGGCCGCTCGCCCACCGGCTGGCCGCCGGTCATGGCGACCGCGTCGTTGTACAGGAGCTTGTAGGTGATGTTCACCCCGGCGGCGATGGCCTGGCGCACCGCCAGCAGGCCGCTATGGAAATAGGTGCCGTCGCCGAGGTTGGCGAAGACATGCTTCTCGCCGGTGAAGGGCGCCTGGCCCACCCAGGGCACGCCCTCGCCGCCCATCTGGGTGAAGCCGATGGTGGCGCGGTCCATCCACACCGTCATGTAGTGGCAGCCAATGCCGGCCATGGCGCGCGAGCCCTCGGGCACGCGGGTCGAGGTGTTGTGCGGGCAACCGGAGCAGAACCACGGAATGCGGTCGGCCTTGACCTCCAGCACCTGCAGCGAGCGCTCCGCCGCATCGAGCAGGGCGACGCGGGCGTCGAGGCGGGCCGCGGTGTCGGCGTCCACGCCGAGCTTCTTAAGGCGCCGGGCGATGGCCCGCGCGATGAGCGCCGGCGAGAGGTCGGCATTGGCGCGCAGCAACGTGTTAGCCGTCGGGTTGGGCATGGACCACTCGCCGCCAGAGTAGTCACCTTCCACCTCGTCGAACTTGCCCAGCACATTGGGGCGCACGTCGTCGCGCCAGTTGTACAGCTCCTCTTTCAGCTGGTACTCGATGACCTGGCGCTTTTCCTCAACGACCAGGACCTCGCGCAGGCCGGTGGCGAACTCGCGGGTGGTCTGCGCCTCCAGCGGCCAGACTACGGCGACCTTGTGCAGGCGGATGCCCAGGCGCCGGCATTCGGCGTCGTCGAGACCGAGGTCGATCAGGGCCTGGCGGGTGTCGTTCCAGGCCTTGCCGCTGGCGATGAGGCCGAAGCGGTCATTCGGCCCCTCGACCACGTTGTGGTTGAGGCGGTTGGCGCGGATGTAGGCCAGGGCCGCGTACCACTTGAAGTCGAAGAGGCGCGCCTCCTGCTCCAGCGGCGTGTCGGGCCAGCGAATGTGCACGCCGCCGGTCGGCATGGCGAAGTCCTCGGGCAGGACGATCTTCACCCGCTCGGGGTCGATGGTGGCGGCGGTGCTGGACTCGACGATCTCCTGGATGGTCTTCATGCCGGTCCACACGCCGGCGTAGCGGCTCATGGCGAAGGCATGCAGGCCGAGGTCGAGGATCTCCTGCACCGAGGCGGGGAAGAAGACCGGAAAGCCGCAGGCCTTGAAGATGTGGTCGCTCTGGTGGGCGGCGGTGGAGGACTTGGCCACGTGGTCGTCGCCGGCCACCGCGATCACGCCGCCCCAGGGCGTGGTGCCCGCCATGTTGGCGTGCTTGAAGACGTCGGAGCAGCGGTCCACGCCCGGGCCCTTGCCGTACCAGATGCCGAAGACGCCGTCGAACTTCTGCTGCGCCTTCGGCGCGAAGCCCAGTTGCTGCGTGCCCCAGAGCGCGGTGGCGGCCAGCTCCTCGTTCACCCCGGGCTGGAAGACGACGTTCTGCGCCTGCAGCCACTTGCGCGCCTTCCACAGCGCCTGGTCATAGCCGCCCAGCGGCGAGCCGCGGTAGCCGCTGATGAAGCCGGCGGTGTTCTTGCCCGCCAAGGCATCGCGCTGGCGCTGAAGCATGGGCAACCTGACCAGGGCCTGCACCCCGCTCATGAAGGCCCGGCCGTGGTCGAGGGCGTACTTGTCGTCGAGCGAGACGGAGGCGAGGGCCTGGCGGATGTGCTCGGGAAGCGGGGCGTTCATGGCGGCAGTCTCCTGGGTGGCGGCGGGGCGTCTGGGGGATGGCAGGTGCGTGCGTTTGGCCTGCGTTTGCGCCCTGGGTTTGGCGCAGTGTAGGCCGCAAGTTCCGATAAATCTTTGCTTTTTTTGCGTCGATTCGCCTATCCTTGGAAAGGAAATTGCTCAAATCGACCCAAAAGAGAAATGCTCGACAAATTCGACCTCCAGATCCTGCAAGAGCTCCAGGCCGACGCGCGCCTCACCAACGCCGAGCTCGCGCAGCGGGTGGGCCTGTCGGCCGCGCCCTGCTGGCGGCGGGTGCGGGCGCTGGAGGAGGCGGGCTACATCACCGGCTACCGGGCCGAGATCAACCGCCACAAGATCGGCCTGGGCGTGCTGGCCTTCGTGCGGGTGGACGCCGACCGCGCCACCGGCGCCGCGATGCGGCAGATGGAGGAGGCGATCCGCCGCATTCCCGAGGTGGTGGCCTGCCACTACATCAGCGGCACCGGCACCTTCGAGCTGCAGGTGGTGGCGCAGGACCTGGACAGCTTCTCCCAGTTCGCGCGCGACACGCTGGCCAATCTGCCGCACGTGAAGGACCTGCACACCAGCTTCTCGCTGGGCGAGGTCAAGGCCAGCAGCGCGTGGCCGCTGGGGCATCTGCAGCCCGGCTGAGGAACGGAGGCCCGCAGCGACACGCGCCTCCAACGGACCGGCGCGATCGACATCCCGGTCAGGGAACCGACAGAACTTATCGGCAACTCACGGCTGAGCACACCGGCCCGCCCATTCGGGCGGGCCGGCCCAGGCTGCGTCGGAGGGCCAGATGAATTCACTCGGATCTGCCAGGCCCTTGGGCGGCCTGCCGACGGCGCCAGCCACGGCGCCAACCGCAAGACCAGGCACGGACAAGGGGACCTCGCAGACGACTGTCGGCGTCCCTGGCCAGCAGGTACCGGTCCGGCCGCACAGCCAATCGGGGGCCACGGGGAAAACGCTTGCGCAGCGGACGGCCCAGGCACCCAGCCCTCCTCCAACTACAGCGCCTGCCGCATCCGCCAGTCCGGCGGCGCGGCGCGGCCTGCTGACATCCGAGGGGCTGCGTGAAAAGGCCGGAATGCCCAAAGCGGCACGCCAATTCCTGGGATGGACCGGCGCGCCACGCTCGACCGCTTACAGAGAAATTCTGGGTGCGCTGGACACCTATCACACGGCCAGCAATGACGATCGCTTGAAAACCCCCCTCTCGGCCAAAGGCGCCGACAAGCGGGCGCTCCAGTCGGCCATCCATTCCGCCCGGACCCAGGCCGTGCGGTTGCGAGACCTGGCCAGCGCCTACGACAGCGGGTGGCAGCACACGCGCAAGGACGCGATTCGCACGCTGAAATCAGCGATGGACGCCGAGATCATGGCGCTGGAACAGGCGGAACACGCATTGAAGTTCAGTGACTCGCTTCCCGACTGCGATGCGGCCACGGCTTTGCAGCTGCTCAGAAAAGGGATTTCGATCGAGTCCATGCACACCGTCGGCATCGTGAGCGGCCGCGAGGGCCTCGGCCTGTCAGAGGATGAGCTCAGGCAGGTCGACACCCGCATGCAGCTTGCCGAACTCTATAAAGAACAGGGGCTGCTCCCCCAGATGAGACTGCTGGAGTCGTCCGGCCTGGGATTGCAAGGCGGAAAACTCTACCGGGCCTTCTCCGTCCCGATCACAGAAGAGACGGTGAAAGCTCGTGTGACACCGGAAACCTTCAAGGGAATGGGCAACCGGCTGGGCAGCGGCACCTTCAATACGACCACCGAGGTGCACTTCGGCGTTGGAGGTGAGCCCGTCCAGTCGGCTGTTTTCAAAACGGTTCCGACAGCCGAGAACGGTTGGGGTGCCTATGCCGGCATCGACCGCGAGAACCCTCGTACTGCGACGCGGAACCTTGCCACCCAGGCCCTGGGGGAGGCACTCGGGTTCAAGGTGATTGCCCCCACCGAGTTGGGCGTCGTGCCGGGCGACTCCGGCATGACGCTGGGCCTGGTCATGGACCGCGCTGGCGGGAAAACCGGGAACCGGACGGATCCGCCCCTCTTCCTGCGGGGCGATGTACGCGCCGAGCTCGTCAAGCTGCAGATCCTCGACCTGCTGTGCGGCCAGGTTGATCGCCATGGAGGCAATTACTTCATCGAGCTGCCTGAAGGCGGGCAGGCCCAGATTCGTGGCATCGACAATGACCAGAGCTTCGGTCGTTGGCTGGACGGGCTGCCGGGACACCCCCGGTTTGATATTCCAGGCGAACAGGACAGCCGCTGGTGCTACGCAACGGAAGGCCCTCCCCTGATCGACGACGCGATGGAAGCCGCGGTGAACCAGCTATCGGAAGGCCAGCTCGGCTCGATCCTGGAAAAGCTGCAACTCTCGGGCGACGAGGTCAGCGCGGCCAAGGCCCGACTGAAAGAACTCAAGGCCCACGTCGCTACGCTCAGGAGCGAGGGGCGGGTCATTGCACCCGACCAATGGGGTCAACCCAGGGCAAGCCGGCTGCTCGCCGAGAGGGCGGCCGACAGCTACGTCGTTCGCGATGGCCATCCGGAAATCAAGGAAATCGGCAGGGTGGGCAAGCATTCAAAGAAGATGGCGGAGCTTGCCGCTTCATGGGTCACAATCGCCGGCGAAGCCACGAAGGCGGCCGGGGAACTTGACCCCTACAGAGCCCGGGTTGCTGCCAAAGCCGAGGCGGCGGCCCGCTTGGCGCAGACGGCCCTGCTAAGGCATTCGGAGGCCGCCACCCGGTACACGCAGGCGATGATGGAAGTGGAGATCGAACGGACCCAGGCCCGCGCGACGGGAGCCAGCCCCTTCGGGCGGACGGCTGCCAGCCTGGAAATGGCAGCCGCAAAGAGCGCCTTCGATTCGGCGTCCGAGGCGGCCACGGTCGCTTCGCTCGCCGCGAATGACGCGATGCAAGCCCTGGACGCTTGAGCCCCTGACTGGAAAGGATTCCGCATGACCCCCATGACTTCGGACACAGCCGCACCAGGTTCACCAGGCCACGCGCCCTCCCGCGCCGCCCGCGACGCATTCGCAGGGGAGGGCCTGCCCTGGCCACCGGTGCCGGAGCCCCTGGCGTCGGCATTGCAGCCCGCCGCCGACACCGCCGAGGGGGTCTTCGCCACCCGGACCCTGCCCATCGGGCCCTACGCCCTGGAGGCGTATGTCGGTGAGGCGCTGGCGGGCAAGGCGCCCGGTGACTATGCGCTGGTCGGGTTCGACGGCCACGGTATAAACAGCCGGGCTGCTCACTTCTACCTGGTACGGGGTCCGCTGGCCCTTTTCGTCCAAGTCCCCTGGGGCGGCGCCTTCGCGGAAGCAGAGGCCGAGCGGACGGAGGTCACGCAGGCATTTGACTGGTCTCGCCGGCTCCTGGCACGTGTGACCGAGTTGCAGTCGACGGGACGCTGGCCGGCGAACCGCCGCCTGTTCGTGGTCGAGACCCGTCTGGGCCACAGGCGCTGGGGCTGGGCGTCGGCAAGGCCTTCCGCCATGCCCGTGCTGTGGCGACAGGGACAGGACATGGAAGCTGCGATCGACGGAGCGCTGGACGCGCTGCCAGGCGCTTGAACCGATGGGGTCCTGGGGTCAATCCCGCCCAGGGCCACACCGGACGCTCGAGTTCACCGCGGCCACAGCACCCACAGCCTGAGCGGCTGCTTGAGCCGCCCGGCCAGCTCGCCCGCCTCGGTGCCCCAGCCCACGAAGTAGTCGGCCCGCACCGCGCCGACGATGGCGCTGCCGGTGTCCTGCGCCAGCACCAGGCGCTGCAGGTTCGCGGTGGGGCCGGCGGAGGCCAGCCACACCGGCGCGCCGTAGGGAATGCTCTCCTTGTCGACCGCGATCGAGCGGCCCGGCGTGAGCGCCACGCCCTGCGCGCCGCGCGGGCCCAGCTGCGCATCCAGCCCCTCCAGCGGCTCCTCGCGGAAGAAGACCATGCGCGGGTTGGACCACAGCATCTCCTGCACCCGCTGCGGGTTGGCCTGCACCCAGGCCTTGATGCCGGGCCAGGACGCATCGCGCACCAGGCCCTGGCGCAGCAGCCAGGTGCCCACGCTGCGATAGGGCTGGTCATTCGTTCCGGCATAGGCCAGGCGCACCAGGCGCTGGCGGCCGTCAGGCTCGGTGATGCGGATGCGGCCCGAGCCCTGGATCTGCAGCACCAGGGCATCGACCGGGTCGGCCAGCCAGGCGATCTCGCGGCCGCGCAGCGCGGCCTGTGCCTCGGGCAGGGTGTCCATCTCCTGGCGCGTGTACCAGGGCTTGCGCCGGCCCAGGTCGGCCGGCGGCCGGTACAGGGGCACGCGGTGGCGGGCGTCGGGCGCGCGGGTCGCGTCCATCACCGGCTCGTAGTAGGCGGTGAGCAGGCCGGCGTCGGCGGCCTGCAGCGGCTCGACGCGGTGCGGGCGCAGGGTCTGCACCATCCAGGCGCGCTGCTCGGCGGGCGTGCCGATGGCCAGGCGCCGCACCTGCGGGCACAGCGCGGCCCAGGGCGGCGCGGGCCGCTCGCAGGACTTGAGCCAGGCGTTCCAGGCCTCGTGCAGGGCGTCGTCGGCGAAGCCGGGCAGCTCATGCCAGCGCACCGGCACCCAGCGGCTCTTGCCCTGGGTGAGGGGCGCCGGCAGGGGGGCGGTGTCGGGGGGCAGCAGGTCCGGGCCGGTGGAAGGCGTGACGGCGACGGGCGCGGAAGGGGGTGGTGGCAGTGGGGACACGCTGGCGCAGGAAGCCAGCAGCACCGCAGCGCTTCCTACAATCGCGCTCGTCGTCCACCTGCAGAGGAATGCTCGCATGCTGCTAATTTTGCTCGAAGCCCTGCTGGCCCTCGCGGTCCTGGTCCTGATCGTGTGGTGGACGATGTTCTCCGGCCGGCCCGGGGGCGAGCGGCCCGAGGAGTCCGGTCAGGGCAACGGCGACGACGGTTCCGGCAAGTCCGGCTGAAACACGTGGCACGGGCCACCCAAACCCGGGTTTCACCTGCCATGCAATTGTCAATTTGATTTTGATAATGCGGGCTTGCCCCGGCAGGCCTCCGGCATCGGCTCGGGATTCGCGGGAGCACCCTCACGCGTCCAGGTCATCACACCATGCGAATTCTTCTCTGGCCTCTTGCCCTCGCTCTGTGCGTGTGCGCTGCGTCCGCCTCCGCCGAAGTGCGGGAGAGCGAATTCGGCAAAGACGAGGGATACCCCTTTGAAATGGGGTGGCCCTTCCGAACCATCCCAAAGCTTCGTCATGGCGCCTTGACCGGCCAGGGCTTGCCCCAGCTTGAAAAATCAGCGCCCGCCTTCTGGCTGCCGCCGGCGTCGCAACCCGTCTCGCTGCCCCGTGCGGAGGCGGCTCCATCCCTGGCCTCCGATGCCACCCAGCTGATGGGGCGGAATCCGATCATGGCGATGCTGCTGGTCAAGGACGGCGCGCTGGTGTTCGAGCGTTACCAGTACGCCACCTCGCCGGACACGTTGTTCGACTCCCAGTCGATCGCCAAGACGTTCACCGCCCTGACCCTGGGCACGCTGGTGGACGAAGGCCTCCTCAAAGGCATCTCCCAGCGGATGGACGAATTGGTTCCAGGGCTGAAGGGCAGCCCCATCGGCGCAGCGACGGTACGCCAGACCCTGCAAATGCAGTGCGGCCACCAGTTCAAGTGGGAGGATGCCGGACCCGACGCCTCGGCAGGGCGCTACGCCGGCGTGAGGTTCGCCGCCCGGAACGGGGGCCGGTCGCAGAACCTCTACAGCTACTTCCAGACCTTGCCGCCCGCCCAGCCCGGCACCAAGTTTTCCTACGACCCGCACTGCACGGATGCCCTGAGCATGCTCGTCACCCAGTTGACCGGAAAAAGCCTGCGGCAGAACTTCGACGCGCGCATCTGGCAGCGCCTGGGACCCCAGAGCCGTGCCGCCTGGCTGAGTCCCTCCCAGCACCCCGAACTGACCTCCGGCGCCAGCGCCTTCTACGCCACGGCGCGGGATTACGCTCGCCTTGCATTCCTCTACATCGGCGAGGGCAAGTCCAACGGCCAGCAAATCGTTTCCACCCAGTGGATGCGCCAGATGCACACGGACGTCGTCGAGGTGGGCGACTACCCCTCGAATTTCAAGCGCTACGGCTACCAGACCTGGGTCCGCGATCGGACGACCGACAGCTGGTTTGCGGGCCTGGGGAACTTCGGACAGCGCTTCTACATCGACGCGCGCCGCAAGAACGCCATGGTCCTGTTTGCGCTCGACGATTCACACATCAGGGATTCGGATCTGTTCTGGGATCGCTTCAACCGCTGAGGCCTCCCCCGGCCCTGAGTCTCAGGCCTCCCGCAGCAGGTTGGCCAGTTCGACCGCCGACTTCACATCCATCTTGTCGAAGACCCGGGCCCGGTGCACTTCCACCGTGCGCACGCTGATGTCGAGCTGGTCGGCGATCAGCTTGTTCGGCAATCCCTTGGCCACCAGGCCCATCACGTCGCGCTCGCGCTGGGTGAGTTCGGCCAGCCGCGCCTGCAGCTGCTCGCGCGACTGGCGCTCGGCCAGCACCTGCGCCGAGCGGGCCACCGCCTGCTCGATGCGGTCGACCAGCAGGTTGTCGGAGAAGGGCTTCTCGCAGAAATCGAAGGCGCCGCGCTTGACCATGGCCACCGCGGTGGGCACGTCGCCGTGGCCGGTGAGGAAGATGACCGGCATCACGTCGACCAGGCCGCGCGCCTCGAGCGCGTCGAACAGCGCCAGGCCGCTGGTGCCGGGCATGCGCACGTCCAGCAGCAGGCAGCAGGGCTGGGTGGGCATGAAGCCCGGCGGCAGCGCGGCGAGGAAGGCGTCGCCGCTGGAAAAGCTTTCGCTCGCCAGGCGGCGGGAGCGCAGCAGCCAGGCGAGCGCCTCGCGCACGCTGGCGTCGTCGTCGACGAGGTAGATGAGGGCGTCGGAAAGGGGCTGCATGCGAGGA
>JACCDG010718593.1_pt1 | contig 11938 bp, 11 predicted proteins | sample 7442471 | NCBI WGS metagenome assembly JACCDG01 (sample SAMN15323444, study PRJNA562643) | freshwater metagenome | isolation source: river surface water | place: USA:Blue River Watershed | collected 2017-08-17
ACAACCAGTCACCCACATACGCAAGCCATTTGGCGCACTGGATCACCCCGTCAAAATAGTCTCCATGCACCACCCACAACTTGAGTCCGTGGGCCGTGGTGTGGGTCGTTTCATGCATCACCTCAACGCCACCAAATGCGTGCCCTACAAAATGCCTGGCAAACTCATCGTGGTTGCCGGGTACATAGATCACGCGGCAACCTTTGCGCGCTCTGCGCAACAGTTTTTGCACGACATCGTTGTGGCTTTGAGGCCAGAACCAGCGCCTGCGCAGTTGCCAGCCGTCCACAATGTCGCCCACCAAATACAGTACATCACTCGGGTGGTGTTTCAAAAAATCAAGCAACGCCTCAGCCTGAAAACCTGGCGTTCCGATGTGAAGATCTGAAATGAAAATCGCCCTCAATCGAGGGCGATCTGCAGCGTCTTCATGATCGTCCTGTGCGGACGAGGACGATTCTTGCAGCGGCACTCCATGCACCCCATCCTGCTCTAGACTGGCATCAAAGGATTTCAGCAGCAGAACTTGCTGGAGAGGGGTTGACGACAACATCATCTGACAGCCGCAGTAAAATGCTTACGGTAACGCGCCGGCAAATCTGCAGTGCGCATCAGCATCGGCAAATCGGCCGTGTTGAAATCCGGGTCCCAAGCGGGTGCGCCCAACACTTTAGCCCCTAGCCGCAGATACCCTTTGATCAGCGCTGGAGGCTCGATTGGCAAGTCATGATCCAACTCATCGACGGGCAGCGGCAAACGAGGCCTGACATGGTATTGGATATCGGCTAAGTGGCTCTGACGTAACTGATTCCAAATGCTGGCTGCTGCATCGCCCGTCACCACACCGTTGTGCAGCATGGGGATGCTGGCGCAACCAATCATAGTGTCTAATCGGTTTCGATCCATAAATTCAAACAAAGCACCCCACAAAGCCATGATGACGCCCCCTTGGCGGTGCTCAACATGCACACAGCTGCGGCCCAACTCAACCATACGGCTTCGCAAGTCACGCAATCGGGTCAAATCAAATTCGGTGTCGCTGTAGGTACTGCCTACCCGCTTGGCCTGGGCTGGTGTAAGCACACGGTAGGTACCTACCACTTGACCCGATGCAGAATCTCTGACCAACAGGTGCTCGCAGTAATCGTCGAACAAATCAATATCGTGGTTTGCGATCTTTTTGGGCAAGATCGCTCCCATTTCTGTAGCAAATACCGAATATCTCAGTCGCTGCGCTTCACGAACTTCGTCAAGATGCCTCGCCCAACTGACCTGAATAGCGCTTTGCACGCGACGAGGCAAAAACTCCACACTGGCACCAGACTGCTCCGGATGAAGTGACCCCCGAGGCAAATGCAAAGGCGAGAGCGCAAAAGTTGGATTTGGCAGTTCTTTCATGTCGACACTCCTGATGATCTTGAAGGCAATGATCGACTTAGAAGATGACGCTTTAAAGTCTTTTCAATTAAATTTGCGTGACGTCATGACGGAAAACTGAAACCATCAATTCGGACAACTGGAGCAATGCTTCCTGCTGATCGACTTCCATCCAACCCGCCTTCTTGCCAAGGTCATCCCACACCCTCAATTTCAAAGCATCAATAAAAAAAGGCTCCGCCTCGAAAGCATGACACTCATCAAAAGACATCAATCCACCTTGCAGGGCCAAACTCCTGACTGAGTCCTCAGACAGCTTGCGTGCATAAAACTGACGCGTAGTCACCAAATAGCGCTTGGCCTGAACATGCAGTCGGATCGGTTCACACACAGCGCTACCAAACAGCGGCTTTAAGAGATTTGCACCCACAGTTTCGTGTGCATCATTTTCACCACGCAAGCTGGGAGTGCCCTCACTGTTCACCCAAAGGTGGCCAACATCATGCAACCAAGCAGCTAACTGCAGCGCTGGAGTCGCGCCAGACTTTTCTGCCACTCGCCCACACTGCCAAGCGTGCTCCAACTGAGTGACCGGCTCTCCTGCATACATGCGTACACCGTGTGCGCGATAGAGCTCAAGAATGGATGAAATAAGTTTGTGCATAGATCAAACTTTGACATCATCAAATGTCAATGACATGACAAAGACATGAAGTCATTTCGACATATTTTCTTCATGTATTTGTCATGTCGATTCACGATGATCAACATCATGAAATTCAATACTGAGGCCATTCGGGTCATCAATGCCAGCAAGTCATTCCGTAAAGACCGTGCTGCTCTCAGCGGTGTCAATCTGAATATCGATCAAGGCCAGTGCGTAGGTTTGCTCGGAGCTTCAGGATCAGGCAAATCCACCTTGCTTCGGAGTTTGTGCGGTCTAGAGCGATTGGATGGCACAGACAGTGAAGTGCAAGTGTGGGGGCAATCTCTACAGAAGGCTGGGCGGCTCAGCCATGACATCCGACAATTGCGCTCGCATATAGGGATCATTTTCCAGCAGTTCAACCTGGTCGGACGCATGGATGTGCTCACCAACGTACTGACAGGTCTACTGCCTGAAATACCCCTGTACAGAAGCTTGCTGGGTCTATTCAGTGCCGATGAGAAATACAAAGCATTGAAAGCGTTGCACGCGGTGGGACTGTCAGAACAGGCCATGCAAAGAGCATCCACTCTATCTGGCGGACAGCAGCAAAGGGCCGCCATCGCGCGTGCCTTGGTTCAAGGCGCGCGTATTTTGCTTGCGGACGAGCCTGTGGCCTCGCTGGACCCCGAATCCACCCGACGCGTGATGGACCTGCTGCGTCAGTTGCAGCGTGAACAAAAAATGACTTTGGTCATCAGTCTGCACAACGTCAATCTAGCGAGACAGTACTGCGACCGAATCATCGCCTTGCGCGAAGGAAAGCTGGTCTACGACGGCCCCCCTTTGGGTTTGGACAACCAGACTTTGCGCGAACTGTATGGCACGCATTCGGATGAACTTTTCATGGATCACAACTCTGAAACATCACCGTCATTTCTCAACCCAATGCAGCCAATCCTGGCGCATTGATTTCTTCACTCTTAGGACTTTGTCATGAAAATTTCTCACCTATTGGCCACTGGCTTAATTTCACTGAGCGCCCTAGGCGCATGGGCTCAAGATATCAGTTTCGGCATCATTGCCACCGACTCTGCATCAGCTCAACGTGATCGCTGGGAGCCTTTTTTCCGCGACATGGAGAAAAAAACGGGATTGAAAATTCAATCGTTTTATGCCCCAGACTACGCAGGTGTCATTGAAGCCATGCGATTCAACAAAATCCAAGTAGCTTGGTATGGCAATAAGGCAGCAATGGAAGCGGTTGACCGCGCCAACGGCGAGGTGTTTGCCCAGCTCATGTACGCGGATGGCAGTTTTGGATACCACGCCTTGCTGATTACCCACAAGGACAGTCCTTACAAAACACTCGACGATGTGATCGCCAACGGCAAGAACATCAACTTCGGCATTGGTGACCCCAACTCCACATCAGGTTTTTTGGTGCCGACTTATTACATATTTGCCCAACGCAACATCGATGCGCGCAATACGTTCAAAACAGTACGTAATGCCAGTCACGGCGCCAACATCCAGGCGACCCTAGCCAAGCAGGTTGATGTGGCCACCAACAACACAGAAGACATGGGCAAGCTCGAAAGTGCCAAACCCGAACTGTTCAGTCAGCTGCGTGTGGTCTGGAAAAGCCCATTGATCCCCAGCGATCCATTTGTCTGGCGCAAAGACATGGACCCAACTATCAAGACAAAAATCAAAAATTTTGTCTTGAACTATGCAAAAACCGATGCGTCAGAAAAAGCTGTTCTCAAGAACATTTACAACTACGGTGGTTTCCGTGAATCGAACAACGATCAATTGATTCCCATCCGTCAACTGGAGCTTTTTAAAGATCGCCGAAAGGTGGAATCTGATGAAAAATTATCAACTGCGGACAAAAGCAAGCTCCTGAGCGATATCGATCAGAAATTGGCTGATTTGAAAAAATAACAGATCTGCCATGAACACCACAGTTATGAACGCCGAACTGGATGTTTTACGCCAGCAGGCTGCATACAAAAAACAACCTGGCCTGTCATACCTGGCCTGGTTGTTGGTGGCAGGCGTTTTAGGTTGGGCATGGCATGGCGCCGAAATCAGGCCGCTGGCCTTGGTGCGCGATGCCGCCAACATGAAGACGTTTGCAGCTGATTTTTTTCCGCCAGATTTCAAAGATTGGCACCTTTACTTGCGTGAATTGGTGGTCACTTTGCACATTGCACTGTGGGGCACCGTTTTGGCAATCCTTGCTGCGGTACCGATGGGTTTGCTATCTGCCGCTAACGTAGCGCCAGCTTGGATTTACCAGCCGGTACGCCGTTTGATGGACGCATGCAGGGCCACCAATGAAATGGTCTTTGCTATGCTGTTCATTGTGGCGGTGGGACTGGGGCCATTTGCGGGTGTGCTGGCTTTGTTCGTACACACCACAGGCACCTTGTCCAAACTTTTTTCAGAGGCAGTGGAAGCCATCGATCCACGCCCGGTAGAAGGCATCCGAGCCACTGGCGCACACAAATTGGCTGAAATCGCTTACGGCATCATTCCGCAAGTCATGCCCCTTTGGTTGTCATATTCCTTGTACCGTTTCGAGTCCAATGTGCGCTCAGCTTCCGTGGTCGGCATGGTCGGTGCAGGAGGCATCGGCGTGATTCTGTTTGAAGTCATCCGCAGCTTCGAGTACGCTCAGACCTGCGCCGTTTTGCTGATGCTGATCGTCACCGTATCGTTCATTGATTTGATCTCATCATGGCTACGTCAACGATTCATTTGAAATGGTTCAATCCAGTTCAGATTGAGTGGAAAAACGACTCATTGGCGTCTTTGAATGGGACGAATCCGTTCATCGTAGTCGCTGATTCAGGGGCAGTTTCTTTGGAAATGGAAGCCGAACTGAGGCGCCAATGGGGAAATTCCTGCTTCTTCTGGATTTGGCAACAGGCCAAGCACAGCAGCTTGCAAGCCGCTCAAGATTTGGCACGTGAAATCTGGCCCATCTGGCACCAACATCCAAACGCTGTTTTATTGGCAATTGGAGGTGGCACTACGCTAGATTTGGCCAAAATCGTACGGTTTGAGCTGACTGATCTTGACTGCGCATCCGATATCTGGCGCGCAAATAAATTACCGCAGCAATACCAACGCCACACCCTGTGGTGTGCACCGACCACTTCCGGAACGGGCAGCGAAGTCACACCATGGGCCACCTTGTGGGATATAGACATAGCATCACCACTCAAACGCTCATGGCACGTCCCCCAAGGATTTCCAGACCGCGCACTGATCGATCCGGTTCTAACTCTCAGTTGCCCAAAATCATTGACACGCGACACGGCACTGGACACCTTGTCACATGCACTCGAATCATTGTGGAGCCACAAGGCGAATGATTTGACACGACCGTTGGCCATCGAATCAGCAAATATTGTCTTGCGTACGCTCCCAGATTTATTGGTTTCCCCTCAAGATCTGCGGCTTCGCAATCAAATGAGCAAGGCATCTTTACTGGCAGGCTTAGCCATGTCTCAAACACAAACGGCTTTGGCACACGCATTATCTTACGACTTGACCCTGCATGAAGGTTTGCCACATGGCCATGCCTGCGCTGTCTGGCTGGTCATGGTTATGGACATGGCGACACGCCAAAGCATTGAGGTTCAACAAGACATGTCGATGATTTTTTCTGATGCCAGCCGCTCTATGCCATTTCAACTGACCGAATGGCTCAAGGAACTAGGCATTGAGTCCCGCGATCTGCGAGACACACCAGCAGGCCAAGTACAACTTCAACAAGCCCTCGATTCAACACGTGGGCGCAACTTCATAGCGAGCGCAACTTGAAATCAGATGTGATCATCGTGGGCAGCGGCATCGTTGGCTTGGCCTGTGCCTGGACCGCACTACAGCAAGGTAAAAGTGTTCGTGTAATTGACCGTGACCCCTTTTGTGTGGGTTCTTCGATCCGAAACTTTGGTTTTGTTACGGTCACCGGACAAGGGTCAGGTGACACTTGGCGACGTGCACGTCGTAGCCGGGATGTATGGGCACAACTGGCACCCTTAGCAGGCATTCCGATTGAACATGAAGGACTGTATGTTCTCGCGCAAAGACAGCAAGCCAAAATGGTTCTGAAGGAGCTTTGTTCGCGACCCGAAGGCCAAGATCTTCAATGGCTGGAAGGCCAAGATCTACAAGATCGTGCGCCACATTTGACAATGGCACACATTCTGGGTGCACTTTACAGCCCCCACGAATTACGCATCGAAGCACGCTTTGCGATTGAAAAATTGCGTCTTTGGCTAGCTTCTCAAGGTGTCATTTTTGAAATGGGTCATGCGGTCCAAGACGTGATATCCGGAGCCGTCTTATGCCATGGGCAGTGGATTGAAGCCGAACGCATTGTGGTCTGCCCTGGCCCGGATATTCGCTCACTTTTTCCTGATGCATTCAACGAGAACAACACTCAACTGTGTCAGCTTCAGATGTTACGAGTTCGGCCACCCGAAGGCTACAAACTGGGCGCAGGGGTGATGAGTGACTTGAGCTTGGTACGTTACCGCGGCTACAGCGAATTGCCCGGCTCGCAATTACTTCACGATCAGTTGCTTGTGGAATGTCGAGAGGAACTTTCGAACGGTATTCATCTGATCATTGTGCAAAGTCACGATGGTTCCTTGGTCGTAGGTGATTCGCACCATTATGGCCAAGCGATGAAGCCTTTCGCCTCTCGCGAAGTGGAAGACCTGATTCTTTATGAAATGCAACGTTTACTTTGTCTGGGTCACTATCAAGTGACTGAACGCTGGACTGGAATTTACCCAAGCGGACCGCAAGACAGCATGATCAAGTCAGTTTTACCAGGCGTTCAGCTTGTGAGTGTCACCAGCGGCACAGGTATGAGCACAAGCTTTGGCCTGGCAGAAGACTTGGTCATGACATGGGGTAACACGTGATGAAAATCAAAGGCATCATCCTTGATTGGGCAGGAACTATTGTCGATTTTGGCAGCTTGGCACCCATGGGTGCATTCGTTGAGTTGTTTGCCAAACATCAGATCAATATCAGCATAGAGCAGGCACGCATACCCATGGGTTTGCCAAAAATTGATCACATAGTGGCCTTGGCAGCACAACCTGCAGTTGCACAGCAGTGGAACAAGCTGCATGGCCGCCCTTTTGAATACAAAGATGCAGAAAAATTACTCATTGAATTCGAGCCCATGAGCGCTCAGGCCGCTCTGGATCGCAGCGAATTCATTCCTGGATTTATGTTCGTTTACAGGGAGTTAAGCACACAAGGTATACGTTTCGCCACGACCACCGGTTACACCCGAAAAATCATGACGCCACTGATTGAGATTGCTGCCCAGCAAGGTTTTCACCCATCATTGGTTGTTTGCTGCGACGATGTCTTAAGGAGCCGTCCAGACCCGATGGGTATCGAACGGTGCCTTGATGCAATGGACCTGCAAGGACAAGCAAAACAGGTCATCAAAGTGGATGACACGGCCCCGGGTTTGGCTGAAGGATTAGCAGCAGGTTGCTGGACAGTAGGTGTGACTGCAAGCGGCAACGCTTTGGGCTGGACGCTTGGCGAGTGGATCAATGCCAATAAAAAAGACAAACACCAAGCCATCGAATCGGCTGCGATGACTCTGCGTGCAGCCGGTGCGCACGAAGTTATCGAAAGTGTTGCGGATTTACCGTGTGCGATCGCCAATATTGAAAAGCGAATCGCCCAGGGAGAAACGCTTTGATTTCAAATGGAAAATTTTTTCTCTCATGCTCAAGTTTTTCTGCATCACCTGAGTAAAACTGAAATTAAATGGCTGCGTGACTACGCACAACACTCAACTCAACGGCCCCCAAACGATTGGATCGCGTGGTACGGAAACGGTTTTTTTCTAGGCTGGATTACAGAAGAAAGAGCAGACCAACTTGTGAATTGGTTGCCAAATTGCACACGAGAGCAACGAATACTCACGTGGCTCTCGACGCATCAACACAGCATGCAACGAAGTCATGATTTGCAAGTTTTTCTCCAAAGGCAAAAGCAACGCGGTCGAGTAAGCGGATGGCGCCAAGAATTTTCAGGCTTCTGGCCGAATACATTCGAAGCGCCAACCTTAAAAATCTCTCCTTGGATATGCATTGAACGTGCAGGTTTCAGGCATTTGGGATTGATGAGCCACGCAGTACACATCAACGGCTTTTCTCCTAACGGAGACATGTGGGCAGGTCTGCGTGCAAAAGACAAAGCGACTGATCCAGGAAAGCTGGACAACTTAGCAGCTGGCGGATTGTCTGCAGGTGAAGATATTTACTCGACTTTGCATCGTGAACTGCAGGAAGAATCTGGTTGGAAGTCTTCTACACACAGACTTTTGCATCCTGCAGGAGACTGCCGCAGTCAACGAGTGGAGTCCGAGAGTTGGCACGACGAAAAGATATGGGTTTTCAATCTCGACATACCTTTCGATTTTTCACCAATCAATGAGGACGGTGAAGTCGAAGCTTTTTATCTTTACTCACCACACGAAGTCGTTGAGCGTATGGAGGCAGATCAATTTTCGACAGATGCCTGTCTAGCCATATGTGCAGGTTTAGGCTTACCAACACGCAGGCCGATTTCGCGATAACAAGAGATGTTGTGCACCCTTGTCTCAACTTGAAAATCATTCACTCTGATGTGCTTCAAGTTGGCTATTTAATGCGATGAGTGACCGAACTCATTGACTTTATTTTTTCAGAACATATTGCCCAGGAGCCTGCTCCAGCGGCGGCAAACCCATGTCCGGTGCGCCCATGGGAGGCAGCAGCCCCAATGGGCCAGACTGAGCCTTCAACCAAGCCAGCCAGTGCGTCCACCACGAGCCTTCATGTTTCGTGGCTGCACGCAACCAGGCATCCGGATCCAGATAAGGTTCACCGCGTCGGCGTGTCAGTGCCTGATAGCTGCGCCCGGGTACGCCCGGCGGGTTCACGATGCCCACATTGTGTCCACCCGAGGTCAGCACAAAGGTGATCTCCACATGGGTCAGCAGGTGCAGTTTGTGCACCGAACGCCAGGGTGCCACATGGTCGCGCACGGTGCCCACGACGTAAACAGGGGACTGGATCGCAGTCAAAGCCACGGGTTTGCCATTGACGGGATAGCGCCCACTGGCCAAGTCGTTGTTCAAGAACATGCGGTGCAAATACTCGGCATGCATGCGGTAAGGCAAACGCGTTCCATCCGCATTCCAAGCCATCAAATCACTCATCGGCTCACGCTCGCCCAGCAGATAGTGCTTGAGCAAACGCGACCAGATCAGATCGTTGGAGTTCATCCACTGGAAAGCACTGGCTATCTGGGTGCTGTCCAGATAACCCCGGTCCCACATGATGTCTTCCAGATGGGCCACTTGGCTGTCGTCAATGAACAAGGCCAACTCACCCGGCTCGGTGAAATCGGTTTGAGCCGCCAAGAGTGTGATGCTGGCCAGACGGTCATCGGCGTCCCGTGCCATGGCTGAGGCCGCGATAGACAGCAGAGTGCCGCCCAGGCAATACCCGAGCGCATGCACCTTTTGTCTCGGCACCAACGCACACACCACATCCAGAGCATCCATCACTCCTTGGCGCAAATAGTCATCCATGTCCAGGTCACGGTCATCGGCATCCGGATTGACCCAGGACATCGCAAACACGGTATGCCCCTGATCCACCAAAAACCGGATCAAGGAGTTGTGCGGTGACAAATCAAGGATGTAGAACTTCATGATCCAGGACGGCACGATCAGCAACGGCTCAGGGTGCACTTTGGGGGTGCTGGGTGCGTACTGAATCAACTCGATCAGGTGATTGCGATAGACCACCCGACCCGGCGTGATGGCCACATCGCGCCCCACTTGGTAGGCCTCACTGCCCTCAGGAGGCAGGCCCCGCTGCCAGCGGCGAGCGTCTTCCCGCCAATTCTGAAAACCTTGGCGTAAATTGCTGCCCATGGTTTCCTGGGTGCGCTGCAGCACTTCGGGGTTGGTCATCACGAAGTTGGCGGGCGAGAACATGTCCAGGCACTGGCGGGCTGCGAAGTTGACAACCGACTCGTGATGGGGCGACACCCCATGCACCCCGGTGGTGGCCTGTTCCCACCATTGCTGCGTCAGCAAGAACGACTGGCTGATGGCATTGAACGGCCACGCCTGCCAGCCTGGATGAGAAAAACGGGGGTCTTGCACCATGGGTTCGATGCACGGTTTGCAATGCGGGTCATGTGCCTGAACCGCGTATTGCCACCATTCTTGCATGCTGACCAACGCCAACTTCCACAACCTGAGTTGCCCGGCAGGGTTCATGGCCAAATGACTGACCCAATCGTCAAAGGCCATGCGCAAGGACACCGTCGAGACGCCTTGCGTGAAAGGTGACAACTGCGCGTGCGCCCATCGGTCCAGCACGGGGCCGGGCCGCAGCACGTTCACAGAAGGAGGTTGGCCAAAGATATGCACGCGACCATGCTAGGTCGCGGCGGCGTTTTTGAACATTGATCTTCTGATCTATATCGTCCAGGCCATGGACGCGTGCCCACGCAAAATGCTCAAAGCATCATGCTCAGCTGGAACACCGAATTGGGCGCACGTGGCATGACGGGTGGAGGCAGCGGCTTCAAACGGAACTGCCCCAACATCGACGTCACGCGGACATCGTGAGGCATGAATGGCACGGCCACGTCGGACAGGGTTTGCGATGCCAAGGTTTCTTGCAGGTGACGTTGAATGTCAGATTCCAATGACTTCATCGGGTGCGCATCATCGGGATAAACCTCATCAAAGCTGTGCACCACTTCAAAGTGCTTGACCACATGCCACAGGCTGATGTCCTCCGGATTACCCCGGATCTGGTAGCCGCCGCCTGGCCCTCTGTGCGCAACGATCAGGCCTGCTTCACGAAGCTCCTTCAGGATCGATTCGGTGTACGAAGACGACAAGGACAGACCGCTGGCGATCTCTTCGGTGGTCACGGGTTTCACCACCGCACGCGACGTGATGAACACAGCAATGTCAAGCGCTTTGACTGTTTTCTTCAAGATCATGGCGTTCTCCGTTAACGATAAGATATTCTATGACCAAGCAGTCACAAAACAACCTGAAATTTCATAATTGCTTTGAATTTGCCGTAAATGTTTAAATTAGAACTACAAAATTCAATGACTTCACCGACTACAGCATCACCCGCCCCCATCTCCAGGACATGCGCGATGGGTGACAGACCATGACCTACCGTGTGGTCTGGTTCAAACGCGACCTGCGCTTGCACGACCACGCAGCGCTCGCACACGGGGCCAACAAGGTGCCTGTGATGTGCCTGTACATCGTCGAACCCGAGCTGTGGGCGCAGCCCGATGCCGCCTTGCAGCACTTTGAATTCGTGCGCGAATCCTTGAATGAACTGGACGAAGCATTGCGAGCGCTGGGCGGCAGCCTGCAGGTGCGCACCGGGCCTGCGGTGCAGGTGCTGGCGGACTTGCACGGACAAACCCCTTTTTCCGAACTGGTCTCGCACGAGGAAACCGGCAACGCCTTCACCTACGAGCGCGACCTGCAGGTGGGCGCGTGGTGCCGCAACATCGGCCTGCCTTGGACCGAATTGCCGCAGTTTGGGGTGGTGCGCCGCCTCAAAAGTCGCAACACCTGGCAGGCCCGTTGGGAAGCGCACATGGCTGCACCGCAAGCCGTTTTGCCTGCGCTGCAGTTTTTCACACCCCGTGAAAGCCGCGGCCCCGAAAGCATGCGCGCACCCACTGGCCTGCACCACATCCCGGCCCAGCGCCAGCGTGGTGGACGCAAGCTAGCTTTGGAGACGCTGCACAGCTTTCTGAACGCCCGGGCGCTGGGCTACCGTGGCGGCATCTCGTCCCCGCTGTCTTCGCCCGATGCGT
>JACCDG010189263.1_pt1 | contig 11937 bp, 12 predicted proteins | sample 7442471 | NCBI WGS metagenome assembly JACCDG01 (sample SAMN15323444, study PRJNA562643) | freshwater metagenome | isolation source: river surface water | place: USA:Blue River Watershed | collected 2017-08-17
GTGGCTTGAGCTTTTCGCACTTCTGCCACCGTATGGCGTTGAAGATCGCTACAGCGCCTTGAGCTTTGTCGGCCGCATGGTCCAGACATTGTTCGTAGCGAGACTGACTTGGAGCGTCCGGGTCAGGTAGAACGAGTGCCAAGATGACGCCAGCAAAGCAGACAAGCCCTGTCACGGCGAGCAAGAGTCGTAGGCGGTCTTTCCACGCCTCCCTTCGGGCGCTCCAATGCTGAGTTGGCGGCTCTCTCATGCTCATCATTTTGACACCTGATGAGTCAAGGCAAAAAAACCCGCCGAGGCGGGTTTTTGAGTACCACGTCGGTGACGTCAGTGAGCTACCTGTTGGCCGTGGTGCGCGGCTTTCTCCATCAGCTTCAAGTAGCGAGTCCAGTCTTCATGACTTTCACGCACAAACACATCGTCGGCGTAACGGCTCAGCAGGTGAATGCTGGTTTGCGCCACATCAGCATCGGCACCGCTGACCACCACGTGCCGTCTCAAATCATCTTTTCCAACGGTTTCAAGTGCTTGGAGCAACACCAAGGCCTTCGATTCAGCCTCGCGCTTCTTGGTTGATAGATCTTTGACTCGGAAATCTACAGTCTCGGTCACATGCAACCGACCGTTGCGCAGGGCAAATTCGGCGTAGAGGCCCACCTCCGGGTCAATGGGAAAGTTGGGCACCACCATGTGCTTGGCGATGTCACCCGGCTCGCGTCCGAGTATCTGCGCTTGGCTGAAGATATGGCGCAGCTCAATGTTGAGCCGATTCTTGCTGGTTGCTGGCGCTCGCTTTTTAGCTGGTGGGGTCACCAGCTCTTGCAGCAGTTCCTGAGCAATTTCTTTGTCAGTTCGGTGCTCAGAATCAATCATGCCAACAGGCATACAGCCTAGACCGACTTTTCCGTGAGACAAAAAGGCTACGATCTCTTCGGCATTAGGCGACTGATGCCAGATCGCTTTGAGCGTTCCGTCCATGGATTCGACTTCTTTGTGAATTCTGACCACGGAGATGTTGGGGTCAAGCGCCTGTAACTTCTTCAGGTTGGCCGCCAGGTACACCTCTGGCCCATGGGCTGTGAACAGCACAACGCCAATGTTCACAACTTCATGGCGCGACATGTGCGGCTGGTAGCGCACAAGACTGTATTGCAGTGCGTTTTTCATAGTTGCCCCTCAATCCATTTCACGCGGACACGCCATATTGGCGACCACCACCAGTTCACCAACTCCCTTCTTCCGGCATCACTCAGCCATGGCCCCGGTATCGAATCCACAATACTAACCCACTTGTCTTTCTTCAGTGAAACGATGCTATCAAGCATTGACTCGGCCGCGGTCTTGTCGCAGGTCTTCAGCATCCAAGCCAGCTTGTAGTACTGCCCACTGTTGGATGGCTCTGGCCATGGGGGCATGGCGCTGGGCGGCCAGCGCCACAACAGCGCCCTCGAAAAGTCTATGGGCCTCAGAATCTTGGCTCCCCCTGTTTCTGTGAGCAGCCAGTTGCCGGGATGCCGGTCTTCGTTGCCTAGCAGCAGGTCGAACACAAACGTGTGGCTCATGACCTCTGGATTGACGCAGTCCAAGCTGTTGGGCAGCACGTGGTTGCTGACAATGGCACCCTCCATCCGGGAGCCAAAACACTGTTGACCATTGGGCAGCTCGCACACGCACCAGTGCGGTACAGGTAGATCAAGGGCGAACGCCAGACCGTGGCTTGCCCATTCCGAAGCGGGCAGCAATGGCTGACCAGGAAAGGCAGCTTTCAGAATGTATCGTTGGTGACTATGCGCCACGCCAATCCCTGGGCTGTCAGCAGATGCAGTCGGGTTGGGTTCAACCCGTCTGATCTTTTCTGGTAGCCAGCTTGTTTGATTCATCTTTTCTTAGCCTTCACGCGCCTTAAGCGGGGCAATCATGGCCACCACGGTCACTGGCAGTTGGTTGTGACTACGCCAGGCATGGACGTGCTTCGGCAGGTGATTGGCTGAGGGTAGTTGCGCTGGATGGATTGACCAATATTTCCAAGCGCACGGCTCATGAATAGCGCTCGCTGTCTATCTACCTCGATGGCTTCAGCTTCTGCGTGACGGTTTCTATTTGCATCATCAAAGATTGAGAAGCGCATTCCTCTGAGCTGGTCGTACTGTTCAAACGAAAGCTCTGCACGATCCATTCTGTCAGCCAATTCAGCCAAGTCTTGCCACAACTCAATCAGCAACCGGTCGTTCGGGAAATAGTTGCGCGCCACAAGAACCATTTGCTTGTTGGCCTCAGAGATGGATAGCTTCTTCTCCTTCACCATGCGTCCAATGGTTTCCGACTGGCCGTCGAATCCTTGCTGTCTCCAGTTAATTTGTTGCTGAGGATGTTGCTGGGCACAACCCACAAGCAATGCGGCTGATAGCAATAAAACAAGTCTCATCCTCTTCTCCTGTATTTCCTGTGCTCAACCATGGTCCCAACGATGCGGATGGGAGTCACATCGGACCGCATCGACGGATAGTCCTCATTGAGGGGGACCAGCTCGAACACCACGTCACCACGCTCGTTGATGCCGCGCGGCCGGTACTTTTTGAATGTGGCTTCGTCCTCGCCGTTTTTGGCGACAACATAGTCGCCGGGCTGCGGTGCGACCGCCGGGTCGATGATGACCCGATCGCCCGGCTTGAACTCAGGAAGCATCGAGTCGCCCTTGATTTCGAGCGCGAAGGCGTTGCTCGACAGTTCTAAATCAGTAAGCAGCCATTCACCCGCCGCACCCATGGCGTATGGGTCCGTCGCTTCAGTCCAAGTGCCGGCCTGCACATAGCTGATGAGCGGGATCGATCGCGCGCCCACGGGGGCAGGGACGACGTTCGGCAGGTTTGCAGCCAGCTTTGGCCCCTTACCAGTGACAAGCCATGTCGCGTTGTAGCCGGTCGCTCGCTCCAACGCTGCCGCCGTGTCAGCGCGCAGGCTCTTGGTGCTGCCGTCGAGCCATTGCGTCACTGCACCGGGGCTCTTGCCGGTCTCTGTGGCGATTTGCGCTTGGCTCTTGCCCGAGTGCTGAATCGCCTCACGGATGCGTTCTGCGAGGGTCATAGTTTTCATTTTAGCTTCCTAAAACATTTAGCTTACTGTACTTCAGTCTTTTAGTGTGCTAAATTTGAGTGCATGAACACACAGAAAGCTATCGAACTTGCAGGCGGCTCTTCGGCTCTGGCCGCCTTGCTCGGAATCACGCCAGGCGCAGTGTCGCAGTGGGGTGAAGAGCTGCCTGAGCGCCGGATGTGGCAACTGCGTGTCTTGCGCCCCGAGTGGTTCAAGGAGCCGCGTGCTGCGAAGACCCGACTGGAATCGGAAAGCGCCTGAGCATGGCGGGCGAGTGGCTGAAGATGGAGGCCTGCACACCGGAGAAGGCCGAGGTGCTGGCGATCACGGCCAAGATGGGATGGGACGACACCGACCTGGCAGTCGGCAAGCTCTTCCGCATCTGGCGCTGGTTCGACCAGCAAACCACAGACGGTAACGCTTGTGGCGTTACCACGGCGTTATTGGATCGGATTGTCGGCGTTACTGGGTTCTGCTCCGCGATGCAGTCGGTTGGCTGGCTGGCCATCACGGACGACGGGATCAGCCTTCCAAACTTCGATCGGCATAACGGTAACACCGCAAAAAACCGCGCTCAGACCGCCAAACGTGTCGCAAACCACAAAGCTAACGCAAAGGCTACATCGACGACGAGCTGCACAACACCGCCTACGACCTCATCCGCCGCAGCGTGGATGATCCGCAGTACACCGCCGAAGGCTGGGAGCAAGTCGCAGAATCGCGCCAGGAAGCGCAGTTCGAGGACTACCTGGCCGCCCAGCAGGAAGCAGCGCAGGCCGAAGACTTCGACCCGTTCGACCCGCTGGCCGAAGCCGGTTTCATCGAGGACGACAGCGACGGCACCGGATTCTGGGAAGCCGACCAAGAGCTGCAGGCCGAAGTGTCGGCACTGGCGGCACAATTGGAAGCCCTGGGCGTGGACACCTACGATGTCCTGGACCCGATCATCCGCGCCAACACCAACGCCACACAGGACCAATACAATGAAATCGCCAAGCAAGCCCTTACCGAAGCCATTGCCCAAGCAACCCAGCCCGCAGGCAATCGAGATACTGGCCAAGATGATGGTGAACAAGGCCAAGCGCGAGGGCAAGATCAAGCCCAGCCCGAAGAAGGCCTGACCGCCGAGCAAGACTGGATGACTGAGCTGTTCGGCAATCAAGCCGAGCAGCCAGCGACATCAGAGCGGCCGACCAAGGCAACTATTCCCAAGCGGCGCGACAAGGCCGCGCTGAGCGCAACACTGGCAGACGCCAAGCGCGAAGCCGAAGCATCCCGCAACGACTGGGCCAGCCGCAGCTACAAGGGCAACCGCAAGCAGGTCGAGCTGCGCGGTGATGGACCTTCGCGGCAGGATTCCATGTCGGTCACAGCGATCAACGAAGGTCGCCGGGCCAAAGCCGTCGAGGCGCTGAATCTGGAAATCGCAGCCATCCAGCGCATGGAGCGCATGCTTGCCAACGATCAAACAGCCGACCGCCTGCTGGACACCCCGACCATGCAGGGCATTGGTGGCGGATCACTCAAGGGCCGGGGCCTGTTCCAAGACGTGAGCGTGGACAGCGTGGACCAGTGGCTGGCCATGGGGTACGAGGTACGCGACCCGCACTGGACGATGAACCAGGGCAAGCTGGAGCTGAAAGACTCCAACGCGCCGCAGGCAGCGCGCGAGCAAGTCACAGTCTGGAGGGATTGGACGCCGCAGGAGCGCGCGCAAATGGGCGAAAACCGTGACGCGCTGTACCGTTTCGTGCAGGGCTACACCGCCATGCAGCGCGACATCGCCCTGGGCCGACTGTTCAACAACATCGCCAACAACCCCAAATGGGTGCGCCGCTCCGGGTCCGAGGGCTGGGTGCAAGTGCCCAGCACCGAGATTCCCAACACTGGCGGGGTCAAGCGCTACGGCAACCTGGCTGGGCTGTACGTGCGCCAGGATGTGATGAGCCACCTCACTCAGTTCGAGGAAGCCGCCAACGACACGCTGCAGCTGTACCGCGAGGCCCTGGGACTGTGGAAGGAAGGCAAGACCGCCCTGAACCCGGTGGCCCACTTCAACAACGTGATGTCCAACGTGAGCATGGCGCACTTTGCTGGCGTGTCGTACTGGGACGGCCAGAAGTACGCGGCCGCTGCGCGCGACCTGGCCAAAGATGCGCCCATGGTCAACGAGGCACGCAAGGCCGGGCTGTTCACTGGCAGCTTCACCAAGGAGGAAATGGCGCAGGCCATGCCGCCCGAGCTGCAGAAGCTGATGGACATGGAAGAGGGCAAGACCCGCAAAGCTGGCAAGCAGGTGATGAACGCCCTGACGTTCTGGCTGCGCAAGCCCCTGCGCGATGCCTACGAGTTTGAAGATTCGTTCTTCAAGTACCTGATCTATCGGGACGCCCGCCAGCAGGGCATGAGCCCCGAGGCCGCGACCGACTACGCCCTGCGCTACATCTTCACCTACGACGACCTGCCCAGCGGTGCTCGCAAGGTGCGCGACTACGCCATCCCGTTCTTCAGCTGGACCTACAAAGCCGCGCCAGCCCTGCTGCACACGGCCATGGTCTACCCCTGGCGCTTCCTGGCCCCTGCTGCAGCGCTCAACGGCATCAACCTGGTGTCCTATGCGCTGGCCGCTGGTGATGAGGACGACGACTGGCTGGAAAAGATGGCCAAGGGCCGCGATCTTGAGAAGCAAGAGCGCGAGGCCCTGCCTGAGCGCACAGCCGGTACCGGCCTGCTGCTGAACCCGAAGACCATCCGCCTTGGCACGGACAGCACAACGGGCAATCCGGTGTTCTTGGACGCTTCGCGCGTGGTCCCCGGTGGCGATATGTTCGACATGGTGAACCAGTCGGGCGGCCTGCCACTGCCCGCGCCGCTCATGCCAAACCATCCTGTGCTGTCCGCCTTCAGCGCCATGATCGCCAACAAAGAGCTGTTCATGGGCCGTGAGGTGGTGGACAAGAACGACACCGGGCTGGAGGCCGCAGAAAAGCGCGCCAAGTGGATGGCTGGTTTCCTGCTGCCCGCCGTGGCCCCTGGCGGATACCACTCGCAGCGGATCGCTGACGCAGCGGCCAACGCCATGGACACCGTGATCCAGACCCCGCTGGGCGATTTCACAGGCGTGGACCGTTCCGGCCAGCCGGTGCAGCCAAAGTACGCGGCCATGCAAACCCTGGGCATCAAGGCCCGCCCGGTTGACTTGGACCTGGAGGCCCAGCGCAAGCGCGCACAAGAGGCGGCGCTGGTCAACTCCATCGCTGCCGAGGTCCGCAGCATGTCCCGCCTGTACCAGCGCGGCGCAGCTTCTGATCGGATGATGGAGCAGACCCGCGAGAAGGCGCGCGAGAAAATCGAGCGCATGCGGGAGGAATAAAAATCCGCCGCCGCAGCTGAGCGACCAAAGAATGGGGGCATCTGCAAAGGATGCACCCCATGGACTTCGACAAGGCATTTGAGAAGCTGCTGGGCCACGAAGGCGACTTCAGTGACCACGCGGCCGACCCTGGCGGCCAAACCCGCTTCGGCGTGACCGAGGCGGTGGCGCGCGAAAACGGCTACACGGGCGACATGCGCGAGCTGCCCGTGGACCTGGCCAAGCGCATCTACCGGCAAAGGTACTGGGACGCGGTGCGCGCCGACGACTTGCCCGCGCCCGTGCGTTACCCGGTGTTTGACGCGGCCGTGAACTCAGGGCCCGGCCAGGCCGTGCGCTGGCTGCAGCGTGCGCTGGGTGTGGCCGACGATGGCCGCATCGGGCCCGTCACCCTGGCCGCTGCGCGCGTGGCCAATGGCGAAGCGCTGAAGGCCGCGATCCTGGCGCAGCGCCTGCGCTTCATGACCCAGCTTTCCAACTGGCCGAGCTTTTCCCGTGGCTGGGCCCGCCGCATTGCCGACCTGATGGAGGCCTGACCATGGACCCGATCAGCATTGCCTTCGGGCTCGCGCAGTTCGCGCCTCAGATCATCAAGTGGATCACCGGCAGCGACAAGGCGGCCGAGGCCGCTGGCCAGGTGGTGAACATCGCGCAGGCCGTGACCGGCCGCACGGGCCAGGATGCGCTCGAAGCGATCAAGGCCGATCCGGCGCTGGTGCTGCAGTTTCGCCAGGCCGTGATGGCCAGTGAGGCCGAGCTGGACAAAGCCTACCTGGCCGACCGCGCCGACGCGCGCAAGCGAGACACCAAGTTTCTGGAAGTCGGCAAGCGCAACTACCGCGCCGACTTCATGTTCGTGCTGGCCGTGGCCGTGACGTGCGGCCTGGTGTGGGTGGTGTGGAAGGACCCCGGCATCAATGAGTACGTGAAGGGCATCTTCACGCTGGTGCTGGGCCGCTTCCTGGGCTACCTGGACAACATCTACAGCTTCGAGTTTGGCAGCACGCGATCCAGCAAGGCCAAGGACGCAGCCATCGAGAACCTGACGCGATAGCCCGCCTTCATGACCCGGAAAGCCACCGGGCGCGCTGGGGCGGCAATACCAGCGCAGGAACCTGCCAGGGCGGCCCTGGTCATGGCTGGAGCCGATAGCGCAGTCGCCAGCCCGCGAGGGTAGCCGTATGGCGACACCCTCAATTTGGCGGCCGAAATGGCGGCTGACTTGTTAAGTCGTTGATTTTGTTTGTATTAGTTCGATCTTGTAGCCGTCAGGATCTGTGACGAAAGCGATCACGGTGCTGCCGCCCTTGACCGGACCGGCTTCGCGCGTGACTTTGCCGCCATTGGCGCGGATCTTCTCGCAGGCGGCATAAGCGTCCACCACGCCGATCGCGATGTGGCCGTAAGCGGTGCCCATCTCGTAGCTTTCCACGCCCCAGTTGTAGGTCAGCTCGATCTCGGCCTGACCGGGGTTTCCTCCTTCAAAGCCCAGAAAGGCCAGCGAGTATTTGTACTCGGGGTTTTCGGAGGTGCGCAGAAGTTGCATGCCCAGCACCTGGGTGTAGAAGTCGATCGAGCGCTGGAGGTTGCCGACGCGCAGCATGGTATGGAGGATTCTCATGGTCGCGATTGTGTCGGAAGATCAAAGACCAGGCAGGTCGTGGTGGCGTGTGCGTAAAGCGTGCCATCCGGGCCGAGCAGGCGGGCCTCGGCGGTGGCCAGCTGGCGCCCGCAGTGGACAACTTTGCCTTCGGCGCGCACGCGCTGCACCTTGGGGCTCAGCGCCTTGACGATGTTCACGCTCAGTTCGGCCGTGGTGTAGGCGCGTCCGGCCGGCATCAGGCTGTGGACGGCGCAACCCAGTGCCGAGTCCAGCAGCGTGGCGAACCAGCCGCCATGCACCGTGCCCATGGGGTTGAGGTGACCTGTGCCCGGTGCGCCCTGAAAAACGGCGTGGCCTGGCGAAACGTCGACCAGCAAAAAGTCCAGCGTGTGGCCGATGGTGGGCGTGTGACCGGTGCCGTGCAGCACTGCCTGCATCAGCTCCAGGCCGGTCTTGCCGCGCACGGTCTCGATGTCGTTCACACCCGGGCCCGGACCCTGTGCGTGCTGGGTGCGCAATTCGTGCTCGCGCGCCAGCCATTGTTCAAGAACGGATGAAGTCATGCCATCGATCTCCAGCTGTGGACGAAGGTCTGGGCCGCCGCCGCGGTCTGCGCCACGGACTGTCCGGGCTTGTAGAGCGCCGAGCCGATGCCAAAGCCCGAGGCGCCAGCTTTGCGCCAGTCGGCCATGTTGTCCGGGCTGACACCCCCCACGGGCAACAGCGGCACATTGGAGGGTAGTACGGCGCGCAGGGCCTTGACCACGGCGGGGCCGATCATTTCGGCAGGGAACAGCTTGAGCGCATGTGCCCCGGCTTTGAGGGCGGCAAACGCCTCACTCGGCGTGGCCACGCCGGGCATGCATGCCAGGCCCAGGCGCAGGGCTTGCTGCACCACTTCGGCATCGAAATGCGGCGAGATGATCAGTCGCCCGCCTGCGGCGTGCACATTGCGCACGTCGGCTGCGCTCATCACCGTGCCGGCGCCGATCAGCAAATCGGGGTGCTGTGAGGTCAGTGCAGCAATGCTCTCCAGTGGCCGGGGCGAGTTGAGCGGCACTTCCAGCAGCACGAAGCCGGCGCTGGTCAATGCATGTCCGATGACCGGGGCTTCTGCGGGTGTCAGGCCGCGAAGGATGGCCACCAGGGGCAGCTGTTGCAGGCCCGAGGCCAGGAGGTGGGCGGGTGTGGTGCTCATGGGTTCAGAAGTTTCGTTGCAGTGCGCGCGCCAGTGTCAGGTGGCCGGCCCAGGTGGCTTCATCGCCGAGGCTTTGTGCATTCAGTCCCAGCGCCTGCAGAGCGCACTGGTAACGGAGGCAGAGGGCTGCACTGCCCACCAGCAGCAGCGCGCGGCTGTGGTGCGCCTGCATGGCGCGCAGTTCTTCGCCGATGAGCAGGCCTGACAGAAAGCTGGGGTGCCGTTCGGCAGGCAGGGTGTTGAACAGGGCCAGCGTGCGCGTGGCGAAGATGCTGGAGAGCACGCTGGGTGTGCGTTGGGCCAGCAGCACGGCATCGCTGAAGGTGGCTTCGTGCCAGGGCGCGTCGGCGACCAGGGTGCGCGAGAGGATGGAGTGCTGGCTCAGCAAGGCAAAGACCTCGCCGGTCATGAAGCTGCGAAAGCCGGTGATGCGCCCTTGTGCCACCTGCGCCCATTTGCTGTGGGTGCCGGGCAGGACCACGGTGGCGTCCTGCACCCCGGCCAGCGACAGTGCGCCGAAGATCTGGACTTCCTCGCCACGCATCACGTCGTGCTGCGCAAACGGCAGACCATCGTGCTGTTGCACCGACAGGCCGGGCACGATGGCCAGGCGTCCCGGCTGCAGCCACAGCAGGTGCTGACCGAGTTCGGCAAAACCGGCCGGGCAGGGACAGTAGGCTGCTTCCTGCCAGCCTTGTCGACTGCCTACCATGCCCGAGAGCAGACACAGGGTTTGGCTGTCTTGCATCCAGTCGCCAAAGCATTCTTTGAACACGGCCGGGAATTCACCCGGGACCACGGTGAGGATGCCGCGAGGAAAGTGGCGCTGTTCCAGTCGCCGGCCTTGGGGGTCAAAACGGGCGCCACGCAAGGCGGAAGTGCCCCAGTCGACGGCGACCAAAGGACGTTGAAACGGCGGGTTCATGTTGACAGCAGGGCCTGCACGGCCGCAGGGGTGGGCAAAGGGGCCACTGCGCCATGGCCCTGTACCGACAGGGCGGCTGCGGCGTTGGCGTAGCGGGCGGCCTGCGTCAGGCGGTCACCCCGGCACAGGCGCGCCAGCAGGTTGCCCGCAAAGCAGTCGCCGGCGCCGGTCGCGTCCACTGCCCGCACGCTCAGCGGTGCAATGCGCGTGCGTTGGCCATCTTCGCTGACGATGGCGCCTTCCGCGCCGAGCTTGAGCACCACTTGCCGCGCGCCATGGGCATGGCTCCAGTCCAGTACCGCTTCGGGGCTGTGCAGACCCGTGAGGGCTTTCATGTCATCCAGGCTGGGCAGGAACAGGTCGCACAACCGCACCGCCTCGCTGATACAGGCGCGAGCCCGGTCCAGCGGCCACAGCGACAGGCGCAGGTTGGAGTCGAATGCGATGCGGGTGCCCTGCGCCCGCGCCGCGTGCATGGCCGCAAAACCGGCGTCGCAGGCCGAAGGCGAGATGGCCAGCGAGATGCCTGAAAGGTGCAGCCAGCGGCTGGCGCCGATCAGGCCGGACCAGTGCGTCTGCACATCGGCGGCTTGCATGCGGCTGGCGGCCGAGCCTGCGCGGGCATAGCTGAAATGGTGGCCGCGTTCGTCGTGGCTCACGAAGTACACGCCGCTGGGCGCCTGCGCATCGCGCACGATGCCACGGGTGTCCACCCCTTCGCGTGCCCACAGCTGCATCAGCAGGTGGCCCCAGTGGTCTTGTCCGAGGCGGCTGAGGTAGGCCACGCGCGCGCCGGCGCGTGCGGCAGCGATGGCCGCGTTGCTGGTGTCACCCCCAAAGCCCTGCAGGTACAGGGGCGGCTCGGTCTGGGTCTGGTTGAACTCGAGCATGGCTTCGCCGAGCGCGGCCACATCGAGGCTTCTGGGAGCAGGATGACTCATAGGACAATCGTTGCAGACAGGAATTTCCCATTGGAGAAAAGGCCATGGCATTCGACATCGACCACCACTTCAAGGCCTACCCCTTGCTGGCCCCACCCACGGCAGTGGACGGCTTCGCTGAGCGTCAGTGGCATGTGCTCGATGACGTCATGCCCTACCCGCTGGCGACGCTGCGCAAGCCGGCGCTGATGCACAACCTGGCCTGGATGCAGGACTGGGCGCGCCGCAAGGGCGTGCAGTTGGCACCGCACGGCAAGACCACGATGTCGCCCGAACTGTTTCGCCTGCAGCTGCAGGCTGGCGCATGGGGCATGACGGTGGCCACGGTGCACCAGTTGCAGCTGGCCCTTGAAGCCGGCGCGCAGCGCTGCATCATCGCCAACCAGGTGCTGGCCGATGCCGATCTGGACGGACTGCATGCCCTGCTGACACGCCACACCGGCACGCGCGTGTGGTTTCTGGTGGATTCGCAGGCGCAGCTGGCCATGATCGAAGACTGGGCAGGGCGCCGCGCCTGCGCCCGCCGCTTCGATGTGTTGCTGGAGCTGGGCACCGACGGTTTTCGCACCGGCTGCCGCACGCATGAGCAGGCGCTGGCCCTGGCGCGCGCGCTGGCCGCTTCGCCGGTGGCGCGGCTGGGCGGGGTGGAGTGTTACGAAGGCGGTCTGGCCACCTGCGACAGCGCGCACGACAGCGAGGCCGTCAGCGCCCTGGTGCGTCGCGTGCGCTCGGTGGTGCAGGCCATCGATACCGAAGCCTTGTGGGGTGACGAGCAACTGCTCATCACGGCAGGCGGCTCGGCCA
>JACCDG011128159.1_pt1 | contig 11937 bp, 14 predicted proteins | sample 7442471 | NCBI WGS metagenome assembly JACCDG01 (sample SAMN15323444, study PRJNA562643) | freshwater metagenome | isolation source: river surface water | place: USA:Blue River Watershed | collected 2017-08-17
TGGCGACGTTGTTGGTACAGGCTCATCACGTAAGTCAGCCACAAACTCAGTGTTGTGGTTCACGGGTGAAGATATTCCTTACGTGCCTAACAAGCGTTTTGGCGGAGTTTGTTTGGGTACCAAGATTCCTCCGATTTTCTACAACACCATGGAAGATGCTGGCGCCTTGCCGATTGAGCTAGACGTTAATAGCATGAATATGGGTGATGTGATTGAGTTGCGTCCTTATGAAGGTAAAGCACTTAAGGATGGCAAAGTAATCGCTGAGTTCAAAGTAAAGTCAGAGGTTCTGTTTGATGAAGTGCGTGCCGGTGGCCGTATTCCATTGATCATTGGTCGTGGTTTAACGACTAAAGCTCGTGAAGCGTTGGGCTTACCAGTATCAACATTGTTCCGCTTGCCAACCAATCCTCAAGATTCTGGCAAAGGTTTCTCATTGGCACAGAAGATGGTTGGTCGCGCATGTGGTTTGCCTGAAGGCAAGGGCGTTCGTCCAGGCACATACTGTGAGCCTAAGATGACAACGGTTGGTTCTCAAGACACCACTGGTCCGATGACTCGTGACGAATTAAAAGATTTGGCATGTTTAGGTTTCTCATCAGACATGGTGATGCAATCTTTCTGCCACACAGCCGCCTATCCAAAGCCAGTGGATGTGAAGATGCACCATGAATTGCCTGACTTTATCAGCACTCGTGGTGGTGTTGCTTTGCGTCCAGGTGATGGCGTGATTCACTCTTGGTTGAATCGTTTGTTGTTGCCAGACACAGTTGGTACAGGTGGCGACTCTCACACACGTTTCCCAATCGGTATTTCATTCCCAGCTGGTTCAGGTTTGGTAGCGTTTGCTGCAGCCACTGGTGTGATGCCTTTGGATATGCCTGAATCTGTATTGGTTCGTTTCAAAGGCAAAATGCAGCCAGGCGTCACATTGCGTGACTTGGTGAACGCAATTCCTTTGTATGCGATCAAGCAAGGTTTGTTGACTGTTGAGAAGAAGGGTAAGAAAAACATTTTCTCTGGCCGTATTCTAGAAATCGAAGGTTTGCCTGATCTTAAAGTTGAGCAAGCATTTGAATTATCAGATGCATCTGCTGAGCGTTCTGCAGCGGGTTGTACTGTGCACTTGAACAAAGATCCAATCATTGAATACATGACTAGCAACATCACATTGATGAAGTGGATGATTGCCAATGGTTACTCTGATGCACGTACATTGGGTCGTCGTATCAAGGCGATGGAAGCATGGTTGGCAAAGCCAGAATTACTCAAAGGTGATGCTGATGCTGAATACGCAGCAGTGATTGAAATTGATTTGGCTGATGTTCATGAGCCAATCGTGGCATGCCCTAACGACCCTGATGATGTGAAGACATTGTCTGAAGTGTCTGGCGCAAAAATTGATGAAGTATTTATCGGTTCTTGCATGACCAACATTGGTCACTTCCGTGCTGCTTCTAAATTGCTTGAAGGCAAGCGTGATATTCCTGTGAAATTGTGGGTTGCGCCTCCAACTAAGATGGACGCACAGCAGTTAACTGAAGAAGGTCACTACGGTGTTTTAGGTGGTGCTGGTGCGCGCATGGAAATGCCTGGTTGTTCATTGTGTATGGGTAACCAAGCACAAGTTCGCGAAGGTGCTACTGTGATGTCAACATCAACACGTAACTTCCCGAATCGTTTAGGTAAAAACACATTTGTTTACTTGGGTTCAGCTGAATTGGCATCTATTTGCTCTAAATTAGGCCGCATCCCGACCAAAGAAGAGTACATGGCTGACATGGGCGTTCTCAATGCAAGCGGAGCTGAAATCTATAAATACATGAACTTTGATCAAATCAAAGGTTTCAGTGATGTAGCAAAAACAGTTGATGCTTAAGCACTTATCTTAAGAGCAGCATTAAAAGGGGCTTTCTTCGGAAAGCCCCTTTTTTCATCTTGGCTGAAAAAATCATCATGAACAGGTATGCTATTGATACTTTCTTAATTGATGCATGACATGTTCAAGTTTTCTGACTTAACAATTCCAGTGATACAAGCGCCAATGGCAGGTGGGGTGAACACGCCCGCATTAGTATCAGCTGTCTCTGATGCAGGAGGTTTGGGCAGTTTTGGTTTTGCCTATTCGAGTCCAGAAAAAATCGATGCTGATTTGCGTGCTACCAAAGCACTCATCAAAAAAGTACCGAACACCAGAATTAATGCCAATTTTTTTGTATTTAAAGAGCCAGTCATGCCAGCAGAGCTTGAGCAGCAGCAGGCCTTGAGTGACTTAAAAGATGTGGTGGATACATTGGGTGTGACTGTGGCTATTCCAAAGTCACCATACATTCCAGATTTACAAAGCATGCTTGAGCCTATTTGGGGCCACCAACCAGAGGTGCTGACCTTTCATTTTGGTTTGCCACCTCAAGAGCTTATTGAAAGAGCCCATTCATTAGGTATCAGCGTAGGTGTTACCGCCACTTCTTTGGAAGAAGCTTTGATGATCCAATCAGCGGACGTTGATTTTGTGGTGGCTCAAGGGATTGAAGCTGGCGGACATCGAGGCATCTTTGATCCTCATGGTGTTGATCAACAGCTGACTATCCGGGATTTAGTTCAAGAGTTAGATAAGCATCTTCAAATACCCATCGTTGCTGCCGGTGGACTCATGGATGGCCGAGATCTTCGTGAGATCATTCAAGCTGGTGCATCAGCAGCGCAAATGGGCACTGCATTCTTAGTGACGGCAGAAGCGGGAACTAGTCCTGCGCATCGTCACTTTGTATTAACGGAGCCTGAATTAGGAACTGCATTCACCAGAGCTTTTTCAGGTCGTCCAGCGCAAGGCGTAAAAAATAAATACATGTCATTGATGGAAAGTAAAACATATTTACCATTTCCTGTGCAAAACAATATGACTGCTCCGATGAGGCAATGGGCAGCACAAAATGATCAAGGCGATTACCAAAGCCTTTGGGCTGGAACTGAATATGCCAGAGCGCGAGCCATGTCAGTTGCTGAATTGATGACATGCTTATCGAATGAATTTCAAGCGGAAAAACGATAAGTATGAGTGTTCAGAATCCTCAGCAGCTTGAACATCAATTGCAAGCTTGGTTGGATGGCACGGGCCCTTCAACTGAATTGATTCAGGCATTTCGACTCTTTTGTAAAGACAGTCAGTTACCCGAGAAATACGGCGTGGCTCTTGAGAATGTTTTATCCAGGGTGGAGTCATCATCACTCTTCACTGAAGAAAGTTGCTCCTTCAGTAAAAAAGATCTGGCCAATGCTTTGAGAGTTTGGTTGGAAAAAGTTCAGCAATATCAATCTAAGGAACAGTTATGATGAAGCAACTCCTTCAGTCAATTGTTTGCGCAGCCACCATGCTGGCGGTCAATCCAATCGCAGCTTTGGAGTTTTCTGATATTGCCAATGAGGGCGAAATCAAATATTTGAAAATCCGTCCTGATCCTGGTGCTTATAGCTATGAATCAAGGGTGATGATCAGCACGCAAAGTTTGGACTCTGGAATTGTGACCATTGCCACTTGCCATCGTCAATTGGATCCCATCAGAAAAGTGGTGATTGTTTTTAATGAAAATAGAATCAAAAAGATCACGGTCAAGTCTTTAGAAAAAATGAACTCTGCAGAAGTTAAAGATAATCGTGTGACTCTCACTGATGTTGAGCGTGGGGCTTCCATTTGCATCGACTTGGAATCCAGAGCTTTGGATAAAGTTTCGTCAGAGCAATACATGTTGAATGCTGGTCCTTTGATGCGTCGGTATTTTGATGGTTACTTGCCAATGAGTGCGGTCTTGCGAGTTGATTGGCCTAAAAACATGCTGACACTAGAAAAAACATTTCCTGTGGCGCAAGACGGTGTTCAAGTTGCTCAGGGCATTGATGGCGTTCAATTAGATATGATCTTTGCGGGCAAGATGACCGCGCAAATTCATTTAAAGAAAAATCAGTGACAAAGTCACCAAAGATATCTTAAAAATACTCTAATTAATTTTGATTGAGCTCGTCGCTCAAGCGCTTCCTTGCATTATTGAGTTTGGTCCAATGAAGTATTGAAAATACAAACATCGGGATCAAAGCAACAAAAATCAATTTTGGTATGAATGATGCTGCCCAACAACAACCCATGGCAATGCCATAGGCATACCCAGTATCAATGGGTTGATTGATTCTTCTGTTTTCATACATCTGAAGAAAGCCATTCTTGATTGATTTAAGTAAGAAAAAGAACCAAATCACATTGAAAATAGGGATGAGAAGTAGCCAGGCCATCCCAGGCGCTTGACTCCTGTACTCTGGATCAATGGCTTTGATGGTTTTGCTGATGGCCCTGATATAGAAAATAAAGGCAACCAGCGGAATGATGATCAAGAAAGCTGCGAACAAATTATTACTCCTGGGTCTCTTTTTATAAGAAAATACCACGTATTCATCTTAAAGAATCATTACTCATTATGTCCATACTTTTAAACGCAGAAGAAACCCAATTAGTTTTGATTGATTATCAAAGCAAATTGATGCCGGTGATCCATCAAGCTGACCAGGTATTGGCCAATGCCGTGCGCTTAGCAAAAATAGCCAAACTATTAAAACTACCCATCATTGGTACTGAGCAAAACCCAGAAAAATTAGGGTCTAATGATGCTCAGTTGAAATCTCTTTGTCAAAAGACTCTTACCAAGATGTATTTTGGTGCTTGTGCGGATGGTTTGGTCGATGAGTTAAGAGCTCCACCAAAGCCTATGGGTAATGCCAGAAGTTTGCCTAAGCACATCCAGCGCAAGCAGGATGATCAAGGTGAGAAAAATACGATTTTGATTGCTGGATGTGAGGCCCACGTTTGTTTATTGCAAACTGCCTTGGGTTTACTCGATGAAGAGTTTGATGTGTGGGTTGTGACTGATGCTTGCAGCTCTAGAACTGAAGCTAATCGTGATGCTGCATTTGACCGCTTGGCATCTAATGGTGCAGAGCTTGTGACAACAGAAATGGTTGTCTTTGAGCTCTTACAGTCTTGTGAGCACCCTCAATTCAAAGAAGGCTTGGCGCTCATTAAGTAATTATTTTGGTGAGGTTTCGTCCATCTTTTTTAGGACAACCTTCACCATCACAATGCCGGTGACAATCATCGCTAAGATAATCAATAAACTTAACTGTCCCGCAAAAGATCCAAATAGTTCGCCTAACATTCTTAACCCCTTATATAAAACTTAATTAGTCACATCTATAAGTTTTACTTTAGAGCTAATCTTGAATGTTCTCTTTGATGTAACTCAAGAAACTTTTAAGTTTTATCTTCAACAAGGCTAGTAGATAGCTGTTTTAGGTCTTCAGGGTAAAGCCAGCGCCATTCGCCTTCCGGAAGGTCTTGGGGCAGGGTGTATTCACCAATTGATAAACGGTGTAACTGAGCCACATGATTGCCCACGGCTGCCATCATTCGTTTGACTTGGTGATAGCGTCCTTCAATAATGGTCATTTCTAAAACTCTGCTGGAGCGCTGGACGCAGGCTTTGGCAAAGCATGGCTTGGGATCATCATCTAAAACAACTCCCTTTAAGAGATGTTGAATTTGTCCTTCAGTTAAATCGTCTGCTGCTGTGATTTGATACACCTTGCCAATGTTCTTTTTGGGTGTGGTCATGCGGTGAATGAACTGCCCATCATCCGACATCAAGATCAAGCCAGTGGTGTCGTGGTCTAAGCGACCCACACATTGAATGCCTCGTTCAACCAAAGGTTGAGGTAGCAGGCCATAGATACTTGGATGATGACTCGTTTTATGGGAGCATTCATAGCCGACTGGCTTATGGAATGCCACATAGGCTTTTTCATGAAACTCCCACGATTCCCCATCGACCTCAAGCTGTAAATTTTCGGTTGGGATTCTTTCATCAGGGTCCTCAGCCAATGCGCCATTGACCTTGACCAATTCAGCGTAAACCAGGTCGCTGCAGTAGCGACGGGTCCCAAACCCTTGGCTAAAGAGGATTTTTTCTAAAGAAAGAGGTTTTGCCATGCTGAGTAAAGAGTACCTATAATGGTGAAAAGCGAAATATTACAGCCTAACTGGCTGTAAATACTGAATCCCTGAGGAGATGATAGTGCCAGTTATTACCAATATTGAAGATTTGCGCATTTTGCATAAAAAAAGAACGCCAAAAATGTTCTATGACTATGCAGATTCTGGTTCTTGGACTGAGTCTACTTATCGCTCAAACGAATCTGACTTTCAAAAGATCAAGCTACGTCAAAAAGTAGCTGTGAACATGGAAAACAGAACGACCAAAACAAAAATGATTGGTCAAGAAGTTGCTATGCCGGTGGCATTGGCTCCAACTGGCTTAACTGGTATGCAGCACGCTGATGGTGAGATCTTGGCTGCCAAAGCTGCTGAAAAGTTTGGCGTGCCATTCTGTTTATCCACTATGAGCATTTGTTCTATTGAAGATGTGGCTGAAAACACAACCAAGCCTTTTTGGTTTCAGCTGTATGTCATGAAAGATCGTGCCTTTATCGAGCGCTTAATTGATCGTGCTAAAGCAGCCAAGTGCTCAGCTATAGTTTTAACTCTTGATCTACAAATTTTAGGTCAGCGTCATAAAGATATTAAGAATGGTTTGACTGCGCCACCAAAGTTGACGATTCCAAATATCATTAACATGATGACGAAGCCACGCTGGTGCATGGGGATGTTAGGTACACAACGCAGAACTTTTAGAAATATTGTTGGACATGCTACGGGTGTGGGCGATATGTCATCTTTATCATCCTGGACGGCTGAGCAGTTTGATCCAGGTTTGAATTGGGGTGATGTTGAGTGGATTAAAAAACGTTGGGGCGGCAAGCTCATCATCAAGGGTATTTTGGATGAAGGTGATGCTCGCTTGGCTGCTAACTCTGGTGCTGATGCTTTGATCGTTTCTAATCACGGCGGTCGTCAGCTAGATGGCGCTGTATCAACTATTCATGCATTGCCTGGTATTGTTGAGGCGGTTGGCAAAGATATTGAGGTGTGGATGGATGGCGGTATTCGTTCGGGTCAAGATGTTCTGAAGGCCTGGGCATTGGGTGCCAAAGGTACCTTGATTGGCCGTCCTTTCTTGTATGGTCTTGGCGCCATGGGTGAGGCTGGTGTGACCAAGTGTCTTGAGATCATTCATAAAGAATTGGATATCACCATGGCCTTCACAGGGCATAGAGATATTCAAAACGTCACAAAAGATATTTTGTACCCAGGCACTTTCTAAATAGCCTGTTCTTTGCTGAAATTTACTGAAAATAAGCGGCCTAGGTCGCTTATTTTCTTTCTATTTGGTGAGATTGCCTGACCTGCGGTATATTCACTCATATGATGAATCCAAGTACCTTAAGCGATAGTATTCAATTGGCCGTAGCGCCTGTTTTCCTATTAACAGCAGTGGCCGGCATGATTGGTGCCTTGACTCACCGCTTGGCTCGCGTTATCGACCGATCCCGAGTGCTTCATAAAGAGCTCATGGATGAGCATCTTAAGCAATCAATTAGAGATTCTTACAATCAAGAATTAAAGAACATTGCCACGCGTGGACGTTTCATCAATGTCTCAATGATCTTTTTGGTCTTGTGCGCCATCATGATTGGACTGACCATCTTGGAATTATTTTTCGCTGAAACAAGCAGTGGAAAACTAATGGTGTCAGCGTTTGTTCTCTATACATTTGTGGCTGGTATCGGCTCATTCATTTTGGCTCTGATTTCTCTTTTGATTGAAGTGCTGATTGCCTCTTACTCGATCCGCTGGAAGCCGCACAATTGATCCATGCCTCAATATTTAGAAGAATTAAAAACTAAAAAACTAAACAAATAAATAAACAAATAAAAATATCAAAGTAAAAAAGGAAGACATCATGACCATCTACCAATACAAAGATAAAGCTCCGCAAATTCATGAGTCAGCGTTTGTTGCCAAAGAAGCAACATTAATTGGTGATGTGATTTTGAATGAAGATGTGAGCGTCTGGCCTGGAGTGGTGATTCGTGGTGACAATGAACCCATCACTGTGGGCAAGGGCAGTAATGTGCAAGAAGGTACTGTGATGCACACGGACATGGGCTGTCCTTTAACTTTGGCTGAAAATGTGACAGTGGGCCATCAAGCAATGTTGCACGGCTGCACAATTGGTGAAAATTCTTTAATTGGTATTCAAGCGGTGGTGCTCAATCGTGCCGTGATTGGCAAGAACTGTTTGGTTGGTGCTGGCTCAGTGGTCACTGAAGGAAAAGTATTTCCAGACAACTCTTTGATCCTAGGTTCACCTGCCAAAGTGGTTCGTGAACTCACGCCTGAAGCCATTGCCGGTCTTAAAGCGAGTGCAGAAAACTACGTGGCTAAAAAGAACTTATTCAAAGCCCATCTTGTTGAGCTTCCAAGTAAATCCTAAGTCATTGCGATGATTCCTGGATTAGTCCAAATACTATTGTGGCAAGGCTTGGGAGAGCTGGTCTCTCATTTCTTCTTGCCCATCATTCCAGGACCGGTTCTGGGTTTGGTTTTTTTGTTGATTTTCTTGATCATCAAAGGTCACGTTAATCCATCTTTGGCTTTGGTCTCCGATGCCTTCAGTCAGCACCTAGGTGTCTTGTTCATTCCAGCCGCTGTGGGTGTTATTTTATTTTTACCGCAGCTAAAAGCCAATGCGCTTGCCGTGATTTCTGCTCTGTTGGTGAGTGTGGTGGCAACCATCGTGGTGACTGCGGTTGTCCTGCGTTTCATTTCAAAAAAGGATTCTCATGAATCCTAATGACCTGCAGATCGCGGAAATTTGGGTCTACCTTTCTGGTAGCCCGTTATTTGCTTTGATCCTCACTTTAACTGCTTACCAAGTCGGCAGCTTCTTTTATCAAAAGACTGATCGCAATCCCTTGGCCAATCCGGTGGCAATTGCCGTTATTTTGGTGGCTCTGGCTTTGTATTTGGTGGATATGCCGTATCAGAAGTATTTTGAAGGCGCTCAGTTTGTGCACTTCTTATTGGGTACGGCCACGGTATCTTTGGCTATTCCAATTTACCGAGGTGTGGCAGCACTCAAGTCCCGCGTGTTCCCATTATTGATTGCTTTACTGTGTGGCGGTGTTGTATCGATTGTCAGTGCCGTTGGTGTGGCAACATTCTTGGGGGCTGATAATGCCATCATCGGAGCCTTCTACCCTAAATCGGTGACTGCACCTATTGCCATGGGTGTGGCTGAGCGCTTAGGAGTATCACCAACCCTGACTGCTGTGTTTGCAGTGATTACGGGCATTATTGGCGCCATTCTGGGTAGTCATATTCTGAACCTTTTGGGGATGAAGCAGTGGTGGCAACGAGGTTTTGCTATTGGTGTAGCAGCACACGGTATTGGCACATCAAGAGCCTTTGCCGTTCATCCAGAAGCTGGCACTTATGCCAGTTTAGCCATGGGTCTGCACGGCATCTTGGGTGCTTTGCTCATCCCACTCTTAAAGAGTTACATCTAGGATTAAGCATCAAGCATCAAGCATCAAGATTTAAGCTTGATGGGCTTTTAACAAAGCATCAGCGACTGATAACAAGAGGCGATCTCTGCCTCTTCGAGCCACCAATTGAACACCGACTGGCATCCCATTGGGTCCTTTGAATAATGGCAGCGTGATGCACGGCAAACCCATCAAGGTCCAAACTCGACAAAAGATGGGGTCTCCTGTTGAAGTGTGACCATGAGATGCTTCTCCAATGGCGCTTGGCGCAATGATCACATCGATCTCATTGCTCAATAATTGATCAATGGACATGCGAGCCTGTTCCGCCACAATTAAGTCGGCGTTATATTGCTCATAAGAAATGGCTGCACCTTGCTTGATCAGGCCGCGCAACTGTTGGCTCAACTCTTCTGCATGATTGGTTTGCTCAAAAGAAAAACTACGAGCACTCTCTGACCACATGATTCTGCCTTGCAGCTCTGACATCTTTTTAAAGATAGCAGGCAGCTTGATTTCAGGAACTGAAACTTTGAATAAATCTTCGGCTAAAAGAGCCACATGAGCGATGGCAGCAACAGTATCTGCAGAAGCCAAATGACCATCGTAGGTCAGGCAAGTGCCGATGCGAGGTTTTTTGTTGAGCTTATCAATCTTGGCCAATGCAGTATCACCAGACATCACGGCAACACATAAAGCAGCATCTTCAACAGTTCTACTGAAACTGCCCAAAGTATCTAAAGAGGGAGATAAGCTTTTAGTGCCTCCCAAACTGATTTTGCCGTAGGTAGGCTTGTATCCAACCACGCCACAAAAAGCGGCCGGTCTGATCACAGATGCAGCTGTTTGACTGCCAGTAGCCAATGGAATCATCTCATCCGCTACGGCTGCAGCAGAGCCACTGGATGATCCGCCAGGGGTGTATTCTGGGTTGCGAGGATTTTTAGTTTTACCACCCTTAAAAGTAGCAAATTCAGTGGTAACAGTTTTGCCTAACAAAATGCCACCCGCTTGTCGCATCAATGAAATGTGCACGGCATCACTGTTGGGGCGATTGTTCTCATAAATAGGGGAGCCATAGCGCGTTGGAAAGTCATGGGTGTCAAATAAGTCTTTGGCACCAAATGGCAAGCCATGCAGCAAACCTTGATTCGCAGAACGATCCAGATAGCGGGCTCTATCAAGAGCTGCTTTGAAATTGGTTTCTACCCATGCTTGTGTTGAAGATTCTTTTTCTTCGATACGTTCAATGCAAGAGCGAAGTAATTCTTCAGAACTTAATTGATTGGCCTGAATTTTTTTGGCAGCTTCAGTGGCTGAAAGTTGGTATGCTTTTTTCATGGCTAAATCTTACATCTGAACAATCATTTGTGCTTCAATCATCGTATGAACCAATCATTACCTGCCTGGCTAACTGAGGATGGCGCTTTAGCTGATACCTTCATCATTGCTTTGCATTGCCAGCCAGGCGCTAAAAAGACGGAGGTTCAGGGTGAACATGATGGAAGACTCAAGCTCAGATTGGCAGCTCCACCCGTTGAAGGCAAGGCCAATGAGGCTTTGATTCAGTGGTTATCCAAAACGTTGGAGATTCGTCGAACCAATATTGAATTGTTGGCTGGTGACTTAAGTCGACTCAAGAGAGTCAGGGTTCAAGGACTCACGGCCGATCAGTTAAAGACCATCCTACTGGTCTAATCAAACAATCTTTGTAGTGTAATTACTTCTTTTTGTTGAGTGGCGCTCTTACACCAGGCTTTGAGCCAGTGCTTAAGCCTCTGGCTGAGCCTGGGCGACCAGAAACGCTGCCTGTGCTTTTGGCACCAGTCTTAACACCCGTCGCACGGGGAGGTAAACCAGTGTGTTGCGTCATGATCTTGCCGCGACCAGGTTTTTGAGGAACAGAAAAATCTCTTGGATTGTGCGCAACGGCTGTGGCCGCAGGTTTGCTAAACGGCTTACCGCCAGCCAGACCCATTGAAGAATTCTTGCGACGCGGACTTTGGTAGCTGCCATCCGTGGTCGGTTGATAGTTCGGTATCAAATGATGCTTGCCATTACCAATTAAATCAGCGCGCCCCATTTTTTTCAAAGCTTCTCTTAGCAAAGGCCAATTGTTGGCATCGTGGTAACGCAAGAATGCTTTGTGTAAACGACGACGCTTTTCGCCTCTGACAATGTCCACTGTTTCACTGTCACGCGTGACCTTGCGCAATGGATTTTTATTGGTGTGATACATGGCAGTGGCGGTTGCCATTGGAGAAGGGTAGAAAGTTTGAACTTGATCAGCTCTAAAACCATTCTTCTTCAACCAAATCGCTAAATGCATCATGTCTTCATCGCTGGTGCCTGGGTGGGCTGCAATGAAGTAAGGAATCAAATACTGTTCTTTGCCTGCTTCTTTAGAGTATTTATCAAATAACTCTTTGAACTTATCGTAAGCGCCCA
>JACCDG010792350.1_pt1 | contig 11936 bp, 5 predicted proteins | sample 7442471 | NCBI WGS metagenome assembly JACCDG01 (sample SAMN15323444, study PRJNA562643) | freshwater metagenome | isolation source: river surface water | place: USA:Blue River Watershed | collected 2017-08-17
CCTGAAGTTCCATCAGTCCCACTAGTGCCGTTTGTTCCTGAAGTACCTGAAGTACCATCCGTACCGCTAGTACCAGAAGTACCATCTGTTCCGCTTGAACCATTTGTACCTGACGTACCGTCAGTTCCCGATGTACCTGAAGTTCCATCAGTTCCACTAGTGCCGTTTGTTCCTGAAGTTCCCGATGTACCATCCGTACCGCTAGTACCAGAAGTACCATCAGTTCCCGATGTACCTGAAGTACCGTTTGTTCCTGATGTACCATCTGTTCCTGATGTTCCTGAAGTACCATCTGTTCCGCTAGAACCATTTGTCCCTGAAGTACCTGATGTACCATCAGTTCCCGATGTACCTGAAGTTCCATCTGTTCCGCTAGTGCCGTTAGTTCCTGATGTTCCTGAAGTACCATCTGTACCGCTGGTACCAGAAGTACCATCTGTTCCGCTCGTGCCGTTTGTTCCTGACGTACCTGAAGTACCATCTGTACCCGAAGTACCACTTGTTCCTGAAGTACCATCAGTTCCTGATGTACCTGAAGTACCGCTAGTACCAGAAGTACCATCAGTTCCTGATGTTCCTGAAGTACCATCTGTTCCGCTCGTGCCGTTTGTTCCTGACGTACCTGAAGTACCATCCGTACCGCTAGTACCCGAAGTACCATCCGTTCCTGATGTTCCTGAAGTACCTGATGTACCATCTGTTCCACTCGTTCCATTTGTACCCGAAGTACCATCTGTACCGCTAGTACCAGAAGTACCATCTGTGCCTGATGTTCCACTAGTTCCTGAAGTACCGTCTGTTCCGCTAGTGCCGTTTGTTCCTGAAGTACCATCCGTACCGCTAGTACCCGAAGTACCATCTGTTCCACTTGAACCTGATGTTCCACTAATTCCCGATGAACCTGATGTTCCACTTGTTCCTGATGTTCCATCTGTACCTGAAGTACCTGATGTCCCGCTTGAACCATTTGTCCCATTAACTCCACTTATACCTGAAGTTCCATCTGTTCCTGAAGAACCCGATGTCCCTGATGTTCCGTCTGTTCCTGAAGAACCCGATGTTCCTGATGTTCCGTCTGTTCCTGAAGAACCTGATGTTCCTGAAGTTCCGTCTGTTCCTGAAGAACCTGATGTTCCTGAAGTCCCATCTGTACCTGATGTTCCCGAAGTACCATCTGTACCACTTGAACCTGATGTTCCTGATGTACCATCTGTTCCACTTGAACCTGATGTTCCACTAGTTCCTGAAGTACCGTCTGTCCCTGAGGAACCTGATGTTCCTGATGTGCCGTCCGTTCCTGAAGAACCTGATGTACCTGAAGTTCCGTCCGTACCACTAGTTCCATTTGTACCTGAAGTACCATCTGTACCACTTGAACCTGATGTTCCTGATGTACCATCTGTTCCACTTGAACCATTAGTTCCTGAAGTGCCATCTGTTCCGCTAGTACCATTTGTACCTGAAGTACCTGATGTACCGTCTGTTCCACTTGTTCCGTTTGTACCAGAAGTACCATTAGTTCCACTTGTTCCTGAAGTACCATCTGTACCACTCGTACCTGATGTTCCATCTGTGCCTGATGTACCATTTGTTCCCGAAGTACCATCTGTTCCACTTGTTCCGTTTGTACCAGAAGTACCATCAGTACCACTCGTCCCTGAAGTTCCATCTGTACCGCTACTACCATTTGTGCCTGATGTTCCATCTGTACCACTTGTACCCGATGTACCATCCGTACCACTTGTTCCATTTATACCTGAAGTACCTGATGTACCATCTGTTCCACTCGTTCCATTTGTACCCGAAGTACCATCTGTCCCACTCGTTCCTGATGTACCATCTGTACCTGATGTTCCACTTATTCCTGAAGTACCGTCTGTTCCGCTTGTGCCTGAGGTTCCGTCTGTACCAGACGAGCCGTTAGTGCCTGAAGTACCATCAGTTCCACTTGTTCCTGAGGTACCATCTGTTCCTGATGTTCCACTTATTCCTGAAGAACCACTTGTACCTGAAGTACCGTCAGTTCCCGATGTTCCACTTATTCCTGAAGAACCAGATGTACCACTTGTACCATCTGTTCCTGATGTTCCACTTATTCCTGAAGAACCACTCGTACCTGAAGTACCGTCAGTTCCCGATGTTCCTGATACACCTGATGAACCATCAGTACCATTCACACCACTAATTCCTGAAGTACCTGAAGAACCATCAATTCCCGAAGAACCGCTGATTCCTGAAGTACCTGAACTACCATCTGTTCCACTTGTACCATTTGTACCCGAAGTACCATCTGTTCCACTCGTTCCTGATGTGCCGTCTGTTCCACTTGTACCATTTGTTCCTGAAGTACCATCTGTTCCACTAGTTCCTGATGAACCTGAACCAGATGTTATACCTGTAATTGATATTGTACCACCTGTATTATCGTATAAATCTAAAGTTGAAGTTCCTGAAACATAAGTTCCACCTGTAATCTGAACACTATCCGCATAAAATATTTGCCATCTCGCATTTGCTCTTGTAACTCCACTAACCCCCTCGATAGTAGAGCCTGTCCAAGCATCCAAAAGTGCCGCACCGTCTACGGTGTCGTCATAAACTTCATATCCTGTACCCAAATCTGAAATAGAACCAGCACTTAATGCCGCATTCCACAAATTCGAGTAGTCAGGGATATTATATTGATAGACTTGACCTTCCTCAATTACATAAGCTAACATACCAAGTCTTCTACGTCCCGAAGAAATACCGTCATTATTTAAAGTGAGGGTATTTGGGATTGCGAATGGTACATTATATATGAAACTAATCGGAATTGTATTTCCCGAATATAGGACGGGTCCTCCGTCAATTAATGTTTGTGAGTCTATCACCCAATCAAGGTCTGATAAACTGTATACTTCCATATAACCTCCGATACCAAGTACACTAAAATTTGTACCTGTATCGCTGGTTCTTGTTACAGAATCAGGTCCTGAAAGTAGGATTGATGAAGTGGGGTTTTTATATGCGAAACTCATGTTCTTTTTATTTTAAATATTTCATTTTAGTTGCGATTTATACTAAAGTTCCTCCTTGGAAATAATAATTGTTTCCACTGTTGTTGATGTTTAGTCCAGCTCCTGGCTTAGTTGTATAAACTCTGTAGACTCCAGCTGGTATGTTTGTTGAACCTGTGTAGTTTACGGTCAATACTGAGTAAACTGTGTTTGGTGTGATATTGGTTGCTGGTGGGTTACCTGTTCCAATCTTGATTTGTGTATAAGTTTGTCCATTAGTTGAGCCTGTTGCCACAAACCATGTGTACCATGCAATTTCACCTGAAGGAACAGTTGTAGATGGAACTTGAACAGTTTGGAATTTGTATGCTTCGATTGGATTACCCCAAGCATCTGTTCCACCTGTACTTGTAGAGATTGGTGCTGAAACAATTGCTGGTTCAGACACTCCCCATCCACTATATGCGATATATGCATTCATTTGACTATCAAATGTTGCTTGGACACTTGATGGTGAAGTGATGTTAAATCCTCTAAAGGTACTACCCTGAGCCTGCATATATGTATTCAATTCACCTCTGATTGTCGCATTATTTCTATCGATGAATAGATATGCTTGGAGAGCTGGTTCAGTTGGTGTTGGTGTAGAGGTCTGAGTTACTGTTGGAGTGTTTGTTGGTGTTAAAGTAGGAGTCTCACTCGGTGTAAGTGGAGGTGTTTCAGTTGGTGTATTTGTTGGTGTTAATGTAGGTGTTTCAGTCGGTGTTAATGTAGGTGTCTCTGTCGCAGTATTAGTTGGTGTGAGAGTTGGTGTTGGAGTCTCAGTTAATGTTGGACTTACTGAAGCGGTAGGTGTTAAAGTTTCTGTTGGAGTGTTTGTTGGTGTTTCAGTTGGACTCTGGGTGTTTGTTGGTGTTGGTTCAGGTGTCTGTGTTGGTGTTGCTTCAGGAGTATCTGTATTAGTTGGAGTTACTGTTTGTGTTGGAGTCTCTGTTGGTGTTTCAGTATTAGTTGGCGTTAAGGTAGGTGTAGGAGTCTCACTTGATGTCGGAGTAAATGTAGGTGTTGAAGTCTCTGTCTGTGTTGGAGTAACTGTTGGCGTTAACGTCGGAGTCTCAGTTGGAGTATTTGAAGGAGTCTCAGTTGGTGACTCTGTTGGTGTTAATGTTGGAGTCTCAGTTGGAGTTTCTGATGGTGTAAGCGTAGGAGTTTGTGTTGCAGTCTCAGTTGGAGTAGGTGTGAAAGTTGGTGTTACATCAGGGGTTGGAGTCTGTGTTGGCGTAGGAGTAACGTCAGCAGTAGGAGTTACACTAGCTGTTGGCGTTAATGTCGGTGTTTCAGAAGGTGTATTTGTTGGAGTTTCAGTAGGAGTTTCAGTTACTAGAGGAGTTTGTGTTGGAGTAATTCCTGGTGTTGGTGAATTAGAAGGTGTTATTGTTTGTGTAGGAGTAGGTGTTTCAGTAGGAGTTTCTGATGGTGTGAGTGTAGGCGTTTCTGTTGCTGTGAATGATGGTGTAGGCGTACTTGTCTCTGTAGGAGAAGCTGTTATAGATGGTGTTGGACTATCGGTAATGGTTGGTGTAGGTGTCTGAGTCTCAGTTGGAGATGCAGTAATTGATGGAGTAGGAGTTTCAGTATTTGTTGGTGTTTGTGTCGGTGTCGCTGTTAGGGTAGTTGTTGTTGTAGGAGTTTGAGTCGGCGTTTCAGTTGGAGTTGGTGAAGATGTTGCAGCAGGCGGAGTTGGAGTTTGTGTTGGAGTTTGAGTAGGAGTTTCTGTATTAGTAGGTGTTTGAGTTGGTGTTTCGCTTGGTGAAGCAGTGATAGATGGTGTTTGGGTTGTAGTTGGTGTATTAGTTGGAGTTTCACTTGGTGATGCAGTGATAGATGGTGTAGGCGTAGGTGTGGCTGCTGGCGGAGTTGGAGTTGGTGTAGGAGTAACACATTCTAATGAAACAACAACTCCATTGAACATTTGAGTTCTCGTTTGAGCTGAAGCAACTAAAGTAGCAGCAGATAATGGGATTGGATATAAACTATAAAATACGTCAAATGGCCCTAAAGCGTTTGAATTTTGAGATAATCTTACAATATAAGTAGTACACCCTGTAACTGTAAGTTGTTGTTCTATTTCTGTATCACACCCTGAAGCGTTGTTAACAACAAATATTGAATATAATGTGGACATCCGCGGATTTTTATTTTATAAATACCGCAATTAATCATTTGATTTATATTAACTAAGAATTATTAATTCTTTTTTTTAGATAACCTCAATAGTACAAGCACAAGTTGGGTCAGTTATGTCCAAAGAAATGGAACAATCTGAATTTTGTATATCAATATTAACAGAACAACTCGCCATTTCAATTGTAATATTGAATGTACAACCGAAGGTACAATCCAAAATTTTAATGGCTTCACAACCATTGGCGTCTACCAATTTCAACATTATTTCAGGTGCGGTCTGAAAAATTGTAGGAATTACAGTATTATAATAAATTACAGGTGGTACAGTCGTTCCTATAGAAATTGTACCAAGCAAAGTTTGATTGTTACCGTATATGTCTGATAGGTAAACACTAATAGGGTATGTACCCCCGCTTATTTCTGTTAGTCTTACTTGTACCATTATGTTAAACACATTATATCATATTCAATTGCAAGTTCAACAACGATTTCTTGACCATCAAGTGAATTATTTACTGGATTTGTTGCAATTGTTATTTGATTATTTAGTTGGTCAATAGTCACGCTCAATATTCCTGGTACCGAAAGTAAAAGTTGTTTAATTGTGTCGTACCATAAATTATCTGATGGTGGAGTGTTAAGTGATGTTGATGTGAAGAATGTACTTTGCGCACTTAAACCAATTGGTTGAGCCGATACCTTAGCTATAAATTGTGCGGATATCAAACTACAATTTGTATTTCCTGAGGTCAAATCAACATACCCCTCATTCAACATTTGTAAAAGTCCAAACTTTGTTGGTGATTGAATATTGAATACCTCTTGACCCATAACATAACTTTGATATGAGGTGTAATTTGTGTTACATGAAATAGTTGTGGACCTACTTAGGCTACATCCCGCACTATCCACAATCGAAAGTGAATATGTTCCCGCAGTTAATCCTGATACTTGAATTTGTTGAGGATTTGATGAAACGTTATTTGACCAATTAAACGTAAATGGTGGTGTGCCTGATGTTATGAAAGCTGTAATTTGTCCACTATCTCCGTTACCACAACTAACACTATAAAGACTAAAATCAACCAAATCACCTTTAGCAACGAAAATTGTTTGAGTTTGAGCACATCCTGTGGCGTCAGTAACAGTGACTACGTGATTTCCCGCGGATAAATTATTGAAAGTCACCGCAGTCATATTAGTATCAATCACATTCTGAATTCCATCGACTGAAAAATCTAATGGTAGGGTATAACCTGTTGATGTTGATACTGTTACACTTCCATTATTTTGATTACATGTTGTACCTGTTACACTTGTACTAATCGTAAACTTGTCTGTGGCAATGATTATGATTTCTCTTGAGAACTCACAACCTGTTGAATCTTCAACAAACACAGCATATGTTCCTGCCGATAGATTTGGAAAAACTTGGATTTGTTGTGGACCAACAATAACATCTTGGTCTCCGAATTCATCTACAACGGTATACGTGTAAGGGCTTTGACCACCCAAAATTGTAACAGTTATTTCCCCATCATTTGTTGAACAGAAAGAATTTGTTCCAACTATATTAACAGAACTCATTCCATTAGGTTGAGAAAGTGTTGTTCCTGTTGAAATTTGGCACAAACCAGCATCTGTTACAACAAATTGATAATCACCCGCTGAAAGTCCTGAAATTGAAAATTCTTGTGCGTAGGATATTAAAACCGCTCCCGTTGATGCAGAATAGTAATACGGAGCACTACCACCCGTTAGGGTAAGTGTAATTGAGCCATCACTTTGGAAACAAGTTGGATTTGTTACTGCCGTAAAAAACGCACCCATAGTGCCTACGTTTACAACCGTAGCTTCTTTTGATGTTATACATCCAAAACCATCAGTAACTTGGACAGAATAATCGGCAGCAGTCAAACCTGTTGCAGTTGACCCTGTTTGTCCGTTAGACCATAGATATGTAAATGGACCCTGACCCGTTAGTCCCGTAATCATTATCTTACCTATTGGTGTACCACCACAACTTGAGTTGGGTACAGGGTAAAGACCATAATTTGTTACTGTTGAATCTTCAACTATAAAAGTTTGGCTGGTTCCTAAACAACCACCTAAATCTTCAACCGTTAGATAATAGGTACCAGCAGTCAAATTCGTAAAAATTACTGTAGATTGGTTTGTTGACGCTGAATTTATGAAAGTCCCATCGCCAGAATAAATGAAATAATCGGCAGAAGAATAAACTGTTGTAGATGTACCTGTAACTGAACCGTTATTTTGTCCACAAGTAGTATTATCTACTGATACAACACTGCAACAAACACCACTTGAGATTGGAATGTTCAAATTAAATGATTGGTTTGTTGGTAATGTACTATCATTAACAGTCAAAAGAACAACTTGACTGAACAAAGAGGTTTTAGTCAAAACCTCATTTTCTGCTAACGTTGTAGTTGGATAGGTTGGACTTGTGAACTGAACTGTATACGGAGGTACCGCACCAGAAAATGATACACCGAATCCACCTAATCCTGTATTTTGGCAATCACCACTAACTGATAGATTATAATCGAATAATGCCATTGTCTATTAACAATTTATACCAATGTCCATCGAAACATTTAGTTTAACAGATTTATTTAAGTTAACTGGAGTACAAGTCATGTTTGTTATTGTTAAGTTATTACCATTAAGGAAATATGTAAATCCATATGGAAACAAGGAAGGTAAATTTTGTATTAATGCGTTCCTCCAATTGGAATTTGTTGGTACATCAGTCAATCCATACCCTGTGTAAAAAGGGTTCTTGATAATTTGAGTGCCTCCAATTACCAAATCAACATACCATGTTGTCTGTACTGAACTTTGAATACAGTCGTTGAGTGTTAATCCCTGTTGAGCTAACATTATGTTTAATCTGTTTGCTAAAACTGACTGAAAATTAGAAACCGAAGTGTCTCCATTCAACCAAGCAAAAATGTTGAAATCAACATATTCGGTTTGGCAAGTATAGTCAAAGGTATTTGAGATTATAAAACATGGTTCCACAGGTACAGGAATGAATTGGCAACCTCTCTGTCTTCTATAAACAAACTTTTGTTTTTGAAGAACTGAATTTTCAAATCTTGTCCCCGTATTCCATATTGTTGTTGCAGGTATCATTTGTTCAACCAACTTCATCCAATAAGGACCCATACCATTGATGTAATCAATTAACTTTTGGTACGTATACTTGTTGTTAGGAATACCAACGGCTTGTTCTGATTCGATATACTTCCACCATATTGATTGTAATGTTGGATATCCACCTGTTTTACCATCGGTGATGTATTGTCTATTCCTTACATTAATCATATTCTCCCAAAATGTTTGGTAAAATTCAAAGAATGTTTTCTTTTTCGGTTCAGGGTTGATGAAAGTAGAGTCAACACCGCCAGGAACAGGATAACCAACAGTAAAACCTGACTCAGGTATTGGATAATCATTCCTTACCGATGAATCCCAAACGTCATAAACCAAACCTTGCGCTGGATTCAAGAACAAATCGACGTTTTTAACATTCAATACCAACTTTTCATTGTCGGCATAGTAATATGCATTGAAGTCTGCGTCTCTTGAAACCCTGATTTTATCATCTTCTTCCAACCAAGACTTGTTATTATCAACAACCTTCTTTAGCTTGAAGCCTTCAGTCATATAAGGGAATTTTCTAAACCTATCAAGATACTGTTGTCCGTATGTGAATGGTTGAAGTTGAGTTTGAATATCATAGTTTTGTCCTGTGTAGACTTCACCAGTCAATTGGACCTCATCAGGGCTTCTATGTGAAGGAGTTGTTTCATACCAACCAGCACCCAATTGGAAAAAGTACTCTTCAGTATTTCTTGGAGCCTTTGGATATCCTTGGTCATCAATTGGGTAGTCGTCGAGTTCGATTTGAACGTCTTGGTAAGTATCCTGCGTTGTAAATGCACTAAACAACTTACCTTTTATCTTATATGTTGAGTTAGAAAGATATGCTGGTGTTTGTTGAACATAAGTACCACCCGAAATTTGTGCATACTGTGCTTCAAATTGGTCCAAATTGATTCTTTGGTCAGCCAAATAGATATGTTCGTTGAACTCTACAAGAGATTCGGGAGCACCAATCATTCTCATCATAAATTCAACTGACCTTCTTGTACCTTTTGATTTGAAAAGGTATGCTGAATTCAATATAAGATTTCTATAAAATGCATAATTTAATTCGGTTGGTGTGAGGGCTCTGGCATAACCTGGATATGTAGGTGTTTGAGTGTTTCCAAAAACGGAATCTAAAAAATCCATATCTGTGATTGGAGAGAAGTTCGCAGTCCAACCTAAAGTCTGCGCTAAGTTTACTAACAACTGAGATGGAATATCATTACCGACATTGTAGTTAACTGAGTTCATGAACGCCAAAGCATCTATAAACTGTTTAACTTCATCGAAGCTTCTACCATAAATTTGGAATATCTTTTCTACCTTTCTATCTAAAGTATCAAATTCTTTCAAAGAAGATGAAACCAAAAATCTCGAAATTAGATTTGTCTTATAAGAATCTAAATCTTCCGCTATAATTCCCAATTGAGTTAGGTAATCCTCAAACAAAAACGAACGAATATCCAAGTTCCATGGACCATCTTTGGGCCAAGTTACTGATTGGTTGTTTGTGTAATATTGACCATCAGCGTTTTGTTGTGGTACTTGGAAAACCGAAGTGTATTCTGGTTGCACCAATCTATTAACCAAGAACTTTTCAACCTCATCTAAGGATTCAGCAAATACTTTATCAACTATAAAATCATTTGGTCTTATTTGATATTCACCTACAAAAGTGGTTGCTGTTTGTCCGAAAGGTGCCCCTGAAACTGTTAAACTAATATTTCCAAATGATAATGTTTGTGAAGGTGTGAAAGAAACAACTTTGAATATATCATCATTGTATGCAATACAATAATCCAAGTAAGTGTTATATAAATTTCTATAAGGAGAAACACTAATTTCTCTAAGATTTAAGTTAGTTGCAGCACTTACAGAATAATCAATATCAAAAGGATTTTTAATCCTATCAACATTTACATCAAAACTTGTTTCATCATAAACTGGGTCATAAACAATATTTTCTGCAGTAAATCCTGTTAAGAATTCTTGGTTCAGAAACTGAACATCAATAGATGCTGGAAATACGTTAATAATATGAGAAATAGATACTTGAAATCTTTTAGTTAATGAACCATACAGTGAAAAGTTCATTACCTGAGATACGTCGAAGTTTGGAAAAACTCTAAATTGAGTCGCCATAATTCTTCTACTCTCATTCACATTGTCGATATCCAATTGACTTAAATCAATTGGTTCTGAAAAGGCACCAACATTAAATCTTCTGTTAACTTTTTCAACAACAGCGGTGGTAAATTCGAAATTACCTTGCGTAAGACCTCCACCCTCCACTGTTTGTAAACCTACAATGTTATCAGAGAAGGTCGCCGCACCACTACCTGGTCTTGGCGGATAAAAATATTTGGTATTCCTAATTGTTGTCGCCATTAACTAGTAATTGAAGTGAAGTTTTTACTGAAATCGATGTTATCACCTCTATTTTGTCTAACCTCATACAACAGAGCGTTAAATTGGTCTCTAACTTCATACAAGTTGTATTGTCTAAAGATGTTGTTCTGACTGTCGTAGATAGTGTAGATACCGTCATCGATAGATTTAGTCTGATTACCGTAAAGAGCAATTGCAAGTGTTGCGATATCGTACTCAACCATTTCAATCTCTAATGTTACAGGATTGAAAAATGTGTTTGTAATAATAATGTCTTGGTCAGGTTGTCCAATATATGGGGTGGCATTTGGTTTGTTTGTTGGTGATGATGAAGGTGATACCGTCAAAAACAATAAATTTGAATCTCCATCAACATATCTATATCTAATAGCCTTTTGTGTTGTATTAACTTCATTTGTTGTAACTGGTTCACAAAAGAAACATGAAGTTACAACTCTGAAAAAGTTTGGAATTTTTGAACCATCAGGATTGAGATATTCAATTCTAAATCCAACCAAACCTTGAGGTACAAATTTGTTTTGAAACTGTGGGTCTACATTTGCTAAATCAATAACCAAACCCTTAACGTTTGGTAATGCACTTAATACACCACAATCTGTAATTACAGTTCTCATCTGAGCAGGTCTCAAATAAAGAGTATAAATTCCCAACGCATTAAATTGGTTTGCTGGTAGTGTTAGATTGTATAATCCACCAATAACCTCAACACCTGCATTACCTCCTGTTTCTGTATTTTCGAAGTAAGGTCTTAAAAGACTTTGAGCATCAAGTTTAGTTAACACAAATGAATCTGTGGCATCCCTTGTTGGGGTGTAATTCATGATGATTTCAACATCTGCTGGTGAAACATCACTCGGTCTTATTGTTCCATATGAACCTATCGCCATATAAGTTTAATTTTCTATAAATAGTTTATGAGCCTTTTTCTACGACATTAAAAAATCCATAACCGTAGTTTATCATGTCCCCTAAGTTATCAACCTCACCAATTCTTTGTACTCTTTCGTAAGCACTATTCTTTCCTCTTTCTACAAAGACGTTAGTTAGAATTTTTGGTTGGTCCATTACTTTGAGTAATGTTTCGTTTTTTGTTATAGGTTCGGCTGTTAAGTTATTTGATGTGAGACCTGATGACTGTTGATAAAAAATTGTTACACCATCAGA
>JACCDG011596164.1_pt1 | contig 11934 bp, 11 predicted proteins | sample 7442471 | NCBI WGS metagenome assembly JACCDG01 (sample SAMN15323444, study PRJNA562643) | freshwater metagenome | isolation source: river surface water | place: USA:Blue River Watershed | collected 2017-08-17
AAAATAAATATTTTGAAAAATCTTGATCCATTTAAAGCGCGTTAAAGACCAATATAATTGGTATTCAGATAAGTTTGGGTATCAATAATATTCCATTTTTGCGAGTCATCATAAAGCATCAAAAGACAAAATTCGAGGGTAAAATATTTGCAACTCTTCCGGCAACATACTTTTATAAACAATCTCATTAGACAGTTTTTGGACATCTCTACTTTTTTTACTTAAAACTCCTAATTGAGGTTCAACACTAATAAAATTAAAAGATCGACTGGAAATTAATTTCCTGCGAGCATCTGGATAATTAATATCGTGGCCAGTATCTATCCAGTCAGAATAGATAAAATCTAGCTCTTTTTTTCTGTGTAATAAAATTACAATTTCTAAGAGGTCTTTTCGATGCTCTAAAAGAGGAAAAATTTTCAAAATATCTTTTCTTTCAGTCCTAAAAATACCCTGAAAAGCATAAAAAGACTTATTGGTAGGGGTTTTTTTAGTAACAAATATAGGGCACATCTTCTCAAAAATAACTCATGAATAATCACCTTGTGATAACTTTTGATCAAAAAAAACACTATTAATAGGAGGGTATAGAGTAGGTATCGTGGTAGTGAGATTTATTATAATATCTGTCTCATCTATCTGGGATATAGCCTGAAATAACGTATCTGATACTCCTCAGCTATTTTTTACAAGAATAAATTGTACATCTTTATAATAAGAAAACTCCTGTTGAAAAATATCTACTTCGTCTTGATTTATAGCAATATAAATAGATGTTTTATGTAAAACATAGAAGTCTAATATCAAGGACAAAGTACTTCTAGAGGCTATAGGTACTAAGGCAGCATTTTTATATGCAAATACATGATTTTGATATTTACCCTTGGTAGAACCAGCAGCGAGAATAATAACTGCCGGGAGGGGCTTTCATTGAAACATATATATCAAATTTAATCCAAAAAGTACAAAGTGCAGTGCCTAAAAGCTTATACACTATTTTCAACCCACAGAATACAACCAATATACAGAACTAGTAAATAAATAGACAAGAAAATATTGATTTTTTATATATTTATTTCAAAAAATAGTTTGAATTATTACAAATAATAAGTACCGCGCGCGCAGAGGTCGACAAACTCTTGTAAAAACGTTTTACAAGTCAATTATTATATAAAGAGGGCTGTTAGTCTGCTTTTTTTTCGCAAGATAAAGAGAATTTGCAGGTTATACGTCCATCCTTATCAACCAGACGTCCGCCATTCTCACTTTTTAGCATAAGCAAAACGTCTCTAGTTTCTGCGGGTAAAACTACATCAGCATCTCAAGGATTTAATAAAATTGGTGCCCCTAGAGGAGTTCCCTTTTTATCTAAAGGTAAAAGACGAATAGTAGTTTTGACATCCTCAGGCTTTTGAATATCAGATCTAAAAGAGTATTTACCTCCTTTAAGCGCAACTTTAGCGTCTATAAAACTATATTCACCAATTTTATGCGATAAAATAATATCACCGCTCTCTTCCGTTACAATTCCCTTAATTTTCTCCTTAGCAGCCGATCCAACAAGTCAAGATAAGAGACTTTTTTGAAGTTTAGCTGATCCCGTGAGAGTGGCCAAGATAATATTCGCCTGTTCTTTAGCCGCAACAGGTGCATTTGGGCTAGCGACAACAGACTGAGCCCATAAATATGCGGCTGTTTGTTCTTTTGGATTGGCTCCATCTTTGAATGAATTGATTGAGTCTATAATAGTCTTACGTGCCAAATGTTGATTGGCCGGGAGCATATCAAGAATAGCTTGTTCACTTTCAGTAACTTTTAGCACTAGCGGTGAGGTCGCTAATTGATCTGTAAATTTAGGAAGTTGATTACTACTAGGCTGCGCCAAAGCAGAAGCAGGTGAAAGAATAGAACTAATTAAAAAAAGAAGACGACTCCCGCGACCAAGAAGACGACTCCCGCGACCATTTGAACTAGAGAATGATTCCTGAGGTAAAGATGGTGAGCTCATAATATGTAAAAATTATTTTTAACTACTATACATAAGCATTATATCTGTTTAAGTAAAAATGTCAATAAAAAAGTAAAAATGGCGCGCCAAAAGTTTACTTGAAAATAAAATAAATAAATAAATAAATATAAAAATACACTTTTCGAGGAACAAGGCGCAATGATTTAAGTCTAATTTTTATATTTTTAAAAGGATGGTAAAGCGTATTAGGTTGTGGAAAGAAAAATATATGAGGCGTAGACCTCATAGTTCATATGTAATCCATAAATTTAGGCGAGTAATGACTATAGAATTTTCACTTTCTGTTTGTGGGAGTAAAAGAACCATTTCAACCTAAATCAGAAATTTTACCTCAAAAATATTTTATAGAAGTTGGTAAAAGAACCTCAAAATGTCATGCCCATCCATTATCTACAGATTTATTTATAATCATAATTCCTTTTTTAGATATTCTATATAGAGGAAGAAATGCTTTGGTTAAACATGGAACAGGTGATACGGGAGAAGAAAAGCTATTCCACCACTTCCATTGATCTTCATACTTGTTTTCATTATAGTGGTGGACATGGGTGGCAAGTAAATCTGATGAATCATTAATTAAAAAAATATCTTCCCAATTACCATGGTAGTAAACATCATATTCAATAAACCAAAAGTAATCATAAGAAATAGGAATTTTGTTCTTTTGAAAAATATGAAGGGCTTTCATTCGGGCTATATCCATATCAAAATCAAGTACTCCTTGCTTTCTAGCACATTCAAGATCATCAGAGGAAAAAGATATTATACAACTTTTGAGTTCAAAAGGAATAACATCAGGCCTATCTGTCATAATATAAGTATCAAAAGATTTTATGTCCTTTTGTATCTTATTGAAGAGTTGAGAAGTTTTTTCATCAAAAACATGTGTTAAGAAAATTATTGCCTGTTTCATGGTAAAATTATTCTGATATTTTTCCAATAAACAATGTTATTGACATGACGATTACGACAAATACTTTCCCAAAAATATATCTATTAATAGTAAGTAAATTTTTTATAAAACGGATTTTTTTGTGCAAAATAGATTCTTCATAAAAATTCATGATAGCGGCTTGTTTCATGCTCTTAGCACGTATTCGCCACCACAATATAGCCTTTTTTAGACTACGTGATTCGTGATAAACAGTAGCACTCTTTTCAAATAAAATTTTTATTTTTTTTTCAAATAAAATAGATGCAAGAGCGTTATCTTCACCTCCATACTTGGCACTTTCCAAAAATCATATTTCTTGAGCAAGAGTTCTTGAGATAGCAAAATTGCCGCTACAAATGTGAGTAGTAAGATTAGTGCAAGGTGATACTTTCCATACTTTTTCGAACCCCAAAGCGCCACCCCCAGGATATCACAATAAACTAATGCAATCAGTTACATATCATTGTTGTAAAGGTATAAAACAACCAGCTGTAACTACTTGGAATTTAGATTCTTGAATAGGAGAGGTGATGTGTTTTAACCAAAAATTATCCATTGTTCGTTCATCATCGTCTATCCATGCTAAAATGTCACCTTTTGAATGATAAATAGCTTGATTTCGATAAAATCAAAATCATAGATTTTTGTCATAATTATAAACCCTGATCGGAATAAGATTTTCCGGAAAATTTACATCATAAGAATTATACTTGATTTTTACACTTTTTTTTTCACAACAAGAAAATTTTATATTACTAAGATCAATATTTCACTGAAGTATAATAACAATTTCAAAAGGCATCTCAGAAATTTGTTTGACAAGAGATTCTAAAGTCAAATAGAGCGACTTTCGTCAAAGTGAAATGATACAGACTGAAATCACAAATTATCTAATTAAATAACGATACTCGTTACCAGGCCCCCAATTCCCACCTATACCCTCACTAGAGCGCGCACGGAGATCAAATTTAAAATCTAGAGCATTTAAAAATCAAACCTGAGAGGAAATATTTTTATCATACCCATTACATGGATATTTGTTATGACTAATGCCCCAAGACACACCTCCAAAATTCATCATATAATCTAAATTTTGGTAATTGATAACCTTATTGTTATTGGTAATATTCCAATTTGCCCCTCGTGGTAATCTTAAACAAGCATTTTCTGTTCTTCCCAAAACAGCATCACTGAGCGCCCAATTCAGAGCATGTGAAGTACTAAAAGTAAATTTCACCCACTTTTTGACATCACCAGTACGATTACGAATGAGGATTTCTTTGGACCCCATGCTGATAAAATGGGAATAATCGAGAAGGCCTGCAAGATTCGGATTGTTATAGTCACTGAGTTCATCAACAGGTTTCGTGGCGAGAGCCTCTCTCATCTGCACATAGGACATTTGAATAGGTGAATCTTCATGTCCATTATTGGCATAAAACAATGTCCATCCACCCCCATCTGTCACCATATCACAGTAGACATCATGAGATTTACCATTCATTTCAATAGAATATTTGCCAGACTTGAGCTCGGGTGAGAAATCATGTATATCTTTACAACTCTGGAATATACTGAGACCGAGGAGTTTACGTGCGGTAGAATCCGCGGTATCGAGTTTCTGGGCTGTCTTGAGGACTGAAACAGCGAGTTCGCCTGTACCGGTCAGGAGGAAATTGCCATCACTCGAACCCAACGTATACACTGGACGTTGATTTATAGTAGCATTACTTTGTGCAGCAGTATCAAGGAAAGCGAGCACCTGGTATTCTTGCGACTCTGGATCAAAGAAATAATAATAGAGTTCGTTGGTCACAGGATCTCGAGGAAAATCAAGTCCAATAGCATCAAACAGTGTTTTTCCTGCAACGCCCTGATATCCCATCTTTTTTTCTCCAAAAGTCACTTCGAGAGCATTTTCTGGGAGAGGGAGGGCAACTTTTCGTCTGAGTGCATCAGCGATTTTCTCTTTTATCAATTTGATATGCGTAATCCTGATAGGATCCGGATCTTCAACAATTTTATTTTGCTGAGTGGCTTGTGCTGAAACCTCTGAAGAAGCAACATCAGAAGAAAATATGTCTGAAACACGGCCACCACGAAGCGAAAAAAGAAATAAGATAACAGGAACAAGTATGACGAAAAACAATACTGTGAAAAGAAGTATTTTTTTATACACAGGCGGGAGTGGTGGGAGTGATTCCATAATTTGAAGGCATAATACGATTATCACACCTTCTTTGCAAGACCTAGCATGGATTTTTTGATTGATTGCATCGATATGTATGGTCCGCTAACGTTTCTGGGTACGAAGTATCTCCCCTGAAACATTCCGACGTCAAAATTCTTCTCGAATTTTTTGTCTCTCGACGGGATTACGGGGTGGGAGACGAACATCAGAAGCAGAAAATATATTTTTATCAGTGATTTCTCAGAGAAAGAGTGTTGGAGGTCATTTAAATTTAACTTGCCTAGCACGTTGTTCACATTCGGGAGACGAACATTTCAAAGTGACGTGCCAGATACGTCAATCGATACTCTTTCATGTCCACTCAGCACCATTATGTTGTTGGATGCGGAGGAGGAGTTGCCCTTCTTCAGGGTGTGGTAGGATCTGTTGAAAACGATTACGAAAATGATCATAGCGAGGCTCTAGTCTACGAATTTGCTGATCTCAGAGATGAATAAAACCAGAGAAATACAATGCGGCTCATCAGATTAAAGAACCCCCACACAAAAGAGCCAAAATCAAAAAAGTAGAAATCCGGTATCAGCGATCTGTACGTGAGAAAAGGAGATATCAGAGAACGAGAGATACAATGGCTCCTGCAGACCAAAAAAGTGGGAGTGCTCTGAGCCAGAGAAAGTCTTGATCTGCCATCCATTCCATCGCGGCATATTCTGATGAATTGAGCTCAAAAAAGAGCAAAGCAACACTGAGCACGCCAAATATGAGAGTAATGATGCAAGCAATCCAAAGAAAAGTATGGAGAAATAGATAATACCCCCGAGAATGAGGCTTGATGGTACCAGCATGGATACTCTGAAGGATGGATTCACGAATCTTAGACATAAGTGAAAAGGTGAGAAAATTGTGGCTCCTGACTCAGAGCAAGAAAATGTTTCTTAGCTCGGCTCAAGAGGGTTCCAACAGAATTAACCGGTATTTGGAGAATATCGCTTATTTCATCATAACTCTTCTCTTCTGCAAAAAATAAGACAATAACTGTACGATACTTTTCTGGAAGTCTCTGAATGATATTCCGGACACTTCTTTTCTGTTCTTCGGTTTCAAAATGAAGAGAAACATTATCTTCACTCGCTATACTTTCAATGAGAGCCAGGCTGTATTCGTCTTCAGCATCGAGACTCATATGAGTCTTTTTAGAATTTTTGCGGAGATAATCAATACAGACATTGTGTGCTATGCGGTAGAGCCAGCTTGATAACTTGAGACGGATATCAAAACCATTGAGTGATCTATACGCCTTGATAAAAATAGTTTGTAAGAGTTCTTCTATATCCTCGTGTTCCGCATGCGTTATTCTCGAAACATAGCGCTCTAATGGTGCCTCAAAACGGTCAATAATGAGAGCATACTCATCGGGATTTTTGAGAGCTTTTTGTACGATCTGAGCATCGGTGATAATTTCGGACATGATAAAGAGTATATCAAAAGAAGTGAAAGTGCACAGTCATAAGTGGTGAGCACACTATCCGTCATTCCCGCGAAGGCGGGAATCCAGACCAAATATAATATCCTTAGAGTTCGCTCCGCGTAGTTTATTCACCTGGATCCCCGGGTCGCGTTCATCCCTACTTCGCAATAGATTCACGCACCCGAGGATGACGGAAGAGACTTTTTCTATGCGCTGTGATGGGGAAACTATTCTCCACCTCGTCCACCACGTGGGCCATGGTCACCCATTCATTTACCACCCATCATACCTTTACCTCCGAGGCCAGGTCCTCCTACGTCAGGAAGTTTACCATTCGCTTTGTAGTATTCGACAAGAGTGTTGAATTTTTTCTGAAGCTGAGCATCGCTCGGAGCTTTAGGAGCATCGCCATTTATACCTGGATGGTTTGCAACCATTTGGGCTCTCTGAGCTTCTACTGCTACTTTAAATGCAGCAAAATCATTATTTTTCACAGCTGTTTCTATTTTTGCTTGTGTTTCTGTTCGTAATTTATGGGCAGCAACCATTTTTTGAAATTCAGCTTCATTTGGTATCTGTGCTATCATAGCATTTTTAAATGCTACATAATCGCCAGATTCTACGGCTGTTTCTATAGCTGTATGTTCAGCTTTTTTTTCGACCATATGAGTGAATTGTTCTTGTGTAATCTTGGACTTCGCAGTCTCAGAGAGAGCAGCGTAGTTATTTGACTCAACAGCAGTTTTGATGGTCTCATCAAAGGCTTTTGGTCATTTACCATTCATAGCCGCAAATGAGAGTGACCCAAGAGCAAGAACACCAATACTAGTGGCTATAAGGAGATTTTTTGTATTCATAGAGAGTTTATTAATTAAATGAGGCGGAAAAAAGAGGATGTATAGGAGAGGAATATATGTTCTGAAGTCCGAAGAATTCGAGACATGCATGTTCCAGAGTTGTTGATACTTTTTGACGCCTACATCTGCTACTACGAAAAATATCCTAAATTATTTCAAAATCACACTCGTTTCCCCTATTTTGGCTAATATCGAGACTATCTCTTGTTCGTTGGCGAGGCGTGGAGTCGAATAATTCTCGATAATAACTGGCTTGAGTTCAATAGATATATTTTTATCGCTTAATCGCTCGAGAGGTATTTCTCATGACATCGTCGATGAGTTTCCCGAGAAAGAAATCGCCAACATCAAGCCTTCTTTGGTATCCTGACTCCACTCTTGATCAAAGATAAAATTTCCCAAAGAATAAAAAATATAACGGGGCTGTTCACAAGTAGTAGTTACCTCTCAATCCGAATTTGGGCAATATCGCTCGATGGTCTGTATCCAGTGAGGATGTGCACCAATAACAATGTCAGCACCAGCATCAACAGCAGCACGAGCGAATTCCTTTTGAAATTGATTTGGTTCACGCTTGTATTCCTGCCCAGCATGCATAGTGACAACAACAAAATGACACAGATTTTTGGCTGTTGTCACAGACTGTTGCAAGCGAGCTATATCATACGTTCGAGCAACATAGGGAGTTTGTGTCGTACCATTATCGTTGACAGATGCATACGAAGCCCCGATGAAACATGTTTTTATACCATTTTTTTCTTGTATAACTGGTTTCCATGCTTCTTCGAGGTTTTGACCGGCTCAGACATACTGGATTCAGAGTTTTTGGAGATATTCCATGGTATAAAATAACCCTTGTTTCCCTTGATCATAGGCATGATTGTTGGCGAGATTGAGGACAGAAAAATTATATTTTTGCAAGCCAACTGCATACGATTCTGGAGTGCTAAAAACAAGAGATCCAGGAGCTCATATATTCTTAGTTGGCATAATCGGCGTCTCGAGATTAGCAAAACTAAAATCGACTGATTCTAATACATTTGAAATTTTACCAAAAGGCAACAAAGGATCACCCGCTTTCTGTATTTTACCAGCAACGCTTCGAGAAAGCATGATATCTCCCATAGCCAGGAAATTCACTTCAGATTTTTGAAAAATAGGTTGCGTAGAAATGTCTCAGGTTTTTATGACAGGAGCTCGCAAAAAATAAGAAACGAAGATATACCATGGCAAAGCAGAAATCAGTGCCATAAGAGGCAGAAACAAGAAAATGAGGGTTTTTTTTGATTTCATACAGATAACTATAATTCTTTCATCTCTGAAGTCATCTTTTGTATGAGCATAATCCCATCATCTTCATCGGTTTGAACTATTTCATAGGGGATAGAAGCACTTTCCAGGTATTCATGAAAATTATTCATTTTCCAACGGTACTTGATGACATCATCAATGATTATTACACCACCAGGAGATACAAGAGGATAGGATAAATCAAAAAACTCTCTCGTCATACGAAATGCTCCATCTATAAAAACACAGTCAAATCGTTGTTGAGGTATATCGTAGAGAGTGCTCGCGGGATGTGAACAGACAGTTGTTGTACTTCCATCAGTAAAAGCTGGGAGTATCTCTCGTGCATCACCGAAATAGAGAGAAAATCGACCTATTTTTTGCTGATCTACAGAAGAAGTAATTTTGTGTCCAAGATGAGCAGGATCGTGGTGTTGTGCTGTTATTTCAATATCTTGTATTGTCGATAAATTATTAAATATCTCGATATTGTGTCTCAACTCCTCAAATGCATGACGTGAAAATTCGATGGTCGTGAGAGTTGCCTGAGGACAGGCGAGAGACAACATCATCGTGCTAAATCCATTTGCAGATCATATTTCTAAAATATGAAATCGTGGATTGTGGGAAAATTTTTCTATAAAAAAACGTCATGTATTCCATGATATATTGGGTATATGTCGCCGCTCCCCCATATCTTTCATAGATTGGAGATAATCTGCCAACTGGCCTCAAACAAGAGAAAATATATATTCTTTCGAAGAATTCTGAGAAAACATAGACGCATGCTAGTCAATTTGCAAATCTGGTCAAATCATTGTACAATAAGGTTATGAGTATTTGAACTGACACTCTCAAAAAACGCTGAAGTGATAATGGATTAGAGGATTATTTCCTTGAATTGGTGATAAAAAAACATGTTATCGATAGGGAGATAAAAGATCTCATCGCGATTGTTGAAGAAAGCACTCTCCACGACGATTATCAACTTCTCGTCAAGCGCGTATTATTCGGAGAAAAAAATATATACATCGAAAACTGGGGGACGCTCGAAGGGAGCCTCATAGACATAGTAAAAACAAGTGATATACGATGAGGCGCTATTGAAAATCACGGTATAGTCCTAGAAATGATACTCCACGTCATAGAAGACATATTTGATATCTCAGATGAATTTTTCCATGATTTTTTACTTTCTGAAGACAAAGAAGATATAGAACATCAGCTCGTTATCTTGATGAAACGAATACTCGATTTCGTAGAGCAATGACTCAAAGCCATGCTCGAGCAATCAAAACATCTCGATACTCCTATTGACGGACATATACGTAAAGAATTCGATATTATCAAACAAACGCTCGTAAAATATCCAGAAATTATCCTTACAGAGCAAAGAACACAAGTAGAAGCACTCAAGCATGAGGTAGAAAAAGTCCATACAAAAACACTTCAAAAAAAGAAAAGTCTCAAACAGATTCGCTAAGAGATTGCTTCTTCATAAAAATTCATATGATTTTGTCAATCTATGAGCATCTATACGATTACATGATGAGCCGAAACCCAGGGAGAAATCTGGGTCAGTGGTTCCAAAAATGCGGCACTTCCGATGATTGCCAGCACGCTCTTTTTCGAAACAGCAGCACTCAAAAATGTTCCCGATATTTCAGACACACACTTGATGAAGGATATTTTCGAGAGCCTGTGATCAAAAGTAACTTTTGAAAACAATACTTTCACCGTAGATAATAGTCAGTTATCTCTGGCAAATATCCGACAAGATCTCTTCAAAAAAGCACGTGCAACCTACTATCTCATTCCTCCCCTTTTAGCTAGATTTGGTGAAGTAAACTTGACGTATCCAGGTGGATGCAGCATAGGAAAACGTCCCATTGATGGAATAGTCCGCGGCCTCGAACAGCTCGGTTATGCGAGCACACAAATAGATGAAACTCTCGCATTCAAATGACAAAGCCATTCCAATGATATTACAGTCAATGCGTATTTCTCAGTCGGAAGCACAATAGTCCTCCTCCTCGCAGCACTCAAGCGTACTGGAACAACACGAATTGAACTCTCAGCCTACGAACCACATGTCATGAATATGATTGATGTACTCAGAGATGCTGGAGCCGATATCGCTCTCCGCTATGATCACACTATTATCATCAAACCGGAGTCTCTCAACAGTCATCTCTCTGGTACTGTAATTGGAGACTACATTGTCTCAGGAACGCTCGCCATCATTGGAGCTCTCACAGCAAAAGAATATATAGATATTCATGATGCTCGAATCGAAGACCTCTCGGCATTTCTGATAAGTATTGAAAAAATGGGAGTAAAATTTGAAAAAAGAGACAGTGACACACTTCGAGTCTATCGTTCAAAAAAACTCAAAGCAACAAATATTCAAACCAATATCTATCCTGGTTTTCCAACTGATCTCCAGTCTCCAACAGCTATCCTCATGTCCCAAGCTGATGGCGTCAGTAAAATCCATGAAATCCTCTTCGAAGGACGCCTCAACTGGCTCGTCGAACTCGAAGCGATGCGAGGACATATCGCTCTCATGAATCCTCATGAAGCCATGATTTTTGGGAAAACAAACCTCCGGGGTACAAAAGTATCAAGCTGGGATCTCCGCTCTGGAGCGGCTATGCTCATTGCTGGTATGATAGCATCAGGAACGACAGAACTCGATAATGTCTCACATATCGAACGAGGCTACGAAAACTTCGTAGAAAGACTCCAAAGCATTGGAGCGAAAATTGAAAAGAAAGACTAGGCAACTTTTTTCTGAGGTTGAGCAGGATGCTTCAGTCTTTTCCCAAATTGCTGTTTTGCACTTTGAGCATTAAAATCAAGCAAAATACATGCACCATCATCGAGTTTTTTAAATCGAGGATATTTGAGACATTCTGGATCACTGTTTGCAACTTTTTGTACTTCCTCAGCGAGCAACTTTGGCCCTCCTTGATCAAGTATATCAAGTATATGACGATAGTACGCATCATCCTTATTCCATGGAGTTTCAGTAGGAATTTCAAAGCCATCGGTAAATAATACAACTCTTTTTATACCACCATTTTTACTATACGGTATAAATCATTTTTGAATTCCTGAAGCAGGTGTATAATCCCCTCTCAATACTCCATATGAGCCCTTGTT
>JACCDG010565050.1_pt1 | contig 11930 bp, 12 predicted proteins | sample 7442471 | NCBI WGS metagenome assembly JACCDG01 (sample SAMN15323444, study PRJNA562643) | freshwater metagenome | isolation source: river surface water | place: USA:Blue River Watershed | collected 2017-08-17
CCACTGCGGGGGAGTTGTAGGCAATGATAATCAAAGAAGAATTCCTCAGTAAACTGCGAAGATACTTCAACTTGAATCTCTACGAGGTCAAGATTTGGACTGCGCTCCTCTCACGTGGTGTTAGCACCGCAGGAGAACTATCTGACATCGCAAACGTCCCGCGTTCTCGATCGTACGACGTTTTGGAAGCACTCGAAAAGAAAGGCTTTGTCATCATGAAGCTTGGCAAGCCAATCAAGTACATTGCAGTGCCGCCAAAGGAAGTCCTTGAGCGAGTGAAGAAGAACATCAAAGAAGAATCTGATGGTTCCATCCGCAAGCTTGAAGAGCTCAAGAACACCGACATCGTCAACGAACTCAACTCACTGCACACGCAAGGCGTTGAGCTCATTGAACCAACAGATTTGTCGGGCTCGTTGCGCGGACGACACAACCTCTACAACCACCTTGAGTTAACAATCCGCAACGCGGAAGAAAGCGTTACGATTGCAACAACAACCACTGGATTCTTGCGCAAGAGCGAAGGACTCAAACCTGTTTTTGAAGCACTCAAGAAACGCGGCGTCAAGATCCGTATCGCAGCACCGCTCAATAAGGACACTGAAGCTGCCGTCAAAGACCTCGAAGGTATCGTTGAAGTACGCCACAGCACCACGAAGGCGCGCTTTTGCATCGTCGACTCCAAAGAGATCATCTTCATGATCATGGACGATGAGCAAGTGCACCCGACGTACGATGTGGGCATTTGGATCAACACTCCGTTCTTCTCATCGGCTCTGGAAGAGTACTTTGAACTCGCCTGGACGCAAATGAAAGAAATCAAGGTTAAGGCCTCGAAGTAAATTTTTAATCTCTTTTCTTTCTTTTTTCTACATGTACGAGAAGATTCGCGCACTATTTCGTCCCAAGCCACAATCAATCACGGTCGATGGTGCCACGATAACACTTGACGAGAATAGTGCGCAACTCCTGGGGCGCGATCAAAAAGTAATTCCCACGCTTGCAAGCGAATGCCTTCGAGCACAAAGAGTATTCTCTGCTCACATAGAAAAAGCGAATGAACTGCATGCAATGCTCAGTTCAGGCCAGTATACACTCTCATCAGTAAATGCGACGTCAGTTGAGGCGCATCGCTTGAGCGAGTACGCATTATACGGCCTTCGAACACTCAATCCCAAACGCATAGAACAAGAAGTGAATAATTGTGAGCAACGCCTGCAAAGCGCTATTCGAGTTTGCGCAGCACACAAAGGGTTTGCTGCGCAAAGCGCACTAGAAGAAATTCGTGGAAAACTCCTCTTTCGCGCTGCTGAAATGAAGCGCACTCAGAACGCGCTCCACAGAGCAGCAAATGCCTTGCACGAAAAAGTTGACCAAACAAGGGCAATACTTGCAGTTATTGGAGCGCAAGCCCCTTCAAAAACCTAAAACTGCTTGTGAGTATCACGAACACACCAGACAACGAAGTCCTTGCACGAAAGCGCATACTGAAATTATTTATAGAAGAGCCACCATAAGAAAGCATGCGGAATCGCAGGATATTCCTCGGCGCCAGCATTCTTCTTTCAGCCTGCACACTCCAACGCGTAGAAAATCCTGCCAGTGAATCGGAAGCACGCCTAGCAGCAATTACCGCGCAACTTCCGCAGCTTGCAGAAGAGCGCGACAGCCTGCTTCGAGCACTCGCGGCTGAACGCCTGCGTACCCCCCAGCAAGAAGTAGCAACGCAATTGCTATATGCAATAGGAAGCGAATATCACGTGCTCGTACCTGCGTCAAAGACTGAAGCATTTCTAGAGCGTGCACAAGCACGACTTGCACACGCAAACGCCTGTACCGACTTCTATGCACGAGCAGTCTCCTCACAAGGCCCAACCCCACTCGACCGAAGTCAACACGCCGCGTGCGCGCAATTGCCCTACAAGAGCTCTGTTCGGAGTGAAGATCTGCTTGCCTTCCCCAAAAAGTAGACTTCTCCGCTGAACAGACGATGCGATAGATTCAAACTGACCTTCAGATGCCTCAATACCGCTTGAGTTGATACACGCGCACCCTTATTCACAAAATCGGCTAGGTATATAAACAACCGCGATTCTATTGCTCGCATGTCAGCCAAAGACAAAGTCATTGAACTCCTCGCATATGCAGACATTCAAATCAACGGTACACGCCCCTGGGACTTGCAAGTCCACAACGAAGCACTCTACGAGCGCGTCATGGCACAAGGAAACCTTGGCCTCGGCGAGGCATATATGGACGGCTGGTGGGATTGCAAAGCTCTCGATGAATTCTTCACTCGACTCTTGCTTGCACGGTTAGACCAAAAAGTGCGTCCGATTACCATGGTGCCTTTGGTTGTCAAGAGCAAAGTGCTCAATATGCAAACACGCACACGTAGCAAGAAAGTTGCAGAAGAGCACTACGACGTTGGGAACGACTTGTACCGCGTTATGCTTGACAAACACATGCAATACACTTGCGGTTACTTCGAAAAAACCAAGAAACTCGATGATGCGCAAGAAGCAAAGCTCGACCTCGTTTGCAAGAAGCTCGGTCTGAAGAAAGGCATGACTGTCCTTGAACTTGGAGGGGGTTTTGGCGGACTCGCGTACTGGATGGCGAAGAAGTATGGATGCGTCGTTACCACATACAATATTTCAAAAGAACAAGTAGCCTACGGCCGAGATTGGTGCAAAGGATTGCCTGTGACATTCATGGAAGCAGACTACCGTGAAGCGGCGAAACTGCCCGCCAAAGGATTTGATCGAGTCGTCTCAATTGGCATGCTCGAACATGTTGGGCACAAGAACTATCGCAGCTTCTTTGAACTCATTGAGCACAACCTCAAAGATGATGGAATAGCGCTCGTGCACTCGATTGCAAGCAACCGTACGGTCTGGTTTACAGATCCATGGATCAACAAATACATCTTCCCAAACGGCCATCTCCCATCCATAAAGCAAATTGGAACGGCGATTGAAGGCATATTTGTCATGGAAGACTGGCACAATTTCGGTGCCTACTATGATCCAACACTCATGGGATGGCACGCAAATTTTACGAAAGGATGGCCAAAACTGAAGGATAAGTACTCCGAGCGCTTCTACCGCATGTGGTGTTACTATTTACTATCATGCGCAGGAGGATTCCGCTCACGCAAGCTTCAGTTGTGGCAGATCGTGCTTACAAAAAACGGTGTTCCTGGCGGCTTCAAGAGACCGGTGCTCTAAATGGACACCGTTGCGCAGTACGAAGCGAAGAAAGCACGTATCCTGGAACAATTCGCAGCAGTTCGCGCAAGTAAGTCTACAGCAGAACTATCCAAAGACACCAGTAACCTCTTTCGCGGCAACGAACGACCGCAAGCAAAGCTCGACGTGCGAGCACTCAACCAAGTTATTGGCATCGACACAAAGAATTGCATTCTCGATGTTGAGGGAATGACTACATACGAAGCTGTTATTGCAGCGACGTTGCCCCTCGGTCTTGCACCTGCAATCGTACCTGAACTCAAAACAATAACAGTGGGGGGAGTTTACGCTGGCATCGGCGTCGAAACTGCATCAGGAAAATATGGCTTCATGCATGAGACTGTGCTTGAAGCAGAAATCCTTACGGGCGATGGTAGCGTGCTTGTGTGCAACGAGAAGAAAAATAGCGATCTCTTCTTCGGCTTCCCAAATACCTATGGCACGCTCGGTTATGCGCTGCGCCTCAAAATTCAATTATTTCCCATAAAACCATTCGTGAAACTCACTCGAGTCACGTATGCAGATGCTGCTTCGTTTGTGCGCGCGCTCAGCCAAGAAGGAACACGCGCTCGCGGCAAGAGCGATGTCGCGTTTGTGGAAGGCACCGTGCTTGCGCCAAAGCAGTACGTCGTTTCACTTGGAAGATTTGTTGATACCGCCCCGTTTGTTCGTGACATTTACAAGCAACCGTTCTACAAATCTATCGGTACGCATGCAGAGGACTACTTGAAAACGGAAGACTATTTTTTCCGATACGACCCTGATTGGTTTTGGTGCTCGCGCTTATTTGGCCTTGAAAACCCGCTCTTGCGAGCACTCTATCCGAAGAAAAAAATGCGCTCCGACGTCTATTACCGCATCGCGGGTGCAAGCAGCCGCATACCACTAGTAAAACAAGTACGAAAACTCGGCTGGAAACGTGAACCGCTCATTCAAGACGTCGAAGCACCCGTTGAGAAAGCGATTGAGTTCGTCGAATGGTTTGATCGAGAAATAGGTATGAAACCGTACATTGTCGCACCCGTACAACAATGGAAAAATGTGTCTTACCCACTCTCGCCAATCACTCCAGGCAAACAATTCATGAACATAGGATTCTATGCCCCACACAAAACAAGGATGCCCGAATTGTACTATACGAAACTCATTGATCAAAAAGTGCTTTCGATGAAAGTACGTAAGATGCTGTACTCAGTGACGACACTTACTGAAGATGAATTCTGGACGTTGTTCCCTCGAAGAACGTATGATGCGTTGAAGAAGAAATACGATCCTGCTCGTACTTTTAAGTCGTTGTATGAGAAAGTGACGAGAAAGAAGTAAGAGTTAGACGCTTCGCTCATCGAGAAGGTATGACTGAACTACAAACTCTTTGGTATAATTTCTGCGCAGAGTGGCTTTCAAACGAGCAAACCCGCCAATAACTTTTCTGCATGTTTTTGCACCACACGAACACACAAAATCACATTCTGTATCGGCATCCATGGAAGTGCTGTAGTCCCATCGAAGCTCTTCACCTTTTGGGATGTCACGAAGTGCAACAAATACTAAATCAGGATAGGAAAGCAAACCAACACTTGGCTCGCACGAGTGATTAAACAAGACTCCTGGAGCGCCCCAATCCAAATATTTCCGAGCACTTATCTGCAAGGGATTGTCGGTAATACGCTTGCGAAGGAGCTCTTGATACGTAATTTTCTTGTATCGATCGGACTGCACGGCATAGATTGGCTGACCTTTGCTCAATGCAACTGCTGCAAAAACGCCACGCCCGTGCTTTGACTTGCTAACGTGAAATACTCTTCTCACTCGCAAGTGCAGCCACAATCGTTTTATAACGCTTGCGTGTACGAGAGATACTGTGACTGACTACGTGCTGCTAGGCGCTGATTTGTATCGACCCTATTGGAAAGCCGTACTCTCGTTATTAGAACGCTTCAGCGTACAGCAACTTGCACTTCCCCTCGATCCAAAATATCAAGAACAATTTGATGCACTGAGTCTTGGTTCGATTAATGTGGATGACATTGCTATGCTGCGCGTCATGGGCTACGATGGTGCGCCCGTTGCAGAATTAAAAACACTCATTGCGCGTGCTGCCGAGCGGCGCATCCGATTCTGGTGCATCGGCGATGAAACAACTGATCGCGTTCGTCTTCTGGGAGAAAGACTCGTCTCACTTCCCCCGCCCGTTGCCCTGCTAATTCCTCCTGCACTTGCAACCAAGCACGCAGGCGAAGGTGAAGTACCACTCGGCGCAATTCTTCCATCAGAAAGCACTGTTGCTGTGTTGGTAATGCCAAGCGATGTGCTGCCGCCACAACCTTCGGGAACCCTTGCACATGACTCGAGCGGTGCTTTTGATTATCGTTATTTTCCTTAACGCGTGACCATCTGAGCATCAGGATCAAATGCTCGGATGCGAGCGTTCCCACCGGCGAAGAAATCTGGATGGAGATGCTTTGCTTTTGCAGGTAAATCGTTGAGCACGGCTTTTTCGAAGGACTCACACACGTATGCTGCAAAGGCAGGCATGAGTGAGAATCCATCGATGCGCGAGCGCAACACTGGACAGCCATTGCTTTGCCCCAGCCCCAGCGCACGAAAATATTGACTTCGCCCCGGCTCACGATAGAGAGACGCCGCATCACGGGGTACATATTCGCGCGATTCCGAGAGAAGCTCTTCTCTGTGTGCAATTATTCCCACTCTGTTCTCAAGACGAGGTATTTTTCCTACAGTAATCGAGGCATGAAGCGCAAGACCTTGCTGTCTTGCACAACGAGCGTCCTCAAGATTTCTACTCCACGCAACATAGATTGCATGTCGCATCGCAACTTGAATGCCTCCGCGAAACACATCCATCCCGCTTCTTGCCGAACCAGCGTATGAGGTGTATGCTTCTAGCACAGCGGGAGTGTGCGCTTCAAAGATGTCGCGAGCTCGTGCAACTTCGAGAAGCTCTGTGTGATCGCTTGTTTGCAGTACATCAAGTGTGTCAAGCAATGCCGCCGCCATACTTTGACGGACTGCAGGGAGTGGATTATACCGCAGTGACGCATCGCAAAACGGATCTTTGCCTTGCTTATACAATTCATTTTCATGTAAAGCAATGCGTGCCGACAGAGAAAACGGCGTTCTATCGGCATTTATCGCCGCTGTTATCTCTCCAAGAGTAAGTCGCGTTTGATGCGCCACCCACAATGCTTCGATTAAGGGAATGCACGCGTCTTGATACTTTCGCTGGAGGGCGAACAATTCAGTCTTTGATTGCATGAAGAAGGGAATAGCGTACTGCACTTAAATGGATAGGAATCGTCTTTTCGACTCGGCACCTCGGGGATGCGCTGCAAGTTCTCTTGCACGAGGAGTGAGAAGCATCTCCGCAAGAAGAGAGAGTGAAATTCTTTGTATTTGTTCATGCACGCAAACTTTCGAGGATACTCATTGAAATCTTTCGCTGCAAAGAAAGGATATAACCATATGGAAACATATTTATACTCGCAACCACATTTTTATAGAAGCCACTTTTGGGCGAATTGAGACAACCATGCATTTCCGACTTGATTATGACGCGCTCCACCCACTTGAGCGCAAAGTACTTCCTCATCTACGCCACGGCGCGCATGTCGAAGACGTTGCCGCAGCAAGTGGTCTTTCCGATGTCGAAGCCATGCGAGCGGTGCAGTGGCTTGCAGCAAAAGGCGCAGTACAAATCAAAGAAAAAACGCACCACATCATCAAAGTGGAAACAAACGGACTCCACGCACTCGAACATGGATTGCCTGAATACCGTTTTCTCAAACTCCTCACACAAGAAAAAACCGTTCCAGAAATTCAACAATATTTCAGCACAGACGAATTCAACGCAGCACTTGGCATCCTCAAGAAGCGAAATGCGATCATATTCTCAGCTGGACGCGTAAGCAAAACAAAAGAAGCGAATAAAATACAAGACGAAGAGCACGATGTGATGCATTTCCTTGAAAGTCTTACGACCACGCCATATGAGAAAATCGACAAAACAATGCTCGAGAGTTTCCGCGCTCGAAAAGATTTTGTGAGTGTACATGAGAAGAGTGAAAGAACCATACTCCTCACTGATGGATTCGTCCCTGCAAAATACCAGTATGAAGATCTCATTGAACAAGTCACTCCAGAAGTAATCAAAGACCGCACCTGGATAAACCAACGATTCCGAAAATATGATGTAGAAGCAATCGTCCCTGTTCGACACGTCGGTAGAAGGCACTTTGTCACCGATGCAATCGAAGAAATTCGAAGAATTTGGATCAGCATGGGCTTTACTGAAATGGAAGGCAACGTGGTGCAGACAGCGTTCTGGGACCTTGATGCGCTCTTCGTCCCACAAGACCACCCAGCTCGAGAAATGCAAGACACGTTGTATGTCAAGGGACAAGGCAAGCTGCCAAAGGAACTCGTCCCTGCAGTACGAGCAGCACACGAACATGGTGTTGCAGGAAGCAAAGGGTGGGGCTACCAATACAGCGAGAACGAAGCAAAAAGATTACTCCTGCGAACACACTGCACAGTGCTTTCGGCGCAGACTCTTGCACGACTTGCGGACAAAGATCTACCAGGGAAGTTTTTTGCCATTGGAAAAGTTTTCCGCAATGAAACAATAGATTGGAAACACCTCGCAGAATTCCATCAAATTGAAGGCATCGTTGTTGGCGATGTAACTCTACGCGACCTTATAGGATTGCAAAAACAATTCTATGCAAAACTCGGCTTCCCCGCAGTTCGTTTTCGCCCAGGGTATTTCCCGTACACTGAACCAAGCTGCGAAGTCGACGTGTGGCATCCTGAACGTCAACAGTGGGTAGAAATTGGAGGCATGGGAATGTTCAGACCAGAAGTAGTGGCGCCGCTCATGCAAGGAAGAAAAAACGTTCGCGTCATTGCATGGGGACTCGGCCTTGAACGCATCATAACTATGAAGTACGGCATCAAAGATCTTCGACTCCTCTACAATAATGACGTGAAAGACTTACGAACGAAGGAGGTTTGGCGATGACGAACCTCACAATTGAGAAAGCACAGTTGTACAAACTCATTGGGAAAAAGCTACCCGATCAAGTGCTCGCGCAAAAAATGGCTATGCTTGGAACTGATGTTGGGGAGATTACAGAAACAACCATTACTGTTGAAATCTTCCCAAATAGACCTGATCTTCTCTCCGTACAAGGTTTTGCTCGCGCACTACGCGCATTCCTGGGCATAAAACCCGGGATGCAAAAATATACCACAACAAAAGGTAAAGCAGTGGTGACAATCGAGCCGAATATGAAAGTCGTACGCCCCTTCACCGCTTGTGGGATCGCGCGCAAACTCAAGCTCGATGCAATAAAGATCAAAACCCTTATTGATTTACAAGAAAAACTTCATGGCACGTATGGACGCAAACGAAAACGCATTGCAATGGGATTGTATCCACTCAACGAAGTAAGCCTGCCAATCAAATTCCAATCACGACCACCAAACGAAATAGTATTCACTCCACTTGATGCAAGTGGCCCAATGCCAGCGATGCAGATACTCAAAGACCATCCCAAAGGGAAGGAGTTTGGCGATCTCTTGTATGGCCTGCGCGAATTCCCGGTGTTCGTCGACGATGCAGGACGCATCATGAGCCTCGTTCCAATAGTGAATAGCGCCATCACTGGCAGGCTCACTGAAGAAACAAAAGATGTGTTTATTGAAGTTTCAGGATTCGATTATGACGTGTGCCATAAAGCACTCCTCATCGTGTGCAGCACACTTGCCGATATGGGCGCACAACTCGAAAGCGTTGAATTACGGTATGGGCCAAAGAAAATAAGGTCGCCTGATTTCACGCCAACAAAAATGAAATTGACTGCGGCCTCAGTCAACAAAGTACTCGGCACGGAGTATTCACAAGCACAAGTTGTTGGCGCGCTCAAAAAAATGGGATACGATGCAGCAGGTACAAACGTCTCAATTCCAGCATACCGCACGGATATTTTGCATGAGATAGACTTAATCGAAGATGTAGCTATCGGCATGGGCTATGAAACAATCGAAGGCACCGTACCGGTTATTGAGACTGTTGGAGCGGAAAGCGCACACGCACGACTTGAACGAGTCTTACGAGATCTCTTCATCGGCATGGGCTTCCTTGAAGCGCGCACCTTTTCATTAAGCTCACAGCAAATTCAGGTGGAGAATGTGCATTCCATGCGCCGCCCACTTGAAATGGAAAATCCTCTGACGGCAGACTATTCAGTTTTGCGAACAAACCTCGTTCCCGGATTACTTGAAGTTCTTGCACGCAACCGCCACAATGAATATCCGCAACAAATATTCGAAATCGGCCCTGCGTGGGGACCAGAAGAGGAACCTCGCCTGGGCTTTGTGCTCTGTGCAGAACGAGGTGCAGGATTCACTGAAGCAAAACAAGTACTTGAAGCACTCCATCGAGCGCTTGGAAAAAATCTCGCAGTCAAGCCGTATGAAGACAAACTATTCATTTCTGGCCGCGCTGCAGTATTCCCTGGCGGATTCTTTGGCGAAGTACACCCGAGTGTTCTTGAAAAATTCGAGATCCCATTCAGCGTTGTCGCTGGAGAAATTCGCTACAAAGAAATTCTTGAATAGATTTTTTGAATTTGCTGAGCTGTTGGAGCCAAGTATTCTGCGGTGTGGCAAAACACTGATCGTGGCGCACCTTGTGTGCATCCTTCGGTAAGTTCTGCAAGTGTTATCCACTGCACCGATTCCACTTCATCGTTCTGAATGGCAAGTGTTGTTGCATGAGGTATTTGCGCCACGAAGACAGTCAAGTGCTCGCGATGCGGCGCTTTCCAGCCAGGAACAGAATACTCCAGTGAAAGACTGCGAACAAATGTCAATGAGGGCAGAACAATCCCAAGTTCTTCGCTCAATTCTCGCATCGCAGCATCAAGTGGCTCTTCTCCGGTGGCGCAATGCCCTGCTGCGGCAACATCCAACGTGCTTGGGTACAAGTTTTTCTTTGCGCTTCGACGCTGAAACAAAAACTTTCCTTGCTCATCAACTATCCAAACGTGGACGCAGCGATGCCACACACCACGCTCGTGCACAAGGGACTTAGGCATCACTTCACCGAGAAGCTCGCCATCTTTCGTTGTGCAATCAATGAGTTCATCCATCTCGAACTAAACGCTCCAACTGCAATTCATTGCGCAACACATAGACGGTGGTTGCGCTCAAAAGCGCAGTGACAAGCATGGTGACAACGACAACGTGGAGTACACTTGCGTGGAAGAAATAGAGCAAAACGATCTCAAGTACCAAAAACCATGGAACGATTTTCGCGAGCGTAAATTTGCGCAACGCGAGCTGGTACGTCACCAGTAAATTTGCAAGTGCAAGCAAACCCATGGCAAACGCATAGGGTACAATATAGTTTGCTGCCTCAGTGTCGCTGCCGAAAATACCTGCAAAAATAGTATTTGCGAACAGCGCATTGAGCACCGTACTCACAACGACGATCGCAGCCATCCACTTCAAGCTGACTCGCAGAAGATGGGATGAACCAAGTCCATCTGCGTGTAACTTAATGACACGCGGAAAGAGGACGGTTGAGAAAATCCAACTCATCAAGAAAGGCACTTTGGCAAGCAAGCTCGCTGCAGCGTACACTCCTGCCTGCTCAGGTGAGAAGAGGTGCTTGACCACTATCACATCGAGGTTGAGCAGGAGCGCGATTGTTGCGCTAATGAGCAAAACAGGTTTTGCGTATTCCCAAATTTCTTGCATGTTCGGCCTTACAATGTGCAAGCGTTGCAAGTCACGGATACTGCTATACGTGAGTGCGAGTGCGACAAAGGTTCCCAGTCCTAAAGCGAACACCATTGCAGTCGTGCGCAACGCAAGATAGGCAAATACGAGCGCGATCAGAAGACGGCTGCCGCTTTCGATTAAACGCAGACGCCCCATTGCACCAAGATTCTCTAAGCCTTTGAATGCCGACTCATACACAGGCACAAGGAGTTGGAGCCACATCGCAAAGCCGAACATAATAACAGGTCCAACGGAATCTATGTGAAAGAAAATTGCGATTTGCTCCGAAAAAATAAGGACAATGAGAAATGCAACGAATCCGACTGCGAAAAAATACTTGAGGCTTGCGCGAACAAGGTAATTGATTTGTTCATACTGATACCGCGTGTGGTGGTACGTCACGAATCGTGCGATGATGAAGTAAATGCTGCCAGAGAGCAGAATAACGGTAAACAGTATCGCGCTAAAAGTACCAAGAACCGAATAGTCGTGCGAGCCAAGATAGCGCGCCATCGAGAGCTGAAAGAGAATTTGGAACAACGTTCCGGCAAGGGAGAACCCACCCACAACAAACAAGTTGCGCATGAGCTCCTGATTACTTGTGAGCGTTTTGCGTACGTCACCAATCCGAGAACTGCGCGCAGGATCCATTCGAAGAACCTCACTCACGTTGGGTGGTTTATAATTTCTTGGGCGCAGCCCTCTGAACCAATATTTCTTTCTATATAGATGTATATTACGAGGGAGTTACTTCAAAAAACGTGATTGCACAAAGCAAACCAAGAGGAGAGTAATTGGCACAAACTGCCCAGAACTTGACGAGGGAATTATTGCGTTTAGCGAGAAAACTTAAGCACTCAAAGCAGCTTGCAC
>JACCDG011358898.1_pt1 | contig 11926 bp, 15 predicted proteins | sample 7442471 | NCBI WGS metagenome assembly JACCDG01 (sample SAMN15323444, study PRJNA562643) | freshwater metagenome | isolation source: river surface water | place: USA:Blue River Watershed | collected 2017-08-17
CTCGCCCGCACCACCTCCGCCCACTTCTCCAGCGGGCGCAACTCGCGCAGTTCTGCCGGCAATAAGTCCACCTGCGCCACAATCCAGCCATCGGGCGGCATGCCGCTATCGGTCCAGGCGCCTGCGATTCGCTTGGCGGCGGCGCGTAGATCGTTCCGCTGTTTGGTGGTGAGCGGAACGGCGTTGACTGGCTTGCGGCCACCAAGACGATGGCGGTCAAGCTTGGCGCTGGCGGCGGCGAGTTCGGCACGAAGGGCGGCGAGTTCGGCGTTATTGCTCACGGTGTTATCTCCCAAGCTTCTGAAAATTCACGATCTGCGAACATTTCCGCCAGCCCGCTGATTTGAGACAGGCGCAGTACTTCGTCGGCGTCCATCCCCAATTCTTTTCCGATCCAGGCGTTGCTTCGTCCGCGCTTCTTCAATTCCACAACAATTTCAGACATCGCCTGCACCTGATGCTTACCGCGCGCGCGATTGTGGCGAATGGTTGCGGCGATGCGGTCGGATTTGTCTTCGCGGTCTTGATTGATTGTCACCACGGGCAGGTAGCCAAGGATGCGCGCTTTTACTTCCTTGTTTTCCTTGCCGACGCGGTTTCGATGGAAGCCGTCAATTACTTCGCGCCGGTCATCTTCCAGCCATGTAACGATTGGCTGCGTATAGCCATCGGCGGCGATGGAGCGCGCTAGCAACCTCATTTCCGGTGGAGCCACTTTGTTTGGGTTGTAATCGTTTGCTTCAACGTTTTCGCCTTTTACCCATAGAACGCAGTCAACCGGCTCGTTCTTGAATGGACTGATGGCGTGCAGCGCAAGCTTGATTTCGTTGATAGCTGCGATGCGGGCATCAGTGGGCAGTGAAGCGAGTGCGCCGATTTGTTGTTTTATTTCCTCAACCATAAATCCCCCACGCCGCACGGCGCTTTTTCATGATCTTCCTGTAATTGTCGTAAGCCGCCGCTTTCGTTGGCGAGAAGCATAGCGAATTGCACCAGTATTGATTTTTCAGTAGCACTTTGCAGATTCGCCGCCATGACGCAATATCCTGCTGGCCAGTATCGCCGGGCGCTTCGTCTGGAATTTCAGGCATGCCGCCCTTGCTTCGATACCAGTTCAGGTAAACGGAGATTTTGTCTTTGTAGTGATCCGCAGTCTTTGGCGGCATTGAATCAAGCAACATTTCCGCAAAACTTTTCCACGTATGGCCGGCGGGCAAGGTGATTTTGCCATTGCCAAGCACGTTCCCCTTTTCCTTCGCGTACTCTGCGCCGGTATTGGCCCCCGCCACGCGAGCGCATACCTTCGCCCACGTCTCCGGCTCAATGATCTGATATAGCCACAGCCCTTTTCGCTGCTCATCGCCATAGGGTTCGCAGATTCGCATTTGACCGAGTGACAAGCCCGCTTGGTGCATCCGGTTGTAAAGCTGGTTATGCGGCAAACCGGTCTTCCCGTGAAAAGCCCACAGGTCTTCTTCGTGCCAGTCATAAATCGGATAAATGTTGTAGAGGGTTTGCCCTAGCCAATTCGTCCAGTTCCTGCCTTCAAACTTCCCTCCGTGACCAGCAATGGTTCGCCAGCGATTCAATGATTCGCGCGTGCGGATGCCGACAAAGCAGGCGGTAAGCTGCCCTTGGCTGTACCAATGGCCAAAGGCCGGAACAAACTCTTCAAACGTCATGCCGTAGGAATAGAACGGGAAGGTGGATTCTGTTACCGCTTTCTCCGGTTTCTCCCTTACCCAAAGATTTTCTTTTCCGCGTTCCCAGCAAATCCATTCCGGCTCAATCGCTGAGCAGGCGTTGACTGTCTTCAGTGGAACTGCGCACCAGTATGGCTCGATGTGGTCGGCGTAAAGGTCAAACATCTGCTGCGCGAATTGAATCGTTAAATCAAATTGCGCTTCCCAGTCCACGAAGAAAAAGCCGACCTTGCAATTGCGTTTGATTGCTTCCTGCATTACCAGATGCGCCATGACGCCGGAGTCCTTGCCAAAACTGACACTGATGTAGATTCGCGGGAACGTGTCAAATACCCAGGCGATGCGCTGGCGGGCAGCGGTCAGCACGTCTATGCCGAGCATTCGTTTGTTTTCTGCAACTGTAGGCATTCAATTACCTGTTCTTTGGTTAGTTCGATCAGTGTTTCGTGGTCAATAATTTGCGCGAAGTATCGCCGATGATTTTTCCAGCTCAACCGCTCGTTGATTTCATAAATTCCCGGCTCAAGCCAGTAGTAGAGCATGATCCCGCGTGAGCCAGTCCCATTGGCGTCTGAGTAATCTTTTTCTGCTTTCAGGAACTCGCGCGCCATTCCGTAACGCGGATCAAGCCCGGTAATCCTCGCCACCCACGGCTTTGTGTAGCCAAGCTTGGCCGCTTGCAGTAAACGCCAGGATGCTGCCTGATATGAAACTTGCCTTCGCGCCGTCAGGATATTTCGGTCGAAGTCTCGAAAATACGCCTGATGGTTGTCACCGATGGCTTCAAGTTTTAGCGGGTAGCGAGTCATACGATTGAAATCAGCTTGCCGTCATCGCCAAAATGCAAGACCGCTTTATTCCTGTTCGCCCAAATCCCGGCGAAGACTTGGTGCGGAACGGGACAGTAGATTTCAATTTCTGTTCCCGTTGGCATTTCGTCGGCGACAAGCGCATCTGTGGCGATTTCTTGATCATTGTCCAAGAAAAACAGCAAATAAACGCGCTTGCCGCGCAGCGATTCGGGCGTAATAGTGATTTGTGCGGCCATTGGATTACAGAGAAAAGATGACTTCGTTTCCTTCGGGAGCGCGAGTGTTGACGACTTCCACGCTACAAGTGCTATCTTTAGCCTTTTTCGCGGCCTCGATTGCCTCTTCTGCTGTCACGAAAGAGCCGACAATGCCTTCCGTTCCGCGGAAGTTGTTTTTGCCGTCATCAACGCTGAAGGTCTTGCCGATTGTATTGGCCACATACGCGCGAATATCATTGCCGTTCTTGGTTTTATATGTGGGATGGCGCATCACGCCGGCCAATATCTCACTTGCCGGAATCTCAAACAGATCAATCCCCGCCACGCTAATGGCAAACATGTTGCCATTTTCCGCGATTCTGGTCGGCGTCCAAACGCGCGAACCGGATTCTTTATCCCGGAGGATGAATTGCGGAAAATGATCAGCGTGAATCTGCTCGGCAAGTGCGACGGCCTGCGCGGTGTAGTGGACTTCGCTCCAGGTCATGCGCTCAACGCTGCCATCGCGCAAGTTGTCTGCCAGCCCTTCACGAACATCCAGGCTGAGCGACGGGCAAAGGTCTTTGGAAATAGACTCTGATTCCAATACGGTAATAATCCGGGAAACGTATTCGTTAGTGGAAATTTTTAGATTGGTCATTGCTGCTCTCCTTATGTTGTCTGCGTTTTCAATCTCTCAGGCACAAACAGATACTACACGCAATCTGTTTCCGTGTAAATCCCCAATCTCAAAATAATTCAAAAATTCCCCCTCCCTTCACTTCCCCCTATTAATCCCGCCCACACCATGCTATCGTCTGCCCGTCGAATCAGTCCTGCCTTCCGCTCAACCCGCGAGCGGAATTACCTGCTCGCCTCAACTTTCCACGGAGGCAAAATCAATGAAATCCATCTTCCTATTTCTCACAGGAATCACCGGCCATCTGCCCGTCATCGGTGGCGATGCGGCCAGCAAAGCGGCAATTATCAGCCTGCTCGCCGCGTCCGCGCTGATGGTTACAGGAATGGCGTCTAAGGAACTCAATATCCTGAAATGGGTCGGGATCGCCCTGGCCGTAATCTCCACGATCTTCACGCTGGCCATCGTCGGCGCGCACCTGTCCGGTCGCCTGATTGGAATCGGCAAGGTCGGCTTAATTGGCATTGTCGGCGCTGAACTGATGGCCATCGTCTGCGCGTGGCTGGCCGCGTCCGAGATCAAAAAGATTGCAGGCGTGGCAATGATCTGCCAAATCGTCTTGACCGCCGTGCTGCTCATCAATGCCAGTGTCGCCATTGACCTGGATTGGCAAGAAACGCAGGCAAGCAAAGCCAGTGAGCGAACTATGGCCGCGCAAAAGCTCGCTGCTGAAGAGCAGCGCAAATTGATCGAGAAACAAGCGGAACTGGCCAGTCAGCTTGCCGCGCAGGACAAACGACTTGCCCGCGAATTCGTCCGCTCCGGCAAGGCGACCCCCAAGCTTCCCGCCTCGCCTGATTCCGCCGCTGAGACATCCGAAGCCGGGCCAATCAACGTGGCCAATCTCAGCGTGTACGAACGGTACGGACTGACGATTGTGCCGCTCTTCCTTGCCCTACTGACCGTGATTGCCCTCGCGCTGGCCGCGCATAGCGGAAGCAGTTCTGGCGAGTACGGCGCGCCGCAAGAACAGCCTACTCGCCATCAGATGGGTTTCGGTGGCGGCGCGCCTCAGCTTTCCGAGGCGAGTAAGCGAACAATTGAGCGGTCACAGGGAAAATATGCGCCTCGCCAGTAGCCGCGCAGGACTGGACGGGGCGGGAAAATCAGAAAGCGCAATTGCCGGGGCAGGGGAGAACTTCGCCTGCCCCAAAGGAGGTAAGCAATGACGGAAACAACGGCTTGGATGGCAATAATATTCGGGACGATCAGCATTCTTTGCGTGATCTTCCGGCGGAGGAGGTAGGCCATGCTGATCGAACAAAACCGGCTTCTTTACCAGAACCAGGAACTGCGGGAAGCGAACGAATCTCTGCTGGCGACGAGCCAGGCGCAGCTACTGGTGATCCAGGAATACGAACACCGTCTGGCACGCCAGGAACGGCGCATCAGGAACCTGCTGTGGAACTGCCTGGTGCTGATCGTGGCGCTGATCATCGTCGGCGCAGTGGCGCTGAAAGGCGGGTGCTAGATGCGGAAACGGCTGCTGATTTACGCAGTGGTGGAAACGGCGCTGGGGCTGCTGATCCTGTGGAAGCTGCCGTGGATTGTGCGAGCGGTGGCGGCGTGGATGCGGGGGTGAAGAATCCGCTGCCGCTTCCGGTTTCTGAGTTCCCCACAAGTGAGGAATCATCATCAATCCCCACAAGTGGGGAACCTATGCCAAGTGCGCAGCACGGAAAGCTTTATATCGTTCCGCCGTCTCAATCGCCACAAGTGGGGAATAAGGCAAAAAGCAGCGGCGGACGAAAGGCAAAAGCTCGGCTGGATCAGCCACCACACATGACATATTGCGAGTGGCGAGCAGCCAATAAACGAACCGATGGGGAATTAAGCTGGCGGCTCTTGGCCGTCATTGAATGGACGAATCCCCACACGGAAGAAAAATGCAAAAAGACGCAGCACGTCGGCTGGCTTTCGGCCCGGTCGTGGAAATCAATGAGAAAGGTAGGCGACTATGAAAAACGCCAAAAACTCTGCGCCAACGAGCTTGGCCAAAAAGCAAAAGAAGCCCGCGCAAACCTCGAAAAATACCGAGACGAGCAAATCCGACTTTCCGCTATTAGAGATGCAGGGACTAATCGAGGAATGGCAGGTTGAGTTTTCGGAATGTGGGGAATCGGCAGCGGGGCTGTTGGGAATCGTGGAAGCGCAGGTAGAGAGATTGATTGATGGCGGCTATGCCCAGGTGGATGTGGTAGCGATCAAGTCAGCAGTGGAAACCTATCCAGCAGAATCGTCGCATCAGTGGGGAATGCTGCATCAGCAGATTGCGCCGTTGATCCGAGCAATTGAAGTGAAAAAGGACGGAATCGCCACAAGTGAGGAATAAGGCTACTTCTTCGGCGCAGTCTTTTTGGTCTGCGCCCCTCTTAATCTGTGAAATTTTATGATCGTTTCAGCGTCGGCAGACAGTAGTGCGTGCTCAATAGCGGCATCAGCCAGCGCTACGGCGGACGGGGCTGTGACATTAGTTTCAGTTTTCGCGTGCAGGAAGCATAAGACCGCAAAATAATTCGCCGGAATCAGCACAATTCGCCCATGTTTTACCGCGCGCCGACCATCGTCCTGCTGCTCTGCTTGATATTTACCCCTGCGGACGCAGCCCGCCGTCGCAAGCCGCGCGCAAAAGGAAAGGGCAGGGCAGTGCGTGTTGTTACCGTCCGCGAATCCTGCCCACCTTGCGCCCAACAAACCAGTTGCCCCGATAAAGTCATTGTTTCCGCCCAAGACGAGCAGTCCGCCACTGAAGCCAAACGCGCACGGTTGCGTCAAAACTTCGAGCGAGAGTTTGCGGAGTGGCTGGCGCGACAGCCGAGCATGTCCCCGGCAGCGGCCGGCGTGCTGCGCGAGACGGCGCGCGTATGGTTTGGCAAGGGAATCGGGGAGGCTGTCCAAAAGTGAAGAGTTTGAAACGCGGGGTAGGTTACACACCGGCGGAAAAGCAGGCCATTTGGGCGGCGTATCAGCGCCAGATTGCGGAGTTTGGCCGTCCGAACTGGACAGCGCTCGCGCGTGAACTGAAGCACGAACGCCAGGCAATTCGGCGCGCGGTCGAAAAGATGCTCCAGGCACCGCCCGAAACAACCTTGCCCGCGAGCGTTTCCGCTCCTGTCGGTCCGCAAGGCGTCTGGGATGCGTTGATCGAATTTGCTATAAACCCTCACATCAAGAACTCAATTTACGTTCCGTGCGAAAAGGATAATTTGCGGAAAGAGCGGCTTATCAGTCTTTTGCTTTCCTGGCTTTCTTGAACTTGCCGGACTTGTCCGCCTTTCGCGGCGGATTCGGCCTCCTGCCACTCTGCGCGCCTTGAATCCGGGCTTCACCGAAAAATCCAGCTTTGCGGTGCTCGTCAATCTGGACAATGCCGCCGATCTCAATAATCAGCGTCCATTTGCCGTCCGGATTGCGCTTCATCTCCGCAGAGAGAAGGGCGCGCCGGACCTCTTCAATGTTTGGTGTGAGTTCTTCTTTTTCAACCATAGCGGGGAATATAGCGCGCGAATCTCTCACGGTCAAGAGATGAGTTCAGGTATATCTAGTGCGTCCGATAATGACAATTATGTTGGGAAAACCTATTAAATTCGGCCCTCCTTTTGAAAAAAAAACATCAATTTTCTAAGGCGTTCAGATGCGCGTTCTCGCTGCGATAACCAACCCTCTTTCTTTACGTTCGCTTTGTTCAGATATTGTGAATCTCCTTGTTTCGTGAAGGCGATTGGCTCACAATAAAAGTGTTGAGATCAGATGCGAGCAATCACGTTTGGTTTTCTAATAAGGCGCTTGCTGGTTGCAGCAGTAAGCGCATTAGCAAAGCATTAGGCAGACTTGGCGGACTGAAGGGCGGCAAAGCCCGCGCAGCAAGGCTCACCCCTGAGCAGCGCAAGCAAATCGCCAAGAAAGCCGCCGCGAAACGCTGGGCAAAGACAGACAGCCCTCCCCTTCAGCCAGAAGCCCCGGTTGTAGAGGCTGAAGGGTAAACATCTCACACAGTTTTACAAGAAATACTCAACTGAATAGAAGTCAGATCGCCCCTACTTATAGGGCATGTCTCGTTGGTATACTGACCGCGCTGTTATTTGAGTGACAGGTCGTTTGCAGTTTTACTGACAGGTGTCTTATGGCTGAACTGAAATTAAAAGTTGCGTTAAACAAAGGACGTGAAGGAATCAATCTGGGCAAATTCGCGGCAATTGCCGAGAGAATCCAGAAATTTCTTGACTCGTTTAGTGCGGACTTAAAACTCGAAGAAGGAGCTTGGATCGCCGAAGGCTTTCGTGACGGCTGCGTTTCCTTTACGAACTGGCACGTAGGCAAGGCTTCTGATGAAGCAATCAAATCAGGGCAAGAGGCGCTAGACCAAATAACAAACCCTAAGACAGCGATCACTGACTTGAATTACGGGCTTACTGAACGCACGTTTTATGAGTTTGCCCAAACAGCTGCAACGTTAGCTGAAGACGATTTCATTACCTATGGCATCTATAAAGATGAAAGTCCCCGCCCTAAGCTTCGCAAGCTCTCAAAAATAAGAGCCAACGCCATAGAAAAACAGATCGTGCGCACTTCAAGGCGCTATGGTGGTGTGCGCGGGCGTGTCAGCGCCTTATTCCAGAAGTCTAACAAGATACATGTAACAGATTCCATTAGCGGGAAAGAGATCATCTGCATATTTTCCGATGATAAGTATGGTGAAATCATCAGGGCGCTAATTGCCAGAAGCGCTGTTGTAAACATTGAAGGCTGGATGAAGGTCGTCAATGGCGAGGTTGAGCACGTAGAAATTGCCAAAATCCGCGTAATGCCCAAACTCAGAGACGGCGACATTGACGCCTTTTTTGGCTGTGATCCTGACTTTACCGGGAAGATGTCAACCGAAGAATACTTGGATCATTTACGTGAGGATGACTTTGCCAGCAAACTTATTTCATAGGTTTCCCTTATGAAAAAGCCAAGAATCTATTTCGATTCCAATCCTCTACTTGATGCCATTAAATTCCAGATCACGGGTGAGCTTGAGGACGAACGAAAGCGCAACCTTGAACACACGAAAGCGATGATGGAAGCTGCCGCCGATGGTGTTGTAGAAATCATCTCTTCATCATTGATCATCGCAGAATGCCGACGGGCAGACCGTGAAAAGCCAGCAGACGAGGAAACGAAGGAACTCATCAGGCGCATAGTATCCTCAGAAGAAATTATCAAGCTTTCATTCGTTACCTTTGAAATCACGGAAAAAGCGCGGGACTTGGACTGGGTACACGGCATCAGTCTGAGGGCAGCAGATGCAATCCATTTGGCCACTGCTGTTGAACATGACTGCAAAGAATTATTCACAACAGACCGCAAGATGAAAGCAAAGGCTGTCGAGGCGCTAAAGAGGTTCGGGATTCGCATTATTGACCCGTCTGATACGCAACTGCTCCCGGTGGAGTATAGGGCAGGCAGGCTTTTCGCCGGAGGACCAAAGCCTAAGGTTAGAAAGCGTTCTGGTCGCACAAGGAAAACAGCCAAGTAGGATCAAGCAATGAGTACATGGAAAAATAAACTTCACTTTGGTGACAATCTCAGCATCTTACGCAAGCATGTGAACGATGAAAGCGTGGACTTGATCTACCTTGACCCGCCTTTTAATTCCAACGCGAATTACAATGTCCTGTTTCAAGAGAAGAGCGGCGAACGCTCTGCCGCGCAAATCACAGCCTTCGGTGATACCTGGCAATGGGGGATAGAGTCAGAGCAGGCATTTGAGGAGATGGTCACGGATGGCCCGCAAAAGGTAGGCGAATTGCTTCAGTCTTTCCGGTCGTTTCTTGGCCAGAATGACATGATGGCTTACATCACAATGATGGCTCCGCGCTTGGTTGAATTACATCGCATCTTGAAAGATACCGGCAGTCTCTATTTGCATTGTGATCCCACGGCTAGCCATTACATCAAGCTTCTACTAGATGCGGTTTTCGGCGGAGTGAATTATAAGAACGAAATTGTCTGGCAACGCACCAATGCACACAATGCCGCGCGGCAGTACGGCAGAATTCACGACATCATTTTCTTTTACACGAAAAGCGCCACATACACATGGAATGCAATTACCACAGCCTTTAGCCAAGAGCAGTTAAGCCGATACAAAGAAGACGAAGACGGCAGGCTTTATACCGGGCAAGACCTCACTGCCAGCAGACCAGACAGTAGCTCTGGAAAGTTTGAATGGCGCGGAACAATGCCTTCGCCAAGTCGCGGATGGGGATATGAACTTGAGCAGCTTGAAGAGTGGTGGGAGCAGGGATTGATTCTAACGAGAAAAGACGGTACTCCGCGAATGGATGGCTTGAAAGTTTACCTGGAAGAGAAGGAAGGGAAAACTCTTCAATCTGTCTGGACAGACATTCCAAGAATCGGAAATACAAGCGCGGAACGACTCGGTTATCCCACGCAAAAACCAGAAGCACTGTTAGAACGAATCATCAAGGCAAGCAGTAACGAAGGGGATGTGATCCTTGATCCATTTTGCGGGTGCGGTACGACGATTAGCGTTGCTGAGCGGTTGCGCCGCCACTGGGTTGGTATAGACATCACACATCTAGCAATTTCTTTGATTCGGTATCGGCTTCAACGCGCGCATCAGCTGGAGCTATCGCCCTATGAAGTATTGGGAACGCCGACAGACCTTCAAGGCGCGAAAACACTCGCCAGCGAGGTAGATCGCTACCAGTTCCAATGGTGGGCTGTAGGGCTAATCCCCAACGCGAAGCCTGCACAGGATAAGAAAAAAGGCGCGGATAGCGGCATAGACGGTTACATCAATTTCTTCGTTGATAAAAGTGGCAAGGCGCAAAAGATCATTATCCAAGTGAAAAGTGGCAATATCAGCGCCCCAGACATTCGAGACTTAAAAGGAACAATGGAGCGCGAGAAAGCGGTAATGGGGGCTTTCATCACCCTCAAGAATCCAACCAAGCCTATGTTGAAAGAAGCGGCAACTGCCGGTTTCTATCAGACGCCACTACTTGCTGGGCAGAAGTTTCCCAGGCTTCAGATTTTGACCATTGAAGACTTACTGAACGGGAAAACGCTCAACTATCCGCAGATAATCGCAGAGACATACAAGCAGGCTGAGAAGCAAACAAAGGCCGAGCAGAATAAGCTTTTCTAACTTTCAGGCATCGGCGGGAGTGCCTGAACGTGATCGAACGACTTGGACCAGTTCCAGTGCCTCTTCCAAGAATCGGTGATTCCGTTCAATCTTGTCGTTCGCGATCTGCTCCCCGAAGCAGGACAGCAGCCAAGGCTGAACATTCGGCTGAAATTGTTCGCTCATTGAACCTCCCCGTCCGTCTTAATCGTGGCGACAGTATCCAGTTCAATCCGTTATTTGCGCTTGGGTTAGCCTGCTTTCCTCTGACAGTCGTATTAGTTTTGCACGGAGAGCGTCCGAGAGGCGAACGCTTGTTCCGCCCGAACTGCCATCGGGCGGGTGATCGGTGTAAATCACGTTCATTGGCGGCAAGCAGATTGATGTAATAAATTTCAACATCGTAGAGGCTGGTCGCGTCAACTAGCGCCCAAGAAATAGTGACTCCTTCACGTTCTCTGAGTTTGGCTATTTTGTGATGGGACATCCAGCGTTGTCGAATATTCAGGCTTTGCCCGACGTAGGCGCACTGGCCTTGCTCAAGTACGAAATAGACGCCACTAGCAGCAGGGAGATGGCGGCGATGCGCAAAAGGAATGGAGGGCAGCGCTGCTATTTCCTTGAGCGCTTCTTCAGCGGAACGGCAGGCGCGGGTGATTCTTCCTTCTTCTTGTTCTTGCTGCCCGGCGGTCGTCCTTTCTTCGTCTTGGGCGGTTTCGCGTTGTCTGGAATCTCGTAATACGTCTTGTCCGCAACCTGAAGGCGGGACGCTTCCGGGATCATCTTGTTTTTCAGCCAGGTCATCACCGTTGAATAGGGCTTGCCGTGAAGTTCCGCAAATTGTTTTGGTGTTAGCATTTTGGTTTTTCTCATTCATAAAAACTGTAACCTCTATGGAGTATTTTAGGCAAGGGCGACTGAGAAGGCAAGGAAATAATCCGTAGACTCTGCGAAATATATCTTGCAATTTAGAGCGGGCGGGCGTATAAGTTTGTTCATCGAAGCGGCAATCGCGCCGCCTAATTCAATCTCGGAGGTCTTCAATGTTCACAGTTATTCCCGCATCTCACTCTCGCTACCGTGTCGCCTTTTCCGGCGCTCGCCATAACAAATCTTTCGATTCGTGGCTATCCAATCCGATGGACTACGGGCAGGCTGTGGTGCTGCGGCTCCGGCTGATCCGAGCAACAAAACGGGCAAGCGCCAGACGGCTTGCCCAGCAAGCGCACGAAGCGGGCTGGACAGGGCTGCGCGCGAAGCAATTGGGGGGAATAATGGAGCTAAATAAACTCGCAGAAACTGTCCCGCAGTTACATCGCGGCCAAGTCTGGTGCAGAGAATGCAACGCAACGCGGAGAGTGGACAGCGCGAACTGC
>JACCDG011407373.1_pt1 | contig 11925 bp, 11 predicted proteins | sample 7442471 | NCBI WGS metagenome assembly JACCDG01 (sample SAMN15323444, study PRJNA562643) | freshwater metagenome | isolation source: river surface water | place: USA:Blue River Watershed | collected 2017-08-17
CACACAAAACTATTTCTTTGAATAGATTGCAAGAAAATTGTGGGTGATATAATTGTTGTGCCTGCCACAAAAAATTCTCTTAATGTAAGGAGAAATCTGCAATTACTATTTAAATTAAATAAAACATGACTACAACTCCCGTTCCAATTAAAAAACATCAATTATTGGACTATGTTTCCAAAATAGATTTCAATGACTTCGTTGAAGAAGTGCGTAATTTTAGAGATGAGACAGAGTCAAGGTTTGATACGATTGACTCACGATTTGATGCTGTAAATCAGAGGTTAGAGGGGATCGATATTAGATTGAGTGGTATGGACAAAAGATTCAGTAGTATAGATCGTAGACTTGATACCCTAGGAGAGAATTTTAGAATCCAAACTGGAGCGATACTAGATCAATTCAAGGAATATATGCAGATAAATAGAGAGCACATGCAGGGAGTAGAAGAGAGGTTGATGAAAGAGATTAGAGAAAGTAGATAACTAGAAAAACAAAAAGACCCTTTGAATTTCTGGGTCTTTTTGTTTATTTTTATTTCAGCAATTCTACGGCCTAACGCTGAGGCTGTGCCTCAGTAACAACATCGAGTTCCTCGATACTGCCGATGGCTTTGATGTCTATCTTCCAACCTGTAAGCTTGGCGGCAAGTCTCACGTTTTGACCTCCTTTGCCAATCGCTAGTGATTGCTCATCTTCGGTTACAGTTACGATTGCGCGATGTTCTTTTTCATCTAGTTCGAGAGATACGACTTCTGCTGGCGACAATGATTCTTCGATAAATAGGGCAGGATCTTCATTCCATTCGACAATGTCTATTTTTTCACCAGATAATTCACTGGTAACGGTTGTCACACGAACACCTCTTTGACCAACCATTGAACCAATTGGGTCGATGTGCCCATCATGAGAAATAACAGCAATTTTGGATCTTGATCCTGCTTCGCGAGCAATACTCTTGATCTCTACGACACCTGATGCTATCTCTGGGGTTTCAGTTTCGAATAGTTTTGCTAGGAATTTTGGATGAGCACGGGAGAGTTTGAGAACAATACCTTTTGGACTTTCTTCAACAGCATATAGATATGCACGTATTCTGTCTCCAGTTTTCCAGTGTTCACTTGGAATCTGCTCTTCGTAGGGTATAACACCAATAGCTCTTCCCATGTCTATATATACAACACCTCTTTCGACTCTTTCTACCGTTCCGGCTACGATCTGGCCTTCTTTTTGACCATATTCACCCATGACAGAGACTTTTTCTGCTTCACGAATCTTTTGGATAATGATCTGCTTTGCTGTCTGAGCGGCAATACGTCCAAAATCCGCTTTGTTTTCGAGTGGAAATACCAATTCATCACCTATGATGGCATCGCGTTTGATCTTGCGAGCGTCTTCGATGAGCATGTGCTGTTCTGGGTTGAAACGGATCTTAATGTCTTCGACTGCTGTATCTTTGAGATTTTCTTCTGCTTCCTCATCTCCTTCCATGATGACTTGCTCACGGTCTACAACAATTTTGACCTGCCAAAATTCTACACCACCTGTATTCTGGTCAAATGAGGCACGGACAATCTGGCCTTTTTTGCCATATTCTTTCTTGTAGGCAGTTGCAAGGGCCATCGATATAGCTTCGAGGGTTTTTTCTTTTGGAATTCCACGTTCTTCTTCTAATTGTTGAACGACAGAGTTTATTACTTTGAGATCAAACATATATTTAGTTGTTATTTAATTTTAAGTTTTGTTAATCTTGACCTATTTAACAAAGATGTTCGCCCTAGGCGAACAATTTACTGACTCCAATATATTATCATAACTCTGAAAAATGAGCAACAATGTCGTTATGAAGGTTGTCACGAGTGTTGCGAAGGCCGATTGGCAGACTTTTTTGTTACAAACATAAGATGTGCACAGCTCGCAATATCATTATCTGCTATAATTTAAGCAATGTTCGTTGAAGATACTCAACTATATAAATTCATTCTTGACTCTGGCTTGGTAAGCAAGGAGGACCTTGAGGTTGCAAAGAAAGATAGTGAAGTACAAAAGAAACATCTAGGGGATATACTCGTCTCTTCTGGCAAAATTAGTGCTGACAACTTGCGTAGGATGCAGGCTTATGGCCTCGGTATTCCTTTCGTGGATCTTAAAGGCAAAAAATTGCCATTTGAAACGCTGATTCTTATTCCAGAGCCGATCGCTCGAGCCCACAACATTGTAGCTTTCAAAAAGAGCGATGTTTCTCTCGAAGTGGCTATGCTGGATGTTAATGACCTTTCGGCTATTGATTTTATAAAAAAGAAAGTCAATTTGAAAATTTTGCCTCGTCTTACAGATTCGGATTCTATCAAAGAGGTTCTGATCCAATACCAAAAGAGTCTAAAAGCAGAATTTGGTGATTTGATTCAGAAAGAAACAGCTTCTCTTAGGATGATTTCAGAAGAGAAAGGGGAGGCAACAACTGAGGCTGATCTTAAGAAGATTGCTGAGGATTTGCCTGTGGTGCGTATCGTTGACACCCTCATCAAGCATGCCATTCTCCAAAATTCTTCAGATATTCACATCGAGCCAATGGAGGAACAAGTACTTATTCGCTATCGAATAGACGGATTACTGCATGATGCGATGGTTTTGCCAAAAAAGGCTGCCTCATCGGTATCGGCTCGTATAAAAGTTTTGGCTAATTTGAAATTGGACGAAAAGAGATTGCCTCAGGACGGCAGATTCAAGGTAGATATGAACAATGAAAAAGTCTCATTCCGTGTCTCGATCTTACCTACGTATTATGGAGAAAAGATAGTTATGCGTCTTTTGCGCGAGAGTATTTCTGGTTTTACTCTGGAATATCTCAATTTTCATGGCGACGGTCTCGAATGTATCCACAAAGTTTTGAAGAAAACTACTGGTATGATCCTTATGACTGGTCCGACCGGATCTGGAAAAACCACGACCTTGTATACAATGTTGGATATTCTCAATACTCCAGATGTAAATATTTCAACCATTGAAGATCCTATCGAATACCAGATGGCAAGAATCAATCAAACTCAAGTCAAACCAGAGATTGGATTTTCATTTCCACAAGGCATTCGTACTCTAGTTCGTCAGGATCCGGATATTATTATGGTTGGTGAAATTCGAGACAATGAAACTGCTGCTTTGGCGGTCAATGCGGCTTTGACCGGTCACTTGGTTCTATCGACTTTGCACACAAATTCAGCGGCTGGGGCAATACCAAGATTGCTCGATATGAAAGTCGAGCCATTTCTATTGGTTTCTACTCTAGATGTGGTTATAGGGCAGAGATTGGTCCGAAGATTATCAGATCTCAAACAGCAATATAAGCTGACAAAGGATGAATTGGCTCAATTGGAAAAAATCGTCGATCTCAAAAGAGTTCTTTCTGCTTTGAGAGCAGAAAAAATAGTTAAACCCACAGATGATTGGGATTCAATAAAATTCTGGAAAGCTGTACCTGGACCCGATGATGATGGTTTCAAGAGTCGCGTTGGTATTCATGAAGTTCTGACGATGACTCAAACAATAAAGAATTTGATAATGAAAAACGCCACATCGTCAGAGATTGAAGATCAGGCAAAAAAAGAGGGTATGCTTACAATGCTCGAAGACGGTATTTTCAAATGTGTCGAAGGTATGACAACCATTGAGGAAGTTTTGCGTGTGATTACAGATTAGTTGAATGTTAATGCAGGTCTGTTATTTACTGGTATCATTTTAGAAGTTATTAGATTTAAGATTTGAAATTTAAGATTTAATTTTGCAACATGTCCCATTTTATTTTTAAAGCAAGAAGATTATCTGGAGAGATATACAAAGGCGAGAAAGACGCTGATAATCATTTTGAATTGTACAAAATTTTGAAAGAGCAGGGTGATGAAGTTGTCGAGTATAAGGAAAAAAAGTCTTCTCGTAAATGGAATTTCAATGTTTCGATTTCATTTTTAAATAAGGTAAAAGCGATTGAAAAAATTAATTTTGCAAGAAATTTGGGCGCAATGCTTGAAGCGGGATTGGCTCTATCACGTGCTTTGGCAGTCATAGAAAAGCAGACAAAAAACTTTGTGTTCAAGAAGGTTGTAACCAGTCTAATTCAGGAGATTGATAAAGGTGTAACTCTTTCTGATGCAATGGTAAATTTCCCTAAAGCCTTTCCAAAACTCTTTATTGCGATGGTTAGGGCCGGTGAGCAGTCTGGAACCTTGGCAGAATCTTTGAAAATTGTTGCTTTGCAAATGGAAAGTGCATACGCACTCGATAAGAGAATAAAAGGAGCGATGTTATATCCGGCCGTAATAGTTACTGCTATGATTATTATTGCAATATTGATGTTTATTTATGTCGTACCAACGCTTCTTAAGACTTTTACGGAGTTACATATAAAATTGCCACCAACGACGCAGTTTGTTCTCGACCTCAGTAATCTAATTCGTAATCACGGTCTTTGGGTGCTTTTGATTTTTTTGATTATTTCTGGTTTTTTGGTTTGGTTTTCCAAGAAGACTATCGGCAAGAGATTCATGCACGCGGTGACCCTCAAAATTCCTGTTATCGGTCCGTTGGTCCAAGAAGTAAATACAGCAAGAACAGCAAGAACAATGTCTTCGTTGCTTGGATCTGGTGTTGACGTGGTCGAATCTGTCAATATTACATCAGATGTTGTTCAAAATATCTATTTTCAGGAAGCTCTGAAGAAGGCGTCTGAAGCGATAAAAAATGGTGAATTGATGTCGAAAACTTTTAGTCAGTATACAAAATATTATCCACTATTTTTTGTGGAAATGATGAATGTTGGAGAGGAGACAGGAAAGACTGGTGAAATGCTTTTGGGAGTTGCTAAGTATTTTGAAGAGGATGTAAATCAAAAGACAAAGGATATGTCTACTATTATTGAGCCAGTACTGATCTTGTTTATTGGAGGAGCAGTTGGATTCTTTGCGGTTTCAATGATACAGCCTATGTATTCATTGATGAATGCTATTTAATCTCTGATGTTTAAGTCATTTAATATAAAAAAAGGTTTCTCACTTATAGAAGTAATGGTCGGTACTGCTATTTTTCTTATCGTTGCTACGGCAGTGTATAGTTCTATTGTAAGTATTACCCATTTGGCACAGGGAAGTCAGGCTAGGAATCTGGCTGTGGAGCTGGCCGCAGAACAGCTTGAGATAATTAGAAATTTACCATATTCAAGTATTGGTCTTACGAATGGTATACCACTTGGGGTGTTATCACAAAATCAAACCCTAAATCGGGGCGGTATGAGTTTTAATGTTCTGCTTACTATTAGAAATATAAATTTATCAACATCAACAGTTCAGGCTAGTGACAAATTAGTAGAAGTCGAGGTAAATTGTCCCGGTTGTAGAGACTTTCAGCCAGTTATCTTGACCGGTCAAATATCTCCAGCAAATCTTCAGTCTGCTGGATTGGGTGGAGCTTTGGTAACACAGGTTTTTGATGGTAATGGGGAACCGGTGCAAGGTGCCACAGTCTTGGTAGAGAGTGTTGCGACAAGTACTATTACGAATACAGACGTGACTAATAATTACGGTGTTTTGAATATTATCGGTGTACCATCGGGTGTTAATAATTATAAAATTACAGTAACAAAAGATGGTTATTCTACAGAAACGACTTATCCTCTGGGTGGTCAGGGTAATCCCAACCCCACAAAACCACACGCTACAGTATTAAATCAGCAATTAACGCAAGTCAGTTTCTCGATTGACAAATTAAGTTCACTTCGATTAACAAGCGTAACGCCTGTATGCTCACTTGTTACGAATTTTGACTTTGATTTAGTCGGAGCAAAAACTATCGGCGCAGGAATTTATAAATATTCAGAATCACTTTCTACCGGTGGCTCCGGAGCTCTAGATCTTAATTCTATGGAATGGGATACTTATACAATAACACCTACTGATGCTGGTTATGATATTGCTGGAATTAATCCTGACAGTCCTTTTTCTCTAAATCCTGATACTGATCAAGAAGTTCAGCTTGTCGTTGTTCCAAAAAATGGGACAAGCCTTATGGTTTCAGTCATTGATGGTACAACTAGGTTGCCGATTTCTGATGCCGAAGTTAATCTTTCAAGACCGGGATATAATACTGCAAAATACACAGGCCAAGGCTACTTGAGTCAGGTAGATTGGATTGGAGGCTTTGGCCAAGTGATGTTCACTAATGAAACGCAATATTTTTCTGATAGTGGACTTATTGATACTGCAACTTCGTCGGGAGATGTTGTTATGAAAGATATTTTCGGATTATTCACCACCAATGCAACAGGGACTTTGGAATCCTCGACATTTGATACTGGTACATCAAGTAATTATTACTCCTTATCATGGACACCTATTAATCAGCCTGTTCTTTCCGGTTCAAATAGCTTGAAGTTTCAATTTGCAACAAATTCTAGCTCCACTGATCCTTGGAATTTTCTCGGACCTGACGGTACGGTGGATTCATATTTTTCAGTACCAGGTGGAAGTATAAATAATTTTCATAATGGAAAAAGATATGCTCGATATAAGGCATATTTGACGACGGAGACTGCTACGGTTACCCCGAAACTTTCAGATGTAAATTTTGTATATACATCTGGATGTATCCCTCCGGGTCAAGTTCTTTTCCAAAATCTGTCGGCTAATGATTATCTTTTGAGTGTATCTAAAAATGGCTATGTTCCTTATTCGGAAACGATTTCTGTGGTAAATGGCTGGCAGAAAAAAACCGTTGAAATGATAAGTCAGTAAATGAGTTATAATTGTTATAATATGCAATATAAAAAGGGAATGATGTTGGTCGAACTGTTGGTTGCTCTGGCAATATTTGCGGTTGTCATAATCGCCGTTGGGGCGATGGGGGCTAATATTTTCATATTTAATTCTACGACGACTGGTTCTTATCAAGCTACTCAAAATTCTCAAGCAATCCTTAAGACGATTCTGAAGGAGATTAGGGAGGCTTCTCCTGGGGCAAACGGCGCATATCCTATTATTAATACTGGAAGTACAACTCTTTCATTTTATACTGATATTGATAATGATAGTGTGACTGAACAGGTTACTTATAGCCTTATTGGTACAAACTTTTATAAAGCAGTTATCAAAGCGACAGGCAATCCACCCGTGTATTCTTTAGTCAACCAGTCAACGACAACATTAATTACTAACGTGATAAATGGTAGTGCATTGCCTTCATTTCAATATTTTGACACAAATTATACAGGGACGAGCTCTCCCTTAACGCATCCAGTTAGTCCATCTTTGGTAAAACTGATTCAGATAAATCAAAGAATTGATATTGATCCAAATCGTTCGCCATTACCAATCATATTTACCGTGCAGGCAAATATTAGAAATTTAAAAACAAATCTATGATATATAAACAATTTATTAGCAAGGGCAATATTTTATTATCAGTTTTGATTTTTGCCTCAATCGCAGTTACTGTACTTATTGGGCTTACAAATTGGGGCGCAACTATGTTGAAAAGTATAAGAACAGTGTCTGAAAAGGAACAGGCTTTCCAGATTGCAGAGGCTGGTGTCGACTATTATCAATGGCATTTGGCTCAATATCCATCGGATTACAAAGATGGTACAGCTACTTCTGGACCTTATGTTCATGATATGTATGATAAAAACGGGGACTTGCTAGGTACTTATTCATTGATCATCACCCCACCCTTACCAGGTTCTACGGTTGTAAAGATTGTGTCTACTGGTACTTTGGCTAGTTCTACTATCTCAAAAATAGTTCAAAAAACTCTCGCTATTCCTTCTTTGGCTAAATTTGCCGTTGTGGCTAATGATAATCTTCGCTTCGGTGAAGGTACCGAAGTCTTTGGTCCAATACATTCAAATGGCGGCATAAGATTTGACGGTATTGCACACAATCTGATAACTAGTGCTGTAGCGACTTATACAGATCCCGATGTTGCTACCACCGAATGGGGTGTTTATACGACCAGTGGACAGGATGATCCTATTCCAGCGCTAGGCCCAGTAAATAATCGCCCAGATGTCTTTATTGCCGGTAGACAATTTCCGGTTCCAGGCAGTGATTTTGCAGGTATGACTTTGGGTTTAACGCAACTTCAGACTTTGGCACAGCCTGCTAATGGTGGCAAAGAATGGTCTGCTTCAAATAAAAAAGGATATCAAATTGTGTTTAAGGTTGTAAACGGTGTAACAAGTTACGACATTTACAAGGTAAATAATATTCAAGCTACTCCAAATAATTGCGGTACTGATGCTACGGCGAATTCACAAAAAAGTGGTCCGAAATATTTTCAATGGGGAACATGGACGATAAAGAGCCCAATCAATAATAATAGAAGTCTTGTAGGGAATTTTCCTATTCCTAATAACGGTGTCATCTTCGTAAATGATCATGTGTGGGTAGAAGGAACTATCAATAACGCAAGAGTGACCGTTGCGGCAGGTATTATTGGTAATTCTGATCCAATGAAAGATGCAAATATAACTGTAAATAGTAATTTAAGATATACAAATTATGATGGTAGAGACTCAATAGGTCTAATTGCTCAAGGAAATATCAATGTTGGGATGGTAAGTGCTAATGATTTGAGGATAGATGCTGCATTAGTCGCAGAAAAAGGAAGAGTTGGAAGATTCTATTACAATTCAAGTTGTAATGTAGATGGTACTGCTTATTGGCATAGGAATTCCATTACGCTATACGGTATGATAGCAACATATCTTCGTTACGGTTTTGCTTATACCGGTAATACTTTTAATTGTGGAGGTACTATTGGGTGGAGTGGCGGTGGATATTGCGAACGTGATATTATCTATGATAGTAATCTTTTATACGGCCCACCCCCATCTTTTCCTCAGGCAAGTAACCAGTATGAGGTCATCTCTTGGCAACAGATCGATTAGTCAAAAAACAAACGCTTCGGCGTTTGTTTTTTGTCTTTCAATTAACTATAATTCTATTCTATGAACAAAAAATTGATTATTGGTAATTGGAAGATGAATCCATCGAGTCTAGAAGAGGCAAAGGACATTGCAAATAAGATTCGACTGATGTCAGAAGGCCTGAGGCAGACTGATGTTGTTATAGCCCCACCTTATGTATATATTTCATCCACAAAACCAAAAGAAGAAAGTGGAAACTTTTTCATGGGCGCTCAGTCTGCTTCGGTTGACCCTGAAGGTGCTCATACGGGCGAAGTTAGTGCCAAAATGCTAAAAGATATCGGTGTTCAATATGTAATCATTGGTCATTCCGAACAACGTGAGAGAGGTGAGACGGATGAGGTTGTTTCAAAGAAAATTTCTGCTGTTTTAGATACTGGTCTGATTCCTGTTGTTTGTATCGGTGAAAAAACTCGCGATCAAGAAAGTGGTGCACATTACGATTTTCTTCGAGATCAGATCAAGCAAACATTTGCGAGTGTCGAAAAAAAGTCGGCAAAAGACATTGTCATAGCGTATGAACCTATCTGGGCAGTTGGAGCAACAGAGCCTATGGCGCCAGATCAGATCTTGGAGACTACCATCTTTATTCGTAAAGTTTTTGCTGATCTATTTGATCCTAAAATAGCAAAAAAGGTGACAGTGTTGTATGGGGGTTCTGTTAATTTCAAAAATGCAGAGTCTATAATGTCCGTTGGTAAAGTTGATGGGCTACTTGTTGGTCGTGAAAGTGTCAATATTACAGGTTTCTTGGAGTTATTGAGAGTTGCTGATTCTCTGCAATATTAGTCTGACATAATTGGCGCAGTGTACTTTTTGTTTAGAGAGTTTTCTACATTCTGTTATAATTGGGACATAGTACTTTTTTGTTTTTTCACTCTGCGGATTTGCTCATAATCTCTCTAGTATTTTCACAAAGTCTAACTTCCAAGGTTTCAGTTAGCCTTTGGAAAATGCAAGAGATATTATTTCGCAAAAAAGTCCTCGAGTTAAAAAACAAAAAAGTACTATGTCCCAATTACTAGAAGCAGTTATTTCAATTCGATATAATAAATAGTAAATGAAAACAATAAAAGACATAGAAGTTTTGGAAGGGGTAAAGGTTTTGGTCAGGGTTGATTTTAATGTTCCAATAAAAAACGGCGTTGTTGTAGAAGATTTTCGCATAAGGTCAGCTTTTCCGACAATAGAATTTCTCCAAAAAGGAGGTGCAAAAGTTATTTTGATCGGGCATTTGGAAGCTAATGAGGCCAGTGACAATACATTCAAGCCAGTTGCCGAACATATCAATAGTAAATTGGGCAACAAAATTGGTTTTGTAGCAAATCTTCGCAATGCAAATCAATATATTGAGAATGAATTACAGAATGGCGACTGTGTTTTGCTAGAAAATCTCAGATTTGACGAAGGTGAAAAGAAAAATGATCCGAAGTTTGCCCAGGCCCTTGCTTCTCTTGCTGATATTTACGTAAATGACGCCTTTTCAGTTTCACATAGAGCTCATGCTTCAGTGGTTGGTGTTCCAGCATTGCTTCCTAGTTATGCTGGTTTCCAGCTAGAAAAAGAGGTTTGAAATTTATCAAAAGCCTTTACGCCGGCACATCCTTATCTATTTATTCTTGGTGGGGCAAAATTTGATACGAAACTTCCACTATTGGAAAAGTTTATGAAAACAGCAGATAGTGTTTTTGTTGGTGGAGCGTTGGCAACAGACTTTTTCAAACAAAAAGGTTATGAAACAGGTATTTCTTTGGTCTCAAAGGGTGATTTTGATCTTTCAAAATATGCTGACGAATCAAAATTGATGTTACCTGTAGATATTCTTACCCAAGATGGAGTAGAAAAATCTGCAAATAGTCTTGTTTCCACTGACAATTCAATGGATTGCGGTTCAAAAACGATTGCATTGCTAGAAGATAAAGTACGTGAAGCAAAATTTATTTTGTGGAATGGTCCTTTGGGTATTTATGAGAAAGGATACAAAAAGGGGACTTTGGCATTGGCAAAAATGATTGCCGATAAATTTGGTAACGTCGAATCTCTGGTTGGGGGAGGTGATACGTTGGCTGCAATTGCTGAAAATAATGATAATGACAAATTTTCCTTTGTCTCGACCGCCGGTGGTGCAATGCTAGATTTTCTCGCAAATGGTACATTGCCGGGAATTGAGGCGTTGGGGTAATTTTTTGCAGATGTCAGACATCTGTCAAGACGTTTGCATGCGTAAGTGATATGTAATTTGAACTAACACGTCCTTTTTTGTTTTTTCACTCGAGGACTTTTTTGCGAAATAATATCTCTTGTATTTTCCAAAGGCTAACTGAAGCCTTGGAAGTTAGACTTTGTGAAAATACTAGAGAGATTATGAGCAAATCCGCAGAGCGAAAAAACAAAAAAGGACGTGTTAGTTCAAATTAGGCACTTCCTAATCTTCTCTGCATTTCCATCAAAATCTTTTTTGTCAGCTTCGGCCTCATTACTAGGATAAATCCAAACGTGGGCATGTGGTACGTCTTCGCCAACTACTTTTGAAATGATCTGTTCAACACCAAAGGCTTTGCGCTGAGCAAGGGCAAACTTGTGTACTATTTCGTAATATTTGCCGATAGTTGCGCTATTTTCTGATAGTGCCGGAACATCCCAAACCCATCGATAGTGTTGCTTTGGAATTACTAAGGCATGTCCTGGAGATAGGGGGTTGATATCAAGAAAAGCCATGAAATCATTGTCTTCATAAACAATATTTGCTGGGATTTCTTTATTTACTATTTTGCAGAATATGCAGGACATAAAATGTTGCTTCTATTATATGGTTCTCTTGTTTGTTCTGGAAGCTTGACAGAATGCAGATAGATATTGTAATATAATGAAGGATTTGTAGGTGGTTTAACCAAATAACAAAACAAGACGAAAGTCTGAAAGAGAGGAAATGGAGAAATGAGCACTGAAATGAA
>JACCDG010899198.1_pt1 | contig 11923 bp, 5 predicted proteins | sample 7442471 | NCBI WGS metagenome assembly JACCDG01 (sample SAMN15323444, study PRJNA562643) | freshwater metagenome | isolation source: river surface water | place: USA:Blue River Watershed | collected 2017-08-17
AAGCCCTCGATTAAATCATCAGCCCATGCTGCCGTAGGAGCGCATATCACTTTTGAGCCAATCGGGTATTCTCGGTCTGTTCCAGCTTGTAGGGTTAAAGTTCCAAGTGTAGTTGCGCCAGTTTTTATGGCTTTCCAGTCTGTTCGTGTGTTTGCTACTTCAGCGTTGTTTGCGTCTATTTCAAACATCGTAAAGTGAACAGCGGTGTCTGTTGGCCAATCAGCCAAAGAGTCTACCGTTAAAGTTGTTGCTCCTATTGTTTTAATTGCAGTGGTTGTTGCTGCCACTGGTCGGGCATTGGTTGTGCTTTCGTTAAATTTATCTGTTATTGAAGCTGCCATCAGTTATCCTTTCTTAATCGCTTAAATCTTTCCAACCTGTCGGTATGTAGCTAATAATCACGTCACTTAATGAGTAATCTACACCTGCTTCGGTTGTCTTAATGCTCCACGTGAGCCACGCAAGTTCCTCGTCTATTTCGATGGTTTTTGTCTTACGGGTCACGTTAGAGCCTGTAGGAATAGTTAGGGTTTCACCCCAATTAAGCGGTGCGGTAAAATCTGATTCTCCCCACCCTGCAAACGATGCTGCTGCTGTGTACGTTCCCGAACCGATAGACTGTGATATTTCGTCATCTTCGGTAAATCCATCAACCTGTATCTGAATTGAGCCTTTAGGTCGCAAAAAGACAAAGGTAACATCAATAACCGCAGCCCAGTCCATGCCGTCTTTAGAAAACTTAATCAGTCCACTGCGAGCGTAAGTGCCAAACGGCTCTCCGTCGTCATTAGTGAGTGATGAATAAGAAAACTCTTTTAATACGTTGTCCACTAGAGCCAAGAAATGAGTTGAGCCTGAGTTATCTTCATACACTACGAGCCAGTCAGCATTACAGTATCTCGGTAGCATCCAGCCTCTACCTCGTTTAAGGTCAAGCGTCCATATCTGGTTATTCTCTGAGTTACCAACTGGCACACTCCAATACAAACGTCCTTTATATGCACAGCCCACAGCTTTATCTATGTTCTGAAGTGAGATATTAGCGATGTCGTTTTCTATTCGTTGGGATACTTCGTCAGTCGATAAGATGTTTTGTACTTGCTCTTTTGTGTAGGTAGTCTTAAAGCCATCTAAAGAGAGATACCAAACAGCATCTTTATAAACTAGGGCTGAATCGGCTGCATCTGTTCCATCTTCTCCGTTATCTTCTTCAACCTTGAATGTAGAAATAACCGTGTCACCTATATTAAGCGTGGTAGGAGTCATCACATATCTCTTACCTCTACCTGCCGTTGATTGGCATAGTACAGTCACAGTTGGCGTACCTCGTCCATCTCTAAAAGGTAGAACTCTAACAGGTACTTCTTTTGAGCCACCGCCCACTTCGATACCACCGCCACCGTTATACGGGCCAAAGTCTAACTCATAGCCTGAATCACCACCAAACCTAATCTCACGCATATTTGATGTTTGACCAGTCAAAAATACTCTACCGTTTACTACGTCGGCTCGTTTTGCAATCGGGCCAGCTGAAGTGTCGGATAAAGGTACAGAACGGGTATAATCAAGTCCGATGTTTCCGTAGTCTCTATAAGCAGCTGTAGCGCCTGTTCCTGGGTCGGTAACAGTTCCTAAATAGTTTTCTAGCCCTCCTGATGTATCTGCACAATAGATATGATATTGAGTCGCATTTGTAACACGATTCCATGAAATATCTACATATTCAGATGTTCCATTCCAACCGCCTCTTAATTTAGAGACAGTGATAGTTGCAGCGGTGACTTGTCCTGTTGTCTCACCCTGATTACTCGCAGTGACTTTATACTTCAATGTATAGGTTGGACCTGTCAATCCCGTAGGAGTAGCTGAAAGTCCAGTCGGTACAGTCAAAGCAACAAACGGTATAACATCGTGGTATGTTCCACTTGTAGGTACGATGTCTAAATAAGCTAGGTTATCGACTCCGTTAGTAATAAGAACTTTGTCGTCTATTTGAGCGAATCGACACTCTGCGGTGGTATTAAAGTCTTTACCAGTACATTCAATCCATGCGTCTTTGTCTTTGCGAATCCATACATGAGCTGTACCTGATACGTTCTGAACTGTGATAAGCCAAATTGTTTTAGTAGTTCCGCTAATCTCTTTAAACACGCCAACTTCACCTAAGATAGTTCCGCTTGGTGCTGGTCCGTAAGTAATTAAAGACGGCCACGGTTTAATAACTCCGTCTTGGTCTAATAGAACATTCTGCGCTGCGGTTAGCCCCTCATTTTCAACACGCCCATCATCAAGTGAAGAACTATAGCCCTTGAGCCAGTTCATCACTGATACCCGTTTAATTTCGGGTGGTTGTGTTACCTTTGGGGGCTTTATCATTAGTAAATATCCCCACTAGCAAAGAAGTATGGTCGGTAAATCTCCTCTATTCTACCGCCATTGTTTTCTTTCATTTTACGCATCAGTACGTTCGCTTCTGCAACAAGGTTCGGGTATTGATTAGCTCTCGTTTTGTCGTTACGGGTAAACTCGGCTGCTACGATTGTCACAAGCCAGTTTGGGTCGTCTACTGGTATATCGCCACCGTCTGTGTCAGGGAATGTTGCAAACCCATAGCCAGGTACGATTAAGTCACCACCGATATATACTGAATCAGCTTTAAACGCCTCACTGAACTTTAGATTACGTCCTACAACTGCTACAGCGTTGTTGTAGCGGTTTTCTTGCAGTCTCTCGGCAGGAATAAGGGTAAAGTAATATTCGTTGTCTGCGGTGTCTACATGTATGTAATCACCTAATTGCTGTGATGGTTTTCTAAGGTCTGCATCAAAAGCAAACGTATCTGTAGCGGTTACTGTTCCACAGTTAAAGTAGTCGTAGGTAGAGTTCCAATCTATGTCTGGTTCATTAAGCCATGAATCAACATAGTACTTGCCGTACTCAACTAACTGGTTGTATTTTTTTGACCCTGCGGTCGGAGCTGTTGGTTTTCCTGTAGCCTTTAGGTAGGCTTTTTGGATAAACTCGGCACGAGTCATTGTCGCCCTTACCTAGACACAAACGTACACTTTTAACTGTGTAGCCGTCCTGTGTGTGGTATGGCGTCTATGCCTGTATTATACCACTTTTACTTGCGATAGTCTATCTTAGAACTAGCTAGTAACTTAGCTACCGAGCTTACCGCACTTTTGTTAGGTGCAAAACTAAATCCATCGGGTATAGTGAATTGTTTTTTGGCTGTAGAGCTTTTTGAGCTGCGTGTTCTGCTTGAACTTGATGAACGGCTTGAGCTAGATGAACTACTTGCGACCTGTCCATAACCTAACTCTGCTCGTAGTTTCTTACCTACTTGTGAGTACTTTTGTATCCCAAGACTTGTAAGTAAGTTATCTATTTCTATTACTTTGTCCATCTGTTCTTTTTTAACAGTACCCTTTGTGAGTTCGTTTCGCATAGCATCGTCACCTAGTTTATAGAATGACTGTGTTATATCATCGAGTTCTGACTTATACGCTGATGATAGAATAGACTTTTTCTTCTGGTCGGCTTCTAACTGATTTATTTTGCCCTCTTTGGTATCTCTTTCATATTCAGCCCATTGTTTTGCAATTGCGTTAGTGACTTGTGGGGGTCGAGTTCCGCTTGGTAGCCATTTAGAAAGGTTGTCGGTAACTGTTTTGTCAGTCGTGACTCGCTTGTTCCATTTTTCTTTGCCCTCTTTAGTTAAACGGCTTTCAGTTGTGAATATCTTTTTAGCGCTGTCTGATAAGTCACTTGGTAGGTCGGGTATCTTGCCATACGCTGCAGTGGTAGCTTCCCATGATTTCTTATACGCTGCTGCTTCTTTGTCAGTTTTAGCTAGTTCTGCTATTTCGTCTTGGTTCATGTTAGCGTACTTGCCACCGTATTCTTTTTTCTGTATAGCTTGAGCTTCGTCAAGAGTGAGTTTAGTGCTGCTTAGCTTAGTGGCTTTGCCCTGTTTTGCCGCTGCTGAGTTTGTTTGATTCTTAACAGGTTTTTGGTCTTCTTTTTTAACCCCTAGATTGTTGTAGTACTGGTTTACTTCGTCTATCGCACTCGGGCCAAACAATGCACCTTTTACAAAGTTGCCTGGTGTTTGTGGTATTTCTACAGTTGTTTTGCCGTCTTTATCGGTAAGTTTGCCGTCAGCCACCGCCTTAACGCCCTTAACTGTTTTTTGTGCTTGGTTATAGCCCCACGGCATCGCTGTGTATGCTGCCGCTTCGCCATACTTCCCGTCAATAACTTTACCGACTGTGTTGTCATATATTTGACCATAGGTTGAGCCAACACCATATCTTCCAACTGGCGACTGTGTGCCAAAAAACTTTTTAACATCTTGGTCGTCCATAAATAGGTCAAGGACGTTTGTAGCTCCTGGTGTGTTGGCAACTACTTCGCCAGCCCATCGTTGTGCTACTTCTTTGGCTTTTTCACCGCCCTCTTTATCGTCATCGGCTAGTGTTTGTATGCTGTCTACAGCTGCGTCAATTGGGTTAAACCCTACGCTACGTCCTGTCATTTCTTGCAATACTAGGTTAATACCGTAAGCTGCAACAAATGTTTTTGCTACTTGAGCAGGGGTCATCTCTTTACCTACCTGCTGAATGTAGTTGTTTACTTCAAGCATAAACTGCGTGATAGGGCCAGCAGCTTTAGAGCGATACAACTCTGGCTTTTCTCCAATAGAACGCCCAGCCATAGTTTTTTCAGCTTCTATGTCAGCATACCTAATCGCTTGTTTGCCTTTTAAGCCTTTTTCTAGTGCCGTGTTGTAGTGAGCGTTCCAAGTAATACGGGCAGATGTTTCTTCAATTGCTCGTAGTGGTACGCCAGCAACGTCAGCTCCACGCTGTACTTTGCCTCGTGTGACATTCTCTACATTGGTATACCTACGTTGTAAGAACTCAGACTGTCTAATTGGTGCATTTTTGCCATGTGCAGTGCTTAATTCTTGCATTAAGGCAAGTAGAGTGTTCTTATATCCAGCTTTACCAGCTGTTTGAGCCAATACTATCGGCTGTATAACTGCTGTTGCAAAGTTACCAACAATAGAGTTACCACCAACCTTTTTCTGAATCCAGTTGCTAGTTCTAAGCATTTGGTTCAATCCCTTGCGGTCTATCATAAACCTATCGAGTTGGTTAGATTTACCAGCTAGATGGTTAGCCCATTCACGCATTTGAGATACTACTAGATTTACATTATTACCGACACGGTCATTCTCCATAGCTATAGCCTTAGCAATTACTCTAGCCCTTGTGATTGATGGTGTCATGTAGATGTTGTTCAGCGTTGGACTCATGTATCGTTCAAATGCTCCAAACGCATCTGCTGTTCGTTGGTCGCCCGTGCGCCGTAATCCAAACGGGTTAAACCGTTTATTAGGAGTCATAAACTCGCTTTGCCCTGCCATCTGATTAGATATTGCACCCCTAGTTCCAGTTGGGTTGGCTTCTTGAGCTTGGTTTCCAAATGCTTCGTTTACTTCTTGCATCTTTAAGCCAAACTTGCGCCACAATGTATCGTCTTGAAAATGTGTATAGTAGTTAGCTCGTTTCGGAATTGGGTCGTACCCGTACCTAGTAAGAGTGGTGTTCATTTCTTCTAATAGGGTGTCGTATTGTTCTCTAAACCACTTATCAGCGTTTACAATCTTGTCTGCGTAGTCTTTGCCGTACTCTTTTACTAAGCTGTCATAGTCACGCTTTCCCTCCCCGAAGTCTTGAATAGCCGCTGATACTTTTTTAGCTTTACCTCTACCAATACCAAACGATATACCTAAGTCTTTTGCTAAACTCTCTAATCCTTTTTTAAGTGCTGAGTGTCTTGCAACCATCTTTGTGGCTTGGGCTTGCTGATGGTCTACCACTAAACTAATTACCGTATTTCGTGTTTTTTCGTCAGGTATGGCTCGCTCTAGGTTACGTCTTTGAGTTGCTACTGTTGAACCGTAATTGTTGATATTCGTTAAATCACCTATTTGTTCTGATGTGTAAACTTCGTCACCTATTCTTATTTGTTGGAGTTTGCCATCATCATCAGTAACTATCTTATAAGCACCGTTGTTGTCTGGTACAAACTCGCCTTTATCGTTAATCATGTAGCTGGTTACTTTGCCAGTTTTTAGATTAGTCTTGTTTACACCAGTTTTGGTTTTATCTATTTTGTTTATATCTACTAGCTTTTCACCGCCTTTTTGGTCTACTTTTATCTTTGTGTTGTTCTTAACGTATATCTCCGCATCTTTGCTATCAATCTGCTTAGTTACTTCTTTGGCTGTCTTAGGCCTTGCGTTCTGCTGTATACTAGAAGTAGATGAACTTTGAGCGTTTTGGCTTGATTGTTGTTTTTCTACTTTTGGTAGCTCTTTTTGCGTGGGGGCTTGACCGTCTACGGCTTTTGCCGTTTGGGTCGGAGCTTGGCTTCGTGGTTGCTCTGTCGCTGGCTTCTGTGTCGGTGTGGCTTCTGACGTTGCTTTAGCTTTCTTAATCCCTACATCTTCTAGTGTTTTAGCAAAGGGGGAGGGGGTCTTTATCGCTTCTGCTGCGTCGTAACTACCAAAGATTTTTTTATACTCTTTCATAAGTATGTCTTTGTTTGGTTGCCCTACTGCAAACATAGATTCGTAAACTTCTTTACGGTAGTTAGAGTCTGTAGCCAATCTTTTTACATCAAGATTTTTTGCATTAACTGTTGGTTGCCATTGTTTAAAACCTTTTGGCGTTACGTTCTTCGCATTCTTAATCGATTCAGAAAAACGGTTATCTATTATCGCTTGTTCTTCTGGGGTGAACTTTGTGTATGGGAATGGTTGGTCATTAGCTTTTGCTTCTGCAATTAGCTTTTGCATATTTGGTGTTAGTTCTGTCTTACCTACTTGTGGGGCTTCTGGTCGTACATCTTTACCTATAGGACTTGATTTAGGTTGTGGGGCTATGGCTTCGTTGTAGAGGTCGGCCAAATAGACTTTACTGTCTTTTCTGCTCATGTGATATTTCACATTAGAGTCTACAAGGTCTTGTGGTATCTCTCTATCGCCGTATGATTCTGAGAGTTTTTTGATTACATCTTTTCGAATATCGGACTCGGAAGCAGATCTAGGGTATTTTGATGTCATGTTGTCAATATACGATGACTGCAAAGTTATCGGTGTAATACCACCTGGTTCTCTGGCTTCAGCAATACCTAAGTTCTTTAGTGTTGGGTACTTGTCTACTATTGACTGTGCTTCTTCTTTACTGATGTCGTTAGTTACATAATCTTTAGTGGCAACAGCCCACCTTCTTCTATCTTGGTCTGCTTGTCCAAGAGTTCTAATTCTTCCATCTGGTTCTGCATCTTTGTCACGAATCACATAGTAGTCCTTGCCCTTTATCTTTGCTTGGACTTCTGCCGAACGCTCAGTCGTAAGTCCGCCCTTTATAATTTTGTCGCCTTTAGTCCTGTGCGTCGCTTTGTCTACTTCTTTAAGTAGTTCTGCTTTCTCTTTTTCTATCTGAGCTACAAACTCATCAGCACTTCTATACTTCCTAGCTTCTGCTTTTAGAGCTTCTAGTGGGTCTGTCTTACCTACTTGTGGGGCGGAACTATTGTAAGCATCCATAAGTTGTTGTTTTGTCTTAATCTTAGTTGGGTCGAGTATTATTGTGTTGTCCGTAACACTCCCAAAGCCACCAGTATCTTCTGCTATATCTATAGCATCCCATCCCTCTTTTTTTGCAATCCTCGTTGACTCTGCCTGTGCAATCTTAGCTTGCCTATTTACATCTTCGCCCCATTTTTTAATGATTCTTTCTTCTTCTGCGTTTAGTGCTTGGTACTGTGGGTCATCTTTTGCTTTTGTCTTGCCCCATATCTCCTTGTACCGTTGGTGCATCTGTTCGCCTATGGCATCTACTTGTTTTTGGTACTCAATGTCTAGCTTTTCAGAAGCATCAACTGCATCTCTATATTTAGCCCCCTCAGGGTGTCCGTAAAAATACTGCTCAGTTTGTTGCCTATTTTGAAATGTCTTTACATTAGCATTCTTGTCAAAGTAGATTTCTACTTGGCTGCCCTCTTTTGGAAGTCTTATTGTTTTATCAGTTTTCTTAGTGTTCACGCCAATGGGTAATATGTCATTATCACCGCTGGCACGTTTATCAAGCCTAAAGCCCTCTTTGTTTATTAGTTCGGCTACTTCTGGTGATGTCTGGTGGTATCTCTTGTTATAACCACTCATAAACTCATCAAGCCCTGTCTTACCTACTTGTGGGGCTTTATAAGCTGGGTTAGGTACTTCTTCACCAAACATGTTTTTGATGGTTGGTTTAGTTGGGTCTGCGTTAGCGTACCCACCTTGCCCTCTCGTGTTCATTTTCCGTGTGAGGCTGTCCGACTGTGTGTAGAGGTCGTCTATTTGTCTATCTAAAATAGGTACTAAGTCTGGTTTTCGGGTTTGAGCGATACTACGCTTTTGGAGTAAGTCGGTAATCTGAGTATCTACGTTTGCTTTGGCTGTTTGTAGGTTTTGGAGAGCTTGACCTGTGGGTTTGCCGAGGTCACGCAAGACACGCCCTGCTTGGACGGCTTTAGCACCTAAGTCTGCGTTCTGTACGCTTTTAACAACTGTCGGAGCGTAACTAGCACCAATAAAGGCTGTAGGTAATGCACCACCAAGAGCTGCGCCCATACCAACACCACTGAGGGCTTGTTTGGCTGTAGCGTTCGGGTCGTTTATGTATGCAGATAATCCACCACTTGCACCACCCATAGCTGCGGTTTTAGCTGTGTCTATTCCATATCGCTTAGTGCCAGCAATCACTCCTGAAGTAACTTGTCGTGCTTTGTTAGCGTTGTTTGCTACTTGAGCAGCCTTTGCACCTTGATATGCTGTTTTTATACCTTGCTTTGATGCACCTGCGACACCTAACGTTGCTAAGTCTAAGGCAAGCGATGCACCTGCTGCTGCTAATCTTTTTGGGTCGTTTTCACTGGCTATCTGGGTTCGTAAGTCATTCATTCCTGTTTTAGCAGGTTGAGACTTATTAAGATAATTGGCTGCTCGTTGCTGTTGTTCTGGTGTTCCGTTTTTCAAGAGCTTAAACATCGTACCATTCGTTTGGTTTTCAATGTCTCGTAGCATTTGTTCTGATTCTTGCGCTCTACGGTAATCAACTGAGAATGTCGCAAGTGTGTTACCAACACCTCTACCAAGTGCTACAGGCGCTTCTACAACGCCCTTTCCGAAGTTAAACAGAGTCTTACCAACTGTACCTGTTGCATCTTCAAAGTTTTGTTTCAGCGTAGGTTGAGGTGGTGCTTGTACACGCCACGCATTGTTTTGGACTTTAGTTTGAGCCTTTTGTGCGACTACAGGGTTTGGTGACTGTGCAGCACGTTGTAATGACTTCTGACGGGCTATTTCTAGCTGTCTACGTTCTTCTTCGGCTCGTTTACGGTCTTTTCCCGTAATGAGGTCAATGATGCCCATGTAGAGCCTCCTAGTAGCTTAGTTTTTCTTCGTCGTCACGCTTTTGTAGTAATCGTGCAAATGGTGATACATAACTAGCTCGTGTATCGCCTGTTAGTGTTGGTGCATCAAACTTTGAGTAGTCGTACTGTGCAAGGTCTGGACGTGAGTATTGGATAGCTTTTGGTGCTGCAACTGATAGTCTGCCGTAGTTGTCTATTTCACCAAGTAATTGATTGATTCTGTTTCGGTAGGGCTGTGCGTCACCAATTGCTTGTGCTGCGTTACCACCCATGACTTGCCTCTTGCGGAATACTTGGTCGCCTATTTGACCCTGTAATTCTGCTTCAGTTTGATTTAATCCGCTGTATAGTTGGTTCAGTTTGTTAGTTTTTTCAGTACCCAAGTACGCTTCTTCGTCGTCTAGCCCTCGTTTGGTAGTGTTCCAGCTAGTATCTAATTTGCTTTGGTTGCGAGCAAAGTCTTGCTGCACATCACCAAAACGAGTTGAGGCTTGTAAACCTGCTGCGTATGGTGTGAGTTCACGAGCTGCTGTTGAACGTCCTGCGCCAATAGAGCCAAGTAGTCTACGCATAGCGTTAGTTTGGTTGCCAGCTTCTTGTCCGATTCTTGAACGAGTGTTTGCAAAGTCTTGCCCTGTTTCAGCTTTTTGGGTGTCGTAACCTTGCTGTGCTTGTGTGCGTTGGTTCTGTAGATTAGTTAAGCCAGCTTGGTATGAACTGTTGATGTTACCTTCACCGATTGTGCGTTGGTTGCCTATGAGGTTGATAGAGTCTTGGTAACGGCTTATAAGGTCGTCTATGAGTGCTATCTGTTGTGGGTCGTATGCTGGTGCTGCTGGTGCGCTAGAGCCTCTCCTGTAGTACGTGCCGCTTACTTGGGTTTGGTCGGTTGCTTGGTTTGCACCTGTTTCTGTACCCCAGCCACCGCCACCGCCACCACCGCCAGGTGCGTTTCCTGTACCCCAGTTTGCAAATGAATTAGCTGGATTATAGTAAGGGTCGCCTGGTTTTGAGCTAGCCTGGTCTGTCTTATACGTTCTTCCGCCATCAAGCGGATTCAATTGATGATACCAACTTTGTACCGATGGTAATCCCATATTAAATACTCCTTACGTCTGCTAAATTGCTTCAATAAGGAGTTCTAATTTACTTTAGGTTGCAGAAGTGCATCACGCCGATGTCGCCATTGACTGCCATCCCTGCTAGGTCGTATTGGGTATCTAATATAGCGTCATGGTGAGGCTTGCTGTTCATCCACCATTTAAGTGCATCTGTGTTCTTTTCGCCTATGTCATCCACGCTTATAATATTCTCGCTCGCATCTTTGCAAACTTCTATACCATTAAGTATGTTTACAAGGTTTTCACCAGTAGCAGGGTCATTATGTCCAAAGTAATCCCTTGCTACCATGTCGTCTGCCCTGCTTTGGGCTGTAGCATCAAGCCTTGCATCACGGATTAGTGGCTGTAAGCCATTCTTAGCACGTTCAGCGTTTACTAGGTTAAAAATAGTATCAGCATTCAACTTTACTAATTCGGGCTGTTGTACGGCTTGCACGTTTGTTACGGTCTTTTTAGGTTTATTGAGGTCGTCAAATATGTAAGCGAAAACAAAGAGGCTATATACTACCGTCACTATTCCTAGTATGACAAGTAGCTTTTTCATAGTAACTAACATTATAGCACAGTTTGCAAGGATAAGCAATTGAGTTTACTTAACTCGTTATTGAAACAATCTAGCTGTTAATGTCTTTTCACTGTGTTAGACGGAGCAACTTCGTCTGGTAATCGGTGTTTGGCTTTTCCCTGCTTGTGGGTATACTCGCTTTTGTGTAGTTGTGAGCGCATAGCCGATAACCTCTCATTCAATGGTCTTTAGTGTAGTGCAGTGAATGGTTTGTTAGCTATATTATACCACAATTACTTCAGGGCTATAAAACGCCCCGTGGTCAAAGTCTTCATTAGCTGTGCGTGTTCTTCCGTGGTGAGTCCACCAGTAGCGCCCATATCAACTATTGCTTGAACGACTGCATCGGCTATTTGAGCAATCGTGGCTTCTGATTGGTTGAGGTACACCATTGAGTGCATAGAACCAGTAGCTTGAATATCTGCGGTGGGTGAGGCTACAACCGTAGCTTGCGCCAGGAGTCCACCAATACCAACGATGTCGAGTGTTCCGACTACCGATACATCTGCGGTGGCTGGAGAGCTGGCAACACCAACACCGTCACCCGTAGCTGTAACTGTTACTGAACCGTCTGCTTGGAGTGAGGCAACGAGTTGTAGGACTGCTTCGCCTGTGACCACTACGTCTGCTAGTGATTGACCATTAACACCCATGTTTCCGCTAGCGAATGGAGCTGTTGAGGTGAACGTGCTAGAAGATAAACCGCCAGCTACTTCTGCGAGTTGCCATGAGAACGGTGGTC